>OGXC01001943.1_pt1 | contig 14935 bp, 10 predicted proteins | sample 1576201 | NCBI WGS metagenome assembly OGXC01 (sample SAMEA3541562, study PRJEB24748) | human gut metagenome | biome: human gut; feature: human-associated habitat; material: faeces | place: China | collected 2012 | reverse complement strand
CGCAATCTGTGAAAGTCTGCTGTTTCATAAGGGAATACCGCCTTTCATGACACTTCTTATCTTTTATCTCTATTTTACAGGAAAATGCGTTTTATGACGATATTTTCTCGATTAAATCAGCGTTTCCCTAGCAGCTAGAAGCCCCCGCACGAATGACTCTATCCATCAGCGTCGTCCACCAGCTCGACAAACTGAAATTGGCAGGTATCCGGGGCTGCTGCAGACCCGTTCTTCATGCCCATTTCCAATCAATTCGCAACTCTTCCTTTTTCCTCACCCCTTATTTATGCTATAATGATTAAATTAGTGATGGAATCAAAGTCATATACCTGTTATTTATGATGAAACGATGTTTCTTGAAATGGAGGCTATGATGAGAGCAGATAAATTTGGCAAGAAAGGTCTTACCTTTGATGATGTACTCCTGATTCCCGCCCATTCCGAGGTGCTGCCCCGGGATGTGGATGTGAGCACCCAGCTCACCCGGCATATCCGGCTGAATATCCCGATCATGAGTGCCGGGATGGATACGGTAACGGAAGCGGAAATGGCCATCGCCATGGCCCGGGAAGGGGGCATCGGTGTCATTCATAAGAATATGAGCATCGATGAACAGTCCCGGGAAGTGAAGCTCGTGAAACGGTCGGAACATGGGGTCATTGTGGATCCCATTTACCTGGCACCGGACAATACACTGGCGGACGCGGATGAACTGATGAATAAGTACCACATTTCCGGCGTCCCCATTACGGACGAAGGAAAACTGGTGGGCATCATTACGAACCGGGATATGCGGTTTGAGACCGACCTCAGCCGGCCCATCAGCGACATCATGACCTCCGAAGGCCTCGTGACGGCACCGGAGCATACGACCATGGAAGAGGCCAAGGAAATTCTGAAGGCCCACCGCATTGAAAAACTTCCTCTCGTAGATGATAAGGGCTATCTGAAAGGCCTGATCACCATCCGGGATATTGAAAAAATGAAGAAATATCCGAACGCCGTAAAAGATGAAGACGGCCGGCTCCTGGCAGCGGCGGCCATCGGCGTCACTCCGGACGTGGAGGAACGGGTGGAAGCGCTCCTGGCGGCGAAGGCGGATGTTCTCGTCATCGATACGGCCCACGGCCACAGCGAAGGGGTACTCCAGACCATCCGGAAACTGCGGAAAGATTTCCCCCATCTGGAACTTATTGCGGGCAACGTGGCTACCTATGATGCCACGAAGGCCCTTATCGAGGCCGGTGTGGATGCGGTGAAAGTGGGTATCGGACCGGGGTCTATCTGCACCACCCGTGTCATTGCAGGCATCGGCGTGCCCCAGATTACGGCGGTCTATGACTGCGCGCGGGCGGCCGAAGGAACCGGCATCCCCATCATCGCCGACGGCGGCATCCAGTATTCCGGCGATATCGCCAAGGCCCTGGGCGCCGGTGCGTCCTCCGTCATGCTGGGCAACCTTCTGGCAGGCACGGAAGAAAGCCCGGGCGAAACCATCATTTACCAGGGCAAGAATTATAAATCCTACCGGGGCATGGGCTCTCTTGGCGCCATGCAGGCAGGCAGTAAGGACCGGTATTTCCAGCAGAATGCAAAGAAACTGGTACCGGAAGGCATTGAAGGCCGTATTCCTTACAGAGGTCATGTTTCCGACGTTCTCTTCCAGCTCATCGGCGGCCTCCGGGCAGCCATGGGTTACTGTGGCACACCGAATATCAAAGCCATGAATGAAGAGACCCAGTTTATAGAAATTACCGGTGCCGGGCTCCGCGAGAGCCATCCCCATGATGTAAGCATCACGAAGGAAGCACCGAATTACAGTGTAAAGTAAAATGACAGATCATTCGATTACATCCCATGTGGTTATGGATATCCGCATCCATGCGGTGACCATGAAAGAAGCAGTGGCCTGGGCCAAAGAACAGATCGAGGCGGGGAAGCCCTCCATGATTGCCACGGCCAATGCGGAAATGATTATGATAGCCCAAAAGGACCGGGAGCTGGGAAAGATCCTGAACCATGCGGATCTGGTAGTCCCCGATGGCGCCGGCGTCCTCTGGGCCGGAGAACAGCTGGGCACCCCATTCCCGGAACGGGTGACGGGGGCAGACCTGACGGTGGAACTCCTGAAAATGGCCTCCGCCATGCACTGGCCCGTCTATTTCCTCGGAGGAAATCCGGGAGTCGCTGCGAAGGCGGCCAAAAAATTCATGGAAGACCACGGCAGTTTTACCCTCGTGGGATGCCATGACGGCTACTTCAATGCAGAAGAAGAAAAGAAAATCATAGAAGATATCAAAAAGAGCGGCGCCAAACTTCTTTTTGCCGGCCTCGGCGTGCCGAAGCAGGAAAAATGGCTCTACGCCCATAAAGAGGAACTGGGAGTCCTCGCTATGGGTATCGGCGGCGTGTTCGACGTGATGAGCGGCAACCTGAAACGGGCGCCCCTGTGGATGCAGAAGCATCGTCTCGAGTGGGCATACCGCCTGTACCTCCAGCCCAGCCGCATCGGCCGGATGATGGCACTTCCGAAATTTATGGGAGCCGTCAAAAAATGGAAAAAAGAACGTGGGAGTAAGTGATGCTGAAAAAACCGATTATATTACCGGAAGGATATCCCTTCATCCTCGTTACCCTTCTCGTGGGCCTTGCCCTGTGCTATGTGAAATGGTACTACATTGCCGTGATTCCATTCATCCTGTGTATCTATTTCACCTATTTCTTCCGCTGCCCGCCAAGGAACAGTAAGATTCCCCAGGGCGATGATACTCTCGTATCTCCGGCAGACGGCACGGTGGTCGATGTATCTCACGATGTGGAAGAGGACATGTTCCTCGGGGAAAAGTGCCACAAGATCACCATTTTCCTTTCCATCTTCGATGTCCACTGCAATCGGGCTCCCATGGAAGGGGACATCAGGTACCAGTCCTATACCCAGGGACGGTTCCTTCCCGCCTATAAAGAGGGGGTCGGCTTCGTCAATGAGCAGGGAGCCATCGGCATTACCGGAAAGAAACGGTCCATCCTGGTCATCCTCATTGCTGGTATCCTGGCACGGCGGGTGGTATCCTGGAAAAACCTGGGGGACCATCTGGACAAAGGGGAACTTTACGGTATGATTAAATTTGGCTCCTGCACGGAGCTCTATATTCCCGGAGACTGCGACATCCTTGTCAAAAAAGGGGACAAGGTGAAAGGCGGACTCACGGTGGTAGGGAGGCTGAAGTAAGTGAATAAATCATGGGTAGCAAATACAGTGACCGCGGCAAATGCCTTTTTCGGCGGGCTGTCTATTATGATGTCCATATCCGGAAATTTTAAAACCGCCGCTGTATTCATTCTGATTGCCATGGTGGCGGACGCCCTGGACGGCCGTGTGGCCCGGGCCCTGCATACCGCAGGCCCCATGGGGGTGGAACTGGACTCCCTGTCCGATGACATTTCCTTCGGCATCGCTGCAGGCGCCCTCATGTACGCCTACCAGCTCCATGAACTGGGACCCATCGGCTTCATTCCCTGCGCCCTGCTGGGTACATTCTGCGCTTTCCGGCTGGCCCGGTTCAACGTGAAAGTCACCAGTGTTCACGGCTATTTCGAAGGACTTCCCTGCCCGATGACCGGCATCATTGTAGCATCCTACGTCCTCTCCGGTGCTAAAATCTGGAACTGGCTGGCCATGGTGTGCGTACTGATCCTGGCCTTCCTCATGGTCAGTGAAATCCACTATCCCGATAACAAAGGCGCCAGTGCAGACCAGCTGCACCTGCCGGCCATCATTATCTGCCTGGCATTCTTCATTGTCTGCACATTCTTTTACTGGCCCATCTGGGCAGCAGCCCTGTCTGCGGCCTTCATCATCTTCGGTATGATGAATACATTCCTGAACCGCCGTAAGGCTAAACGGAAAGCCCACAGGAAAGTGAATAGAGGAGATGGCGGAAAGACAGAATCATGATGACTCACATACTCGATATAATCATGATTCCTATACAGCTCATTGTGGCGTTTTTCACGATTTACTACACAGTGATTGCTGTATGCGGCATGTGGCATCGAAAAGAAAAGAACCTGGTTCCCCCGAAGAGCCGCTTCGCCGTGGTCATACCGGCCCATAACGAAGAGCGGGTGCTGGGGGACCTCCTGGACAACCTGAAACTCCTGAAATACCCGAAGGAACTCTATGATGTCTATGTCATAGCGGATAACTGTACCGACCATACGGCAGACCTGGCCCGGGCCCACGGCGCCTACGTCTTTGAACGGACGAACAAGGAACTGGTGGGGAAGGGCTATGCCATGGACTGGGTATTCCCGAAAATTTTCGCCCTCAATAAGGGCTACGACGCTTTCTGCGTCTTCGACTCCGACAACCTGGTGCACCTGGATTTCCTGGCAGTCATGAACAACCGACTCCTGAAGGGACAGAAAGTACTCCAGGGATACCTGTCCGCCAAGAACCCGACGGACACATGGGTATCCGGTACCTTTGCCATTGCCTTCTGGACCATCAACCATCTGTGGCATCTGGGCAAGTACAACCTGGGCCTTTCTTCCTGCCTCGGCGGCACGGGCATGTGCATCGCCTCGGACATCGTGAAGAAATACGGCTGGGGCTGCGACTGCCTGACGGAGGATATGGAATTCTCCATGAAATGCCTGTCCCACGGCATCCGTACCTGCTGGGTCCATGATGCCATCATTTACGATGAAAAGCCGTTGGGATTCATGGCCTCCTGCCGCCAGAGAAAACGGTGGGCCCAGGGCCAGTTCGACTGCTCCGAGCGCTATATCCCGATCCTCTTCAAGGAAGGCATCAAGCGTCACAGTATCGTCATCCTGGATGGCATCATGCAGCTCCTGCAGAACTACTTCCTCCTGCTCTCCACGTTCTACCTGGTCATGACCTACATCAATATGTTCTATCCCTGCTTCACAGTGATTCTCTATAATGATGTACTGGTTCCCCGGCAGTTCTGGGCAGTCCTGGGCTTCATCCAGTCCGTGGTACCCCTCATCGTGCTCCTGCAGATCGAAGTACCTCTGAAAATTTACCTCTACTGGCTGGTGTACCCCATATTCATGTACTCCTGGATACCGGTCACCATCCTTGGCTGGAAAGACCGGCACAAGAAGGGCTGGGTCCATACCATCCATACGAGAAGCATGCACTTCCAGCAGGCAAAACTGACAAGAAAAAAAGAAATCGACCCGTAATGAAAACCGGCAGCTTCGGCTGCCGGTTTTTTAGAATTGAGATTTGAGGCGAGAGAATTGAGACCCAGCGGCTGCGCCGCAGGCTTGTAACCTGGCTCCCCCGCCAGGGTGGCAGCGAACATGAGTTGCACCAGCGAACACAATTTGTAGGAGCGATAGCGACGCACAAATTGTCGTGAGTCGGTGACATCCGTAGCGGAGGAGCGAAGCGGCGCTCAAATCATCGTGAGTCGCTTTCCCGTAGGGTGAGCTGTCGCGAAGCGACTGAAGGGGTGCATTTGCGGCAAAGCCGCTAATTATTTTTCCTGACTGCTGACAGCTGGCAGCCAGCCCCCATCCGTTCGCAGGGTACCCAGCCACACAAGCGCCGCAGGCTGATTCCCTCGAACTCGGCCTCGGCCTCGATTTGTCACCCGCACCTGGCCAGTCACTCCAGCATTTTTGAAAAAATTCACTTTCCATGTTCACAAAATTGAAGTTCCCGTTATGTATATAGTAGAGGGACAAAAAAGTTCCGGAGATTGGACAGACCGTTTTCATATGTCCCAAACAGCCGGCAGCGGGAAGGTTTTATGAAAATACGTCATCCGATTGGATCCGCTTTCAGTTCCTCGGCTCGATGGCCATCGGGAAGATGAGATTGAGTTGGCCAACAGCTGCGCTTTAGACGGAATTCTTGCAGCATAGCTGCTGGACCTCAATTCTCTTCACTCAATTCTCAAATTTTTTTATATTTTTTTAGACATCCAGGCAATTTTCGTTATGTATATAGTAGAGGGATGAAAAAGGCCCGCGGGTTGAAAGGTGATTTTCTTATTTTCCTGAGTGCGCGCTATGGGAAGGTCCTTGGAAATTCACCGGACACAGGGTACCGCCTTTATTAGTCCCTCGCCCATTCGGCCGAAAGGGAAGATGAGATCGAGCAGCGAGACCGAGATCGAGTTGGACAGCGGCTTCGCTGCGAATACCCTCGACCTCAATCCCGATCTTCACACAACGTTTGCACTGTGCAAATAACAGGCAACAAAACGCACCATAAGGCTTAAGACTTTAGATTAGCTCATGCTTTTGCTCCTCTGACGACAAGTTCAGTTTGGGGATGGCTTAGTCCAATCCCTTCACGCTGGCGTCTGATTCATTGGACGAATTCTTGCAATCTACGGACCCTGGGCCTTGCTGGTGTGTTTTTGCTTGCGTGCGAACGCATGGGGCCTCGCGTTATGACCTTGAGCTGTACAGCCTGCGGCGGAAAAGATGACCTGAGAATTGGGAGTTGAGGCCAAGCGGCTTCGTCGCATTTGGAATCCCCAAGACCCTACACAGATAGCGTGAAAGTGATACTGCAGCTAAACCCTTCCCCGGGAAGGGCTTAGCTGATGGAAACTGATGGATTCCGGCTCGCAGGGCCTGTTGAGCTCAAGGTTCACACCCCTTCACACGCCACTTAGCCACTTGCCCCCTGCAGGGTCCCTATGATGAAATTAGCTTGCACTCCGTGGCATGATGACTATTTCCTATGATAAAAAATGTTTAAGTAATAGTATAATAAAAGCAGATACTTTTTAGCCACCGGGTTCGGCGGGGGGGAGTCCGCCGGCGGGCTGGTGGGATTTTGCTTACGGGGGCAGATTCTATGAAGCATTCTAAGAAAATGATGGCACAGGCAGGACTGGCAGCGGCAGTCCTCTTTTCATTGTCCGGAGGGTTTGCCGGAACTGCAGAGGCGGCAGAAAAAACCTACGACAGCATCAGCCGATGGGGAGCTACGGAGGCCACAGAAGGGGATCCCATTACGGTGAATGAACTCAATGGCTGGGGAGGAGAAGCGGGTCCTGTTCATCTGACGGTTGGCACGAAAGATACGAAAAAAGTGACAGTCCATAACTACAGTGCCGGCGAAGGAAGTACTGCGGAGGTACATGGCCGGAATATTTCTTTTGGAGGGAAATATGGCGATAAACCGATCGTTGGCTTTTGGGTTGATACAGGTACAATCACCATCGGTGATGAAGATACAAAGAATATTTCCCTGACGAATCTGGGTGGACAGAAAGGCGCCCAGATAACCATCAATGGCGGGCGTGAGTCTCTCAGTTTGGGAACTATTAACGCAGGGACATCGACGATTCGAGCTGGTGGTGCTAATACAGGCAAAGTGACTGTGGATTCTATTGGTCTTTGGTCAAACGATGTTCATAGTGCTGGTGCCGATGTGGTTATTGACGGCACACAGGGAATCACTGTCAATCAGGCTATTTCTGCCACTATGAACAGTAAACTCCAGCTTGGAACAAAAAATAATAAAGGTGACGTACAGATCGGCAGCCAACTGAACTGGCAGAATTTGCCTTATTCTATTTCGGCGGATAATGGCTCCACCGTTTCCGTTACAGCCGGCGGTAAAATCAGTGCGGCTGAATATATTGCGGCTGTCAACGGCAATAGTACCATTGCGATGCAGGGAGCGGAGATAGGCATCGGAGGACGAGTCATGGCAACAGGAGGGCCTCAAAAAGGAGAAAAAGCACCGCAGATTTCTCTGATTGCAGAAGACTATAATGGTAAAAGGGGCAATGTCAACGTCCAGGGAATAGATGTTGACAACCAAGGTAGTATTACTGTCAAAGGAGATACAGTCACCGTTGATGACAGTGACAGTAAAGCGAAGTGGAAGCCGGATTATTCTATCAGTTCAACTGGCGGTTCCAGTGTTTCTGTTGACAGCAACGCCATCATCATGAATAAGGGCGTGGCCTTCCAGGGCGGCGGAGAAATGACGCTGAAAGGGGGTAAGAAGGTCTCTATCGGATCATCTCTGCGATGGCCTTATCGGTCTCTTGACATGACAGGCGGCAACCTCTATGTAGGCGGCAAAGAAGCGGAAACTGTTTTAAACGGCTCTGTTTCCATGATTGCTGAATATGGAAAAGAATCCGCTGCTACGATTGATGGCGATAAAATCACCATTAATGCGACGATTACGCCGGATAAATTCCAAAATGGAAGTGATCGAAATCAGTCCCTGGCAATCTATGACCAGGACACAGACTTGACCATTGGTAATGACGGTACAAGCAGCACCGTCATCAATGGCAATCTTGAATTTAGCGGTAATAAAGCAGTCATATACGGCAATGAAATCACGATCAATGGTTTGCGCGGCAAAGAGGAAGGGTCCCATCCAGCTGCGATTAAGACGGATCGACCGGTCCAGATGAGCATCGGTCAGGCCGGTACGCAGCAGACGAACATCGTCGGTTATCTTGATTTCATGCCGTCAAATGATGACAAGAATCTCCAGGGAAATGAAATTGCTATTGCCGGAAAGAATGTAATTCTTGACAACGCTGGCTATGATGTGATATATGCCGGCAGCAGCAAGGATGTCCGCATCGGCAGTGATTTTGACGGCAATACCAGTGAGAATACAGTTCTCAAGGGCACGGTGAAGGTCAGCGGTCTGGTTAAGGATGGTCAATTCGGTATCCATGGCAAAAATATCATTTTGTCCGACGGGGCATCGGAACAGGATAATGCTACCAAGGATATTGAAAAAGATGTGACTGACTCACATGATGCTTTCATTGCATTGAATGGCGGGGACAACCCATTTACTATTGGTGATAATGATTCAAATGTCAGTATCGACGGCCGTGTACTGAGCCTGTCCGGTGATATCGATGTGAATGGCAGGAATATCCATATTTTTGAAGGAACAAATAAAAACCAGTACGTTGTCCTGACCCATATAAACCGTATCAATCTTGGCGATGATACCACAGAAAATCTGCAGCTTGACGGTGATTTTTGTGCCCAGGGTGCTGCTCAAGGGGAAAATGGCAGTGCCCTCAAGGGCAAAAATATTGTCATCGACGCAGCTGATGGACATAATGCCCTGATGAGTCTTGGCCAGAAGGTGACTGTGGGCGGCGATGGAACGGATTATATCGGCATCAACGGTGAAGTATATTCACACAGCGGTGCTGCTCCCGTTTCCCTGCAGGGCAGGAATATCATCGTCACGGGCAAAGGAGAGGACGAAGCCCTGCTCTACACGACAGGTGGTCAGCTGGATGTGGATGGTGATGTGATTGCCATTGATGGTACCAGGGCGAAATATGCGGCTGAGGTCAATGGCGGTTCAATGACTATTGGCCACGACGGTACCCATGGGTTCATCAGGGGGAATCTGGAAAATTATGGCGATATGAAGATTTTTCTGAATGGGGCTGATTTCATCATCGATGGTAATATCCAGGACTGGTGCCTTGAACATCCAGCCGGTGGGGACCTGGGTGGTGTAGTGATGAACCTGAAGGACGGCGCCCGTTGGCATTTTGATGGCGATTCCACGGTCAATACGGTGAATGGTGTGAACGGGGTCCTTGCATTTGATTCTTCTTCCACGAACCAGAAATTGACCACCAACCTCTTTAATGGTGATGGCGGTACCGTGGTCATCAACAGTACCGGCAACAGCCACGATAACGACCGGCTCTATGTCATTGGCAGCCACACCGGCCGGACGGCGCTTGCGCTTCATTCAGTAAATAACGGCAAATGGACCGATGGCGCCCTGGGTACCATTCTAGCCAGTGTCGGCGATGAACAGGGGAGCTTCTACGTACCGGACCGGGAAGACCGGCTCTTCTTCCATAAGACTGCCCTCGGTACCTATGAAACCAGCAAAGGGGATACCGTGACACCCCGGTACAACACGGACTGGTACCTTAAGGGCTTCAGCAAGTCCGCCACCGATGATGATGGACACCATACCCATGTGGTCCAGGACCTTGTGGGGATCCGGGGCATCAATTACCAGATCTGGAGGGATGAAAACGACACCCTCTTCCAGCGTCTGGGCGACCTTCACAGCAATGACGGTCCCCATGCAGAGGGCCTCTGGGCCCGGGTGAAGGGGACCGAGGATGAAAGGGACGACGGAGAATTCTCCTATAGTACCCGGTTCCACGAATACCAGGTGGGCTATGATTTCCTCCGGGGCGAAAATGAGGGGAGCCGCCATTACCAGGGCATCGGCCTGGCGTATACAAAGGGCACCGGTTACTATAGCCGCAGCAAGTCCGATGTGACAGGCATGAGTGCAGGTCTCTACGATACCCGGGTGAAGGCTGATGGCCAGTACTGGGATTTCGTGGTGAAAGGAAGCCATCTGAAAGACAAACTTCGGGGGCTCTACGACGGGGTCCATGTAGACAATAACGGCTTCACCGCCGGCGTGGAATACGGCTATAAGAGATCCTTCAAGAGCGGCTGGTTCCTGGAACCTCAGGCCCAGTTCACCGCCGGCTGGCTGGACGGGGCGGAAGTGACCCTCTCCAATGGCGTCCGGTATGAAGAAAACAGCATCCGCAGCGCTGTAGGCCGCATGGGATTCCGGGCAGGCTACGAAGGAGAACGGGGCGAACTCTTCGCCAAGGCCAACTGGTTCCATGAATTCGGAGGAAACAGCATCCTCCACCTCTCCGACGATGAAGGAAGTCTTACGCTCCACAAAGACTACAGCGACAGCTGGTTCGAATACGGCGTGGGCTTCACCATCCCCCTCTCCGGTGCCGGCCAGTTCTACGCGGACGCAGAAAAGAGCAACACCGGCACCTACCACAAGAAATGGGGCTGGAACATTGGCATCCGGTGGATGTTCTGAGAAAGGCAGACTTAAGATTTGAGGAAAGAGAATTGAGGTCCAGTGTCTGAGCCGCAGCCAGATGACTTGTCTCCCCCCTCCGGGGTGGCAGCGAACATGAGTTGCACCAGCGAACACAATTTGAAGGAGCGTAGCGACGCGCAAATTGTCGTGAGTCGGTGACAGCCGTAGCGGAGGAGCAACGGGACGCTCAAATCATCGTGAGTCGCTTTCCCGTAGGGTGAGATGCCGCAGGCAGAGGGGATGCATTTGCCGCGAAGCGGCTGACCAGCCCAGGACACAGGTCTAAAAGAGCGAAGTCCCACCTGTTCACACTCCGCCCAGCCAAACAATCACTGCAGTCAGAAACAGCAGCGCCATACCTTTTCACAAGGTATGGCGCTATTTTTTACCCCTCCTGGGTTCGGGCTGCCTGCAAGTCAAAAAGACCATTCTATAAAAGGAATAATAACTCACTATTTATGATATCAATAAAATTACAGATTACATATTCATAGATAATTTTTATAACACAAAATGTCATGACAGTGGTATATTTATAATCATAGATGTACCATAGATGCAGATACAGGGGCGTTACGCAGGTACAATACCTCGAACCTGGATATCCGCTGCCTGCATCGTGTTCCATAGAATCCTTTGCGAGAGAGAGCATTCTGGGGCTGGGTTTATTTTTTTATCACCCATTCATGCCGGAAGCAGGCGTGGATGATTGGCAGAAACGGGGGTAAATTCATGAACAGAGTTTTCAAAGTCATTTGGAGCCACGCACGCAATGCGTACGTGGTGGTTTCCGAAATAGCACTGAATCACGGAAAGAATTCGAAGAATTCCGCCGGTGCGGTGCATCTGAAAAAGGCACTCATCGCAGCACTGCTGGTGAGCGGTACCTTTGGAGGTACCCTGTATGGAGGCATGGGTACCTATGCAGTAGATCTCGATGGAGGCGGCACAGCCACCTATGATAACAATAATAACCTGAGTATTGGCAAAGGAACGGCAGCTGAAGGCGATGATAAGGCCGGACAGAACAATACCGCCATCGGTACGAATTCCGATACCCTTCGTAGAGATGGCGATACTTTTGGCCAGCCGCTTGACGCGAATAATACCAGGCTGGTAGATGGGGAAGGGAAAGCGGCTGTACTGAACCGCTCCACAGCGGCCAGCAGCGCGGATGATAACGGTTCTACAACAGTAGGTTATAACAGCCATGCCGAAGGGGATGCTTCTACAGCCATTGGTGATACGGCAAAAGTCATCGATACATCCATCATATATTATGCGGACGCCGATGGGAATAAGACAACAAGCAAAGACGACGCTGTATAGTATAAGGACAGCAGCGGAAATCCTACCAAGGTGCCACAGGTATTCCGTGATGCTGATGGAAATACGACTACAACACCTCAGTATGTTCATACTACGACAACTAAGGATTCCAGCGGTAACGAGGTAACTAAAACAGAAATTACCACTGACTCTTCCCTCGCAGATAAGGACAGCAATGGTAATCCGGTTTATAATTATGAAAAATCAGATAATACAGATTATCTCTATTCCGTGACCCTTTATCAGTCTGTGTCCAATTCCATTGCGACAGGCAGCCATGTAACGGCAGCTGGCAGTAATGCAGTGGCAGTTGGTTATAACTCTACTGCTAAGGAATCGGCAGTAGCTATTGGTGACAGTACCAGTGCTGATACCAATGCGGTGGCAGTAGGCAAGAAAGCACTGGCGAACGGCGACAGTTCTATTGCGGCAGGTAATGGTGCGGAAGCATCAGGTGACTCTGCCACAGCCATTGGTAAAGGAATCAGGGCTTCCGGGAATCAGGCGACGGCTGTAGGTGCCGGTGGTACCAGTGCATCAGGGAATTCCAGCACGGCTGCAGGTTATGCAGTTCATTCTTATGGGAATTACTCATCAGCCTTTGGCTCAAATGTAACTGCTAATGAGGGCGGTACTGCCGTTGGTTCCAATGGTGTAACGGCCAATTCCTCCAGTGCTGCTTTCGGTATTAATGGTACAACAGCAAGTGGTACTTCTGTGGCCGTAGGCAGGAATGGCACAACAGCTTCAGATAATTCTATGGCAGTAGGCAGTGCCATTAGGGCTACTGATTCTTCCTATGCCTCTGGTATTAACGGTACATCAGCAAGTGGTACTTCTGTGGCCGTAGGCAAGAATGGCACAACAGCATCTAATAATTCTATGGCAGTAGGCAGTGCTGTTACGGCTACAGGTTATTCCTATGCTTCCGGTATGAATGGTACTATTGCTTATAACAGTTCTGTGGCTGTAGGTTCCAGTGTATATGCCAATAACAGCTCCTTTGCGGCTGGCCTGAACAGCAGTGCAGGAAACAGTGGCAACAGTTACAATGGCAGTAATATTGCGGTGGGCAGTAACACTTCAGCTAATAATGGTTCTTCAGCTTATGGTATTAATGCTACAGCGGATTATCAGTCCCTTGCTATTGGTTTAAACGGAAACAACAGTAACAATGCCTATGCTTCTTTCAACAGTATGGCCATAGGTAATAATGCCAATGCCACGGGATATTCCACAGCCATTGGCAACTCTTCCAGGGCATCTTCGTATTCTGTAGCTCTCGGTGAAGGAGCCTCTGCCCAGTCATCCAATGGTACGGCCATTGGGTACAGTTCCGCTGCTTATGGTTCAAATGCGACAGCTTTGGGCTATAGTGCGCGGGCTACTTCCGATAATGCGACAGCCCTTGGCAATGGTGCGGCGGCCCATGGAGTGAGCGCCGTATCCATAGGAAACAGCTCCAATGCAGGCACCTATGCCACAGCAATAGGTAACGGGGCAGGAGCCGCTGCGGATAATGCTGTTGCTTTGGGCAATGGGGCCGGCGCTAATTACGATTATTCTCTGGCACTAGGTAATAGCGCCAATGCGGCAGCAGACAATACGGTTGCCTTGGGGAGCAATGCCACGGCAAATGAAGCAACCGGTGTTGCTATCGGCTCCAGTTCCACCGCCAATGTAGCTTCCGGCAAGACCGGTTTGGATCCACACACCGGCGCCGCTTCTACCGATACCAGCGCTACCTGGGTATCTACTTTGGGCGCTGTTTCTGTGGGCACGGTAGATAGTGATGGCAATGCCACCAACACCCGCCAGATCAACGGCGTGGCTGCGGGTACAAAGGACACGGACGCCGTCAACCTGGCCCAGCTGAAGGCTATGGAAACGAAAATCAACATGCACTACTACAGCGTCAATTCCACCTTGACTGGCGACGGAAGCAACTATGATAACACTGGTGCATCCGGCAAGAATGCCATGGCAGCCGGCCCCAATGCTTCTGCCAGCGCTGAAAATGCGGTAGCCATCGGTTATGGTGCCACCGCTACGGGCAAAGGCGCCACGGCCATCGGTCAGTACGGCAAGGCTATTGGTATAGGTTCTACGGCCTTTGGCGGGCTCCAGACAACGGATAAAAAAGGCAATCTGGTTACGTATACGAATACGGCCAACGGCTCTGCTTCTGTTGCTTTTGGAGAAGGTACTACGGCCAACGGCGCCGCGTCCCTGGCCTTCGGTCACAACACCGTAGCCGGCAGCAGCGATAATAGCGGCCAGCAGTCCGTGGCTTTCGGGGAAGATACCCAGGCTTTGGGCGGGCGCTCTGTGGCTTTCGGTGAAAAGACCATTGCCAAGTACAATGATTCCGTGGCTTTCGGCAACGATACCCGTGCTTTCTCTACGGGCGCTACGGCTTTCGGCAACCGGACTCGTTCGCTATCGCAGTATTCCACGGCTTGGGGCAATGCTACCGTAGCCGCTGATGAAGAATCTACGGCCTGGGGCACGGATACCATCGCCGGAGCAAAACTCGATGCTAACGGCGCTTATACCAATGATTATACGGAAAACGGTACCCAGAAGACCGAAAAAATGGATGCTCACGGCAATCTGGCCTACGTGAGCAAAGTCAAGTCCAGATTTGTGTGTAAATTAATTTTTCTCTCAGAATACAAGTAACTCACAACATGGAATATAGTGACAGTTCAGCGATCAGCA
>OGXC01001942.1_pt1 | contig 14936 bp, 12 predicted proteins | sample 1576201 | NCBI WGS metagenome assembly OGXC01 (sample SAMEA3541562, study PRJEB24748) | human gut metagenome | biome: human gut; feature: human-associated habitat; material: faeces | place: China | collected 2012 | reverse complement strand
TAATTCTTTTAAAGTATTTAGAGAAGCATACTTGGTTGCTGGTGATTATCCAGATAAGAGTATGTACTTATTACAACATTTGTTTAATAATTGGTTTAGAGAATTATCGTTTGATAAAATGGCAGCAGCTTCAGTTCTTATGGCCATTGTGATATTTGTTTTAATTATGCTATTACAAAGAGCTTGGGAAAAGCAAGATTAGAGTGAGGTGATTTATACAATGAAGAAAAAGATATTATTTATTATATTAGTTGCTATATCTATATTTATGTGTTTCCCAGTTATATTTTTATTAGCAGGATCATTTATGGGAGTAGATGAATTAACAGCTTATTTAGGGCCAGTTTTATCTGAAAAAGGAAAAGGATTTGTAAGCTGGGGGTTATTGCCTAGCTATCCAACACTAAAATCATATATAGAGTTATTATTAGATACTCCAGAGTTTTTCGTAATGTTCTGGAATTCAGTAAAAATAGTATTTTTCTCTGTAGCTGGACAACTTTTGTTTGGAATTCCAGCAGCTTGGGGATTTGCTAGATATAAATTCCCATTTAAGAAAGTATTATTTACTATTTATATAGTTGTAATGTTAATGCCATTCCAAGTAACTATGCTATCAAGTTATTTAGTATTAGATACAATGCATTTACTTGACAGTCATGCAAGTATTATATTACCAGCTATATTTTCTACATTTTCAGTATTTATAATGTATCGATTCTTCTGTAATATACCAGAGTCAATTATTGAATCTGCAAGAATAGACGGGGCTAGTGAACTTGTTATTTTTGCAAAGATAGGTGTTCCTTTAGGAATGCCAGGCATAATGTCTGCAGTAGTATTACAATTTTTAGAATACTGGAATTTAATAGAACAACCACTTACATTCTTAAAAGATAAGGCATTATGGCCATTATCGATTTATTTACCCAATATTACTTTAGAAAATGCTGATATAGCATTTACAGCATCTGCTGTAACATTAATAGCTGCTATAATAGTATTTTTTGCAGGACAAAGCTATTTAGAGCAAGGTATTGCAGCATCAGCAGTAAAGGAATGATAATTTATGAGTAAAAATGAAAAGATTAAAAAGATTATAAATTTTAAATATATAAAAAAAGGAAAAGATACTTTGCAAAAAAAAGCAGTAAAAGCTTTATTTGCTTTTTTGGTATTGATGATAGGATGCACTATGTTATCTAGAGCTGCAGATTCTATGACTATACCAAGAATTAAAGTTGATACTCCTAAGTCAAAAACAATAGTAGATGAAGTTAAGGCTAAAGGAGTAGTAGCTAAAAATAGAGAAGAAAAGATTTCAGTCGTTGAGGGACTTAAGATTGATTATGTAAATATAAGTGTTGGGTCAAGTATTAAGGTTGGAGATACTTTAGTTGAACTTGATAAGGATGATTTACAAGCTAAAGTTGATGAAATTAAAAAGAATATTGAACAAGAACAAAAGACTTTATCACGTGCAACGGAAGATTACAACAAGGCTATAAACACTAAAAAGAAGGCTGTACAAACTGCTTTAAATGAAATGAATACAGCAAAGCAAGCATTAGATAATTATAATAATTTAAGTGAAGAAGAAAAAGATTCAATGATGGAGGAAAGTTTAAAGGCTGACTATGAATCAAAGAAAGAACTATATAATTCAGCAGTGGCAGATTCTAATGATACTGTTGATTTAGATAGGTCACTTCAAGATACAAAAGATTCTCTTAAAATTGAAGAATATAATAAGGAACTTGCAAAACTTCAGCCTTTACTAGATGCTAGTGGAAAGATTGTTTCTGAAAAAGAAGGAATAGTTACTAGTGTTGTAGCTGAAAATGGAGGAGTTACTACTGATACTATAGCATCAATTGCAGATAAGAACGAGGGATATAAATTTGTTGGAGAAATTGATAAAAGTAATAGAACATTAGTAAAACAAGGACAAACAGTTGCTTTAAATTTGGGCTCATCAGGAATTATTGAAAATTTAACTATTGATTCTATTTCAAAAAATGATGATAATCCAGATACCTTAAAAGTTACAGTTGTTTTACCAGTTGGAATAGGCGAAATTGATGAAAGTGGAGAAATAATAGTTTCAAGTAAATCAAAAAAATATGGTACATGTGTTCCGTTAGCAGCATTAAGACAAGGTGATGGGGATAGTTATTATATTTTAGTTGTTACTGAAAAGGAAACTGTACTTGGTGAAGAATTAACTGCCAAGAAGGTTGATGTTAAAGTTGAAAAGAGAGACGGAGAATATGCAGCAGTATCTGATGGATCATTAGGAAGAAATGATAAAATAATAATTGATAGTAATAAAACAGTAGAAGATGGCGATAGAGTTCGCCTGGAGACTGAATGATAAGGTACTTAAAGCACATAGTTAGAATAATTCTTATGTTTGCTTTAATTATGTGCTGGGGAATATCTTTAGGTTATGCAAATAATATAGAAAGTAACAATAAAACTTTAAACTTTTATTTTGAAAATGATAAGTATAATTTAGAATTAGTCAATAGTATAAAAGAATCAGAAAAGGAATTAGCTGTAGTAGGATGGGCAGAAGAATCATTACAATCTGCCACTAACCCAGATTTAGGGAAAAGTGCAAGTGAATTAAATGTGTTAGCTATAAAAGGTTCATCTAATTTATTAGTTAAGGGATCTAATTTATTTGCTGATGATTTGGAAGGTTGTTTAATAGATAATGATACATCTTATAAGCTATTTGGAAGTAGTAACTGTATAGGTAGAGAAATTGTTTATAATGATAGAACATTAGTTGTAAGAGGAATTTTAAAGGGGTCTAAATCAAATATGATTATTCAGATTCCAGATGATTCGATGAAAGCGTTAGATGGTTTAACAATAGATGGTACTGATTTTACTTTAAATAAAATAGAAGATTTCAAAATGAGATTTGGAATTTCAGAGTTAGCTATTAATGGTAATGTATATTATATGTTAGCTAAGTTTATATCAATGATATTTCCAATAATTGCTTTAGTATTAATTTTAATTAAAGTAATAAGTAGCTTATTTAAATCAAGAAATAAACCAGTTTTAGTAGGTATATATATTATTATGGCACTGACTTTTGTATTTATATTTTTTAAAGTTACAAATATTAAAATTTCAATTCCATTGGATATGATACCAAATAAGTGGTCTGACTTTGATTTTTGGAGTAAGATGGGAAAAGAATATAAGGAAAAGATTGAATATGTGCTTTATATGAAAAAGTATGGAGTTGATATTTATAATATAGAAAACTTATTAAAATCAGCATTATATTCAATTTTTACAATTATATTATTTGTGATTAATTTAAGGGTTATAAAAATTAATGATATAAAACAATTAATTATTAATAATGGAGTTTTAGTTGTTAGTTCATTTGTAGCTGTTTTAATTATTTGGGCCAAATATAAATTTGATGTAAATGTGGCTATGATATGGCTTATATATCCATTGTATCTTTGTGGAGATTATTTTATTAAGGTTCATGGAAAGTATTTAATTTACGAAGATGAAGTAAATACTGAAATAAAAAATAGTGATATAATAGAGGAAGCAGTTTGTTAATAGCAGACTGTTTCTTTTAATTTTAATAAAAGTTTACTTACGGAGGAAAAAATATGAGAGATATATCTAATTTAAAAGGAAAAATATTTAGACATTTTAAAGGCGATTTATATTTAGTTGAGGATTTTGTGAAACATTCAGAAACTCAAGAAACTATGGTTTTATATAGAGCATTATATGGAGAGTGTGGGCTTTTTGTAAGACCTTACGATATGTTTGTTGAAGAGGTTCCAGAAGGAAAAGTTAATCCAACAGGACAAAAATACAGATTTCAAGAATACGAAGTTAAGAGCGTTAAATAGTTTACACATAAAATAACGAAAAAATAAAATATTATCTTTCCGGGAATCAGTGAAATCTCGCTTTGAATTTATATAATTGATTTCAGATAATTTGCTAAAGATTATAAACTTGCCTATCGGCTTCAAACATATAATCTTCTTAACGCAAATTATCTTCCATCAATTATTAAATTCTATGGCTCAATTTTAATATTCCCTTCAATATAATATTTCAATTTTTCTGTATTAATGTAGTAAACTAAATTATTTTCTTCGTTACTATAACTATTAACTAATGTATTTTCTTTTCTTGAAGAATGATACAAAAACTAATGCTATTACTAATAATACAATTGATGAAAGAGTGATTATTAAATTAGTATTATCAGTAGATATATTACCTGGCCCCATTGCTAAATTATTATTTTTTATATCATGCATACCGTTATTATCTTGATTAGGTATTTGAATAGATGAAAGTTGTGTTATTTCTTCATTAGTCAAACCTAAATTTAATAATTCGGTTTTAATTGAATCTGTAATACTACCATCTTCGGAACTTTGAATAATTTGCATTGCTTGCATCATAATTGAAGGATCTAAATCCGAAGTATTACTACTAATATTTCCTGGGAAATTACTTGTAGTATTACTATTAGGTATATTCATACTACTTTCAGTTGTATTATCTGATTGTGGAGTAGAACTATCAGCATTGGGAGGAGTAGTATCAGATGAACCTCTCATATTATTCATTTCACCTTTTTCATTTCCGCCACCTTGTTGTCCCATAGCACTTAAATCTACTGTAGTTTCTATAGTCCCAGTATTTGTTGAAGGTTGAGAACCATCAAGTTGAGCTGCAATACTAGTTGCTCTATCATAACCAAAGTTAATTAAGTTAGATAGTGAAGCTTTATATTCATCGTAAGTATAAAATGCAGTAGCATCATTTTGAATATAGCTACTTATTAATGAATCAGTTTTAGTTATTAGTGTTTCTAAAGTGCCGTTATTAACGAAGTTTTCAACTATTTCATTTAAATAGTGATGGTAAATATCTTTATATTCATCAACTTCTAAAAGTTTACCTATTAGAGGGCTTTCTTCTAAGCTATCAGAAACAGGTGAATCAATTGGAAAATTAATTGCATTTGAAGCTGAACCAGCTTGGAATCCTGCAAATGATAAGTTATAATCCCAAGGTAAAATACTTACTATACCATCATTTTCATATAAGTAGTAATTATGATTCATATTAGAAACATAACTATCTAAATTAACTAAGAATGTATTTGCAGCAAAGTATTTAAGCACTTCATCAACATCTAAGTATGACTCTATATCATCAAGGCTATCAAGATGTTCGATCATATCTAATATTTTAGTATAATCATCGCTATCTGTAGTTTTGAAAATAGCATTGTCAAAAATAGCAGAGTAGTTTGAAATATCATCTCCATTCCATACAAGGTTAGCACCATTAGAATTTCTACCAATTCCACCACCAATACCATTAGGTATTTGAGGTTGATTTGTAGAGTCATTAGTGGATTGCTTATTCATATCAGGAGGTGTCTGCATTTGTCCGCTAGAATCTCCATTGTTCATATCAGGAGGTGTCTGCATTTCTCTAGAAGGATTTCCATTATTCATATTAGATTGATTTTGCATATCTATAGAATTATCTATTGTAGTTTTGTTATTATTTTCTGATGTTGTATTTTCTGAAGGAGAAAAATTATTATTATCCATAATTTTATTTTCATTATTGTCTTTATCACCCATAGCTACGTTATCACTTTCGGGCTTGTATAAATTACCATCAATAGAGCCATAATTTCTTTCAATAAATTCTTCTTCAATAGGCTCAACAGCAAGATATAACCCCCATTCCTCACCATTAACTGTTATATGAGCATATGAGCAGGCTGGGGTTGGTATGCCTAATGAATCAAGTAGTTTATAAGATAAATATTCCTTCATAGAAGTTGTATCAGACATATTGTTATTTAATACTAACTTGCTAAGTCCATCTAAGGTTTGACCATCAACATATTTATCAAGTTTAATTTTAAAACTATATCTTTCGGTCGAATCATCAGTAACAAGTTGAGATAGACTAGAATTTCCTTTAGGTCTGATGGCTACATTATTATAGGTAGTTCCATTAACAGTTATATTAGCAGCGGTATATTCTTCGGAAGCAGCATTATCTAACATTTCTTGCCAAGAATCTTCATCCATTTCAATATTTATTTCTATTACAGAATCATCATTAAAGATTGTAGTAATATAATCTGGTTGTTCTATTGAAGTAGATGAAGTGCTGCTTTTGGGTAATAGCATAATAAGTGATGAGAAACAAAGAGCTATTACCATAAATAAAGCAACAATTATATTAAAATGTTTATTTGAAATCATTTTTTCACCACCTATTAGCTTAGCTCATATATTCGCCATTATAGCTAACTAAAACAACGTTATTTACTCCTGAAATATGGCTTAATTCATTTACAAATTGTGTAGACATTTCTTTTAATCTAATTTCTATAGTTAATTCAATTCCTGAATTTGCAGAAACAGTTTTAGATTTAACTACATGTTTTTTTACTGAGTTATTTATAAATTTAATAGCATCATTTTCACTTTTATCATTAAAATTATCAAAATAAAGGCTTCTAATATGATATGTTCCAGAGGAACTAGCATTTATGTCTAATGAAGCAATATATTTAATTCTATTTTTAATAGCTAGATAGTCAGCTGTATTAATAAAATATTTCAATTCGTGTTTAGGTTTACTCATAAAAAAATCACATCCATTTTATAGTAAAGTTTTTTGGTTGGCTTTATAATTTGGTTAAATTTAGGTTAGCTTACAAGTTTTATAGTAGTAGCATAACCTTAAAATAGTCTTAAAAATTAACTAAAAATTATGTTTGTGTGGTAGACTTTTAGTAAAGAATTATAAAGGGAATATAAGGAGAGAAAAATTAATGAGATTATTACTTGTTGAAGATGAAATACAGCTTTCAGAAGCTCTTAATCAAATATTAATTAAAAATAAATATGTAGTTGATGCAGTATATAATGGTGAAGATGGATTAGATTATGGATTAACAGATATATATGATGTAATAGTATTAGATATTATGCTTCCTAAACTTAATGGATTAGAAGTACTTAAAAGGTTAAGAAAAGGTAATATAAAAACACCAGTTATTTTATTAACTGCAAAAGGAGAAATTGAAGATAGAGTAAAGGGATTGGATAGTGGAGCAGATGATTATCTAGCTAAACCATTTGCAACGGAGGAATTATTAGCAAGGCTAAGAGCACTTACTAGAAGACAGGGAGAAATTATAAATGATAATATTTTAGAAGTTGGAGATATTAAATTAAATATTTCAAGTTATGAATTAGAAGGACCTTGTAATAGTATAAAGCTTTCACTAAAAGAATTTGAAATAATAAGATGTTTTATGCAAAGACCAAAGACGATTGTTACAAAGGATGAGCTTATAAGTAAGATATGGGGATATGACTCAGATGCAGAATATAACAATATAGAAGTATATATTTCATTTCTAAGAAAGAAACTTAATTATGTTAACTCAAATACTGGTATCACAACTGTAAGAGGTGTCGGATATAAGTTGGAGGAAAATTAAATGTTCAAAAAACTGAAAAGTAAATTTATATTTATGAATATGGTTCTTTTAACTACTGTTTTTGTAGGTATATTTGGGACAATATATGTATCTACCGCTTATAGTTTAAATAATGATATGAAAATGCAACTTTGGAATAATATAATGTCACCACAACAGCAGCAAAAGCCTTCACCAAAAGATAATAAGATGGATATGTCAATAAAAATAGATTTAGATACAAAAAATGAAATTGTTAATGTTACTTCTAGGTTAAATACTGACGATTTAGATATTCATGCAATGGTTGAAAAGGTTGTTAATAACTCTAAAAAGATGGATAGTATTAAGATTGATGGAGAAAGCTATGCTTATTTAAAAGAGAGTATTAGTAGTGGAACCATAATAGTACTAATAAGTAAGTCATTCCAGCAAGATGTACTAGGAAATTTATTAAAAATATTTCTTGGAGTAGGATCATTAAGTTTAATTGTATTATTTATAATAAGTATTTATTTTACTAATAAAGCTATTAAGCCATTAGAAGAGACTTTTATAAAGCAAAAGCAATTTATAGCAGATGCATCTCATGAACTTAGGACACCACTAACTATTATTAAAACTAATGTATCTATATTAAAGGAAAATAAGCAACAAACTATAGAAAGTCAAGGAAAATGGGTTAATTATATTGATTCTCAAGCAAGTAGAATGTCTACTTTGATTAATGAAATGTTATCATTAGCTAACCTTGATGCTAATAAGAAAAAGGGTGAAGTAACTAAGTTTGAATTAAGTAAGATTTTAAGCGATGCTTTACTAGTTTTTGAAGTAGTAATTTTTGAAAAAGGATTAGTTTTAGAAGAGAATATAAATGATAATATATTTATTAATGGTGAAAAGGATCAAATTAAAAAGCTCATAAGTATATTAATGGATAACGCAATTAAATATACAAATAAAAATGGAAAAATTATGGTGTCTCTTAATATAGAAAAGAATAAGGCTCGATTAGAAGTTAAAAATACTGGTGAAGGTATAGAAAAAGAGCATTTAGAAAAGATTTTTGAAAGGTTTTATAGGGTTGATAATTCTAGAGATAGAGGAACAGGTGGATATGGCTTGGGACTTTCTATAGCTAAAGCCATAGTTGAAGAGCATAAAGGAAAAATATATGCTGAAAGTGTTGTTGGAGAATACACATCATTTATTGTGGAGTTACCAGTATATTTTGAAAAACAAAAATTAATCAATGATCTAAAAATAGGTAATTAATATTATTTATAAAAATGGATTTTCGATTATATAATATTATAAGTTTTAACTTGAATAAGAAGTTATTACATTATTAATGTAATGACTTCTTATTTTATATATTTTATTATGAAAGAAGTTAAATTCTTAAGAATTTCTTTAGATTATTATAATTATCTTCTTTATTTTTAAATAGTATTATAAAATTAATATAATGGTTAAAGGATAAAATTGGAGGAATTAACAGATGGATGTGAATAGTATATTGGATTATTTAGCTCAGTATGGAGTAATATTTATATTTGTAATTGTATTTTTAGAGTATTTAAATTTACCAGGGCTTCCTGCAGGAATAATAATGCCATTAGCTGGTTTATGGATATCAAGAGGAAATATGAATTTTCCATTTGTTTTATTTCTTTCAGTTATTGCAGGAGTAATAGGAAGCTGGTGTTTATATTTCTTAGGGTTTTACGGTGGAAACTTTCTTTTAAAAAAATATACTAATAAATTTCCAAAACAGAAGGATTACATAGATGAAAAGTTAAAGTATTTAAAGGATAAAGGCCATATGGGGGTATTTATAAGTAGATTAATACCGGTAGCAAGAACAATTATAGCTATTCCAGCTGGTGTACTGAAAATGGATTTCTTAAAATATACTATATATTCAGCATGTGGGATATTTATATGGAATGGAGTATTTATTTCTGCTGGTTATATTTTGGGTGAGGGGATTTTTAAGTATATTGGATAATTAAGTGGATTTGATAGAGGTTATAAATTTATAGCCTCTATTATTTCGTGCATTATAATAAAATATAATAGGTAAGCTAAATTTATATGAGGAAAGTGTTTAAACTTAGTTAAGGAATTCTTTAGAAATATATATAGTTATTATTTAGTTTTAAAAAGTACTATTTAATTATAGTAAATGAACGTTCATAAAAAATTTGAAAAGTGGGGTAAATAGAAATGAATAATTTGAGCTCATACAATATTTTAGTAGTGGAAGATGAAAATGATATAGCAATTGCAATAGAAGCATACTTAAATAATCAAGGATATAATGTATTTATAGCTAATAATGGTATAGAGGGATTAGAATTATTAAAAAAAGAAACTATTCACTTAGCAATAGTTGATGTAATGATGCCTAAAATGGATGGTATAACTTTTGTTATGAGGCTTAGAGAAAATAATGATTTTCCTGTAATAATGCTATCTGCAAAATCTGAAGAGGTTGATAAGATAATGGGACTTAATATAGGAGCTGATGATTATGTGACTAAGCCTTTTAGACCACTTGAATTGTTAGCAAGAGTTAATTCTCAATTAAGAAGATATTCAAGGTTTTTAAATATGGTAAAAGAACCAGAAGTTAAAGATAATATTTATGTTGTTGGAGGATTAGAATTAAACTTTGATACAAAAGAGGTTACTGTTGATGAAAAACCTGTAAAGCTAACTCCAATTGAGTTTAAGATATTAGCTTTGCTTATAAAAAATCCAGGAAGAGTATTTGCTGCGGATGAAATATATGAAAGGGTATGGAATGAACAAGCAATAAATACAGATACAATAATGGTACATGTAAGAAAGATAAGAGAAAAAATTGAAATTAATCCGAAAAATCCGAAATATTTGAAGGTGGTGTGGGGAGTTGGATATAAAATTGAAAAGCAGTAATGATAATAAAGAATTTAATGACTCTAGAAACAATATTAATGGAATAAAAAAATCAAACTACAAGGGAAAAGTGGTTATAGCAACTTTATTAGTTATAGCAATTATAGCAACAGCAGCATTGGGAATGTGTGCAGCATATCCATTAATAGAAGAAAATGCAAAGAACGTTTCATATAACAATTATTTTGAGGAATATGCCTTTTCAGAAAATTTAGCAGGTGCTTTATATTGTTCATATTATAATTCTTTAAATGAAAAAGCTGGAGGAACATTAGATCCAGCATCAACATTATTAAATATACCCCAAAATATATATGATAATGATGAAGATTATGAAGAAAGTGAATTTATAAATGGGTTTAATTCTAATTTTAATAATTGGAATCGTATATTAGATAATCAGCTCGCAAATTTGAAGTATTATTCTTATGATAAAACTAATAATATAACAAAAACAAATATAAATTATGAAGTTGGTATTATAGAAAATAATATAGATTTGTCATCAATAAAGAAAGATGAATATCAATTTTATGTAGCTATTAATTTTGATGAAAATGGTAATCTAACAATTAATGATATTAAGGGGGCTAATATTCAAAATTTTGAATACTATTTGAACAGTGCTTTAAGTGATTTTTTAAGTGATAATTACTACGATAGTGGTTATTATAATGCTACTATGAATCCGATTAAAAATATGGAATTTGTTTATGCAGTGCCTAATAATTTGGTGTTTAATGATTCAATATCATGGGGAATCAGAAATGCAGAGGCATATGGATATGAACTTGTAGGAGGAGTGGCAGTAATGATAATTGCTACATTAGTAGCGATAGCTGCATTAATATTCCCTATTAAGAGAGCAAATGAAATGCCTTTATTTAAATGGATATCAAAAATACCATTTGAAATTTGGATAGTTATAGTATCACTTACAGTAGCACTTTTCATTGTATCTTCTAGCTATATGATTCATCCTGCATTAAATGGACAATTAGAACATTTTGTTGGATTTAATGTTGATTGGTTTACTGCATCAGAAAAAGTTATATGGGTATTAAACTTTATTAATTGGTTTATAGGATTTGCAATTGTGTTCTTTGCTGTATTAATAATAAAGTATATATTTAATTTAGGAATTAAAGAGTACTTTAAGAGAAGAACAATATTTGGAATAATATTAATGTTCTTTGTTACAATTATCAAAAAAACATTAGATGAAGTTACAAAAGTAGATTTAAGAGAAAAAAATAATAAATTAATAATAAAATTATTATTAATAAATGCACTTATATTACTAATAATAACTTCAATTTGGTTTTTTGGAATTCCTGTAGTCATACTGTATTCAATTGTTTTATTTTTCGTAATAAGAAAATATGTAGATAAAATAAGCGAAAAATATAGTAAGTTAAGAGAAGCTACAAGTAAAATTGCACAAGGAAAATTAGATGTTAATATAGAAGAAGACTTAGGACTTTTTGAACCTTTTAAAGAGGATTTAAAAGAGATTCAGAAGGGATTTAAAAAAGCTGTAGATGAAGAAGTTAAGAGTCAAAAGATGAAAACAGACTTGATATCAAATGTGTCGCATGATTTAAAGACTCCTTTAACAGCTATAATAACTTATGCAGATCTATTGAGGGGTGAAAATTTATCGGAAGAAAAGCGTAAACAGTATGTTGATACATTAGATAGAAAAGCTCAAAGACTTCAAGTTTTAATAGAAGATTTATTTGAAATGAGTAAGGCAACGAGTGGAAATATAACTTTAAATATAGAAAATATAGATGTTGTAGCTTTAATGAAGCAAACATTACTTGAATTAGAAGATAAGCTTGAAGAAGCAAAATTATCTGTTAGAAAGAATATGCCAGAAGGTAAGGTAATATTACCGTTAGATAGTCAACGTACATTTAGAGTGTTTGAAAACTTAGTAATTAATATGACTAAGTATGCTATGCCTAATTCAAGAGTGTTTATAGATATTTTTGAAAATGAAAATGATGTTCAAATTGTAATGAAAAACATGGCTGCAGAAGAAATAACGTTTAATGTAGATACGATAGCAGAAAGGTTTGTACGTGGTGATGAATCGAGAAATACAGAAGGTTCAGGATTAGGTCTTGCAATAGCAAAGAGTTTTGTTGAACTTCAAAATGGAAAGTTTAATATAAGTGTAGATGGAGATTTATTTAAAGTTACTATTATTTTTGAAAAATAAAGTAATAAACTAGAGTGAAAAATCATATATCATAAGATAAAGGGAGTATAGTTAAGTGTAATTTACTATACTCCCTTTATAGTTGTATAAATAAAATGTTTTTTGAAATTATACATATAAAATATTATTAATATGTATAAATTTAAAATAATATAAATATATTACTTCATAAGGAATAAAAACATTTACTAGTGGGGTGGGGTTAATGTCATACAAATATTTATTAGATATTGCATTAATTTTATTAAGTACGAAATTATTAGGATTAATAACAAGAAAATTTAATTTACCACAAGTTGTCGGTGCATTGCTTGCGGGAGTTATACTAGGACCATCAGTGTTAAATGTTTTAAAAGAAACTGATTTTATAAGTATGCTAGCAGAGCTTGGAGTGATTGTATTAATGTTTACTGCAGGTTTAGAAAGTGATATAAGTCAGTTAAAAAGTGTAGGCAAATCAGCATTTATTGTTGCTAGCATGGGGGTGTTAATACCACTAATTGGAGGTACAGCTGTTGCATACATTTTTAATGATGGAAGTTTAACAACTGTTAGTGCCTTTTTACAAAATGTATTTATAGGAGCTATATTAACTGCAACTTCTGTTAGTATAACTGTTGAGGCACTTAGAGAATTAGGTAAAATGAGCGAAAAATCGGCAAGCGTAATTTTAGGTGCTGCAATTATAGATGATATTTTAGGAATTTTAGTTTTAACAGTAATAACAAGTATGGCTGATCAATCTATAAATATTGGAGTAGTATTATTAAAAATTATAGGATTTTTAGTTTTTACACTTGTTATTGGTTATTTGGTATATGTGTTTTTTGGAAAGTGGATAGAAAAATATGATGTAGATAAAAGAAGGTTTGTTATTGGGGCATTTGTTATTTGTTTATTAATGGCATTTATAGCTGAAGAGTTCTTTGGAGTAGCTGATATTACAGGTGCATTTGCCGCAGGATTAGTATTATCAAGAAACAGAGAAACTGCATATATTTCAAGAAGATTTGATATAATTTCATATATGCTATTATCACCTATCTTCTTTGCAAGTATAGGAATAAATATGAAAATACCTAAAATGAGTTTTGAAATTATAATAATGACAATAGTACTAGTAGTAGTTGCAATGCTAACTAAAGTAATAGGATGTGGGATTGGAGCAAAAATTTGTAGATTTAATAAAAGTGAAGCTATACAAATTGGAACTGGTATGATGGCTAGGGGAGAGGTAGCACTTATAATAGCTAACAAAGGAATGAAAATGGGAATTATGAATACTTATTTTTTACCTGCTGTTATAATAATGGTAATAGTATGTGCAATAATCACACCTATTTTATTAAAGAAAGCATATGAACTTAAAGGAATAAATGAAAGTGTATAATTATTATATTTAGTAAGAAGTAATGTTCAAAATAAACTAAAAATAAATATTAATACAATTAAAGTAGTTGAATTAGGAATTATATATTAATTTCTATTTAGCTACTTTTTTATTTTAGTTATAATTTTTACATTTTAGTGGAATTATATAAGTGAAATTATAGAAAATGTAGGAGGAAGATTAATGGAAAATAATATGGCAATGGAATATCCAATGTTTTGTTATCAATGTGAACAAACAGCTGGTGGTAAAGGGTGTACTAAAATGGGGGTATGTGGTAAGACACCAGAAGTTGCAGCACTTCAAGATTTACTTATATATCAAATAAAAGGTATAAGTTGTTACGCAAAAGAAATAGTTGAAAAAGGGGAGAATGTAGATAAGAATATTGTAATATTTATTGAAAATTCATTATTTACAACTTTAACAAACGTAAATTTTGATGCAGATGTACATGTTGAAATGCTTAAAGAGTCTCAAAAAATAAAAGAAAAATTAAGAAAACAAGTAGGAAAAATTAAAAATGATACAGATCATGCTACGTATAACTTAAGTGAAACAAAGGCTGATATGTTAAAAGATGCAAAAAAAGCTGGAATAATGTATGATCAAAATCTTGATCCAGATATACGTTCACTAAGACAAACAATAGTTTATGGATTGAAAGGTATAAGTGCATATGGTCATCAAGCAAGGGAACTTGGATATTATGATGATCAAGTTGATAATTTTTATGTAAGAGCATTAGAAGCAACCACTGATGATAGTTTATCAGTAGAAGAATTAATAAGATGGACCATGAGAACTGGTGATATGAGTGTTGCAGTAATGAAAAAGCTAGATGA
>OGXC01001937.1_pt1 | contig 14961 bp, 12 predicted proteins | sample 1576201 | NCBI WGS metagenome assembly OGXC01 (sample SAMEA3541562, study PRJEB24748) | human gut metagenome | biome: human gut; feature: human-associated habitat; material: faeces | place: China | collected 2012 | reverse complement strand
TCTATACCCAACAAATCAAAAAACATGAGGCCGGAGAATTTATTAACCGCAACCTGAAAGATTTCCCGAACGAACTGCCTGCCAGCTACTTTGACTCCCTAAAGAAACCGAAGAAGATACGTTACATCTCCGCTTCTACTGAGAATGCGCAAGCACGTTTCCTTCCCGAATGGATACGTACTACTTTCTCATCCGATAATGAAAAAGAAAATGCCGTAGTTCTTTGCAATGAAGCCTTGTTGCTTCCCGTACTCCATTCTATCCCGGAAGAAGTGAAGAATGTCAATATCACAATGGGATTCCCGTTGGCACAAACTCCGGTTTATAGTTTTATCAATGCGGCTATGGAACTACAAACCAATGGCTACCGTTTTGATACCGGTCGTTTCACCTACGAAACCGTATCAGCTATACTAAAACATCCATATACCCGCCAACTATCGACAAAAGCAGATATAATAGAACGGGAACTTACAAAAACCAACCGTTTCTATCCGCTTCCCTCGGAATTGACCGCCAGAAACAGACCCGGACGGTTGACCTCTGCGATCTCAACATTGATCTGGTCCAGTTCTTTGGGGGTATAGACCACCTCCAGGCTGACGCGCTCGGTCAGCGTTTTGAGCGAGACGTTGAACGTACCCATCCTTGTTCCTCCTGTGTTCTTGTGCCCGGCTGTGCGTCGGCATCCTTCTTCTTTTTATTATAGTAAAAAATCCGGACGATTACAACGCCTGTTCCCATCTTTTTCTATCCTGCGGGCCAAGGCACGCTGCTGCGAAGAGGTCTGTCCGGGCTTCATGCAAAAAGATTTTACATTTACATGGATTTTACATTTGCTCGGTTTCGGATTTTACAATGCATCCACTATACTGAAACTCGGAAGAAAACACGTCAAATCAAAGTGAGGAAAATCCTTATGACTATTTTCAATGTCTTTTCGCTTCTGGGCGGCCTGGCCCTGTTCCTGTTCGGCATGGACATCATGGGCAAGGCGCTGGAAAAGCAGGCCGGCGGCCAGCTGCAAAAGATCCTGAGCAAACTGACTGACAACCCGCTCAAAGGCTTTTTCCTGGGTCTGTGCGTCACCGCCGTGATCCAGAGCTCCAGCGCCACCACCGTTATGGTGGTCGGCTTTGTCAACAGCGGCATCATGGAGCTGCATCAGGCCATCGGCGTTATCATGGGCAGCAATGTGGGCACCACGGTCACCAGCTGGATCCTGAGCCTTTCCGGCCTGCAGGGCGACAGCTTCCTGATCAATATGCTCAAGCCCACCTCCTTCAGCCCGGTGCTGGCTTTTATCGGCATCCTTCTGTACATGGGCAAAAGCGAAAAGCGCAAGGGTGTTGGCACCATTCTGATCGGCTTTGCTGTGCTGATGACCGGTATGACCGCCATGTCCAATGCTGTGCTGCCCCTGCAGAATGAGGCATGGTTCACCAACCTGTTCATCCGCTTCTCCAATCCTCTGCTGGGCGTTCTGGTGGGGGCCGTTGTCACCGGCATCATCCAGAGCTCCAGCGCCAGCGTTGGTATCCTGCAGGCACTGAGCGCCACCGGTGTCATCACCTACGGCAGTGCCATCCCCATCATCATGGGCCAGAATATCGGCACCTGCGTCACCGCGCTGATCTCCTCTGTGGGTGCCAACAAGAATGCGCGCCGCGCCGCCATGGTGCACCTGTACTTCAACATCATCGGTGTCACCCTGTTCCTGGCTGTTTTCTATGGTGCAAACCTGCTGCTTGACTTTGCCTTTGTCAATGAGACAGTCACTGCCTGGGGCATTGCCGTGGTCCACTCCATCTTCAACCTGACGGCCACCGCTGTTCTGCTGCCCTTTGCAAATGGGCTGGAAAAGCTGGCCATCCTCACCATTCCGGACGATGCCGAAAAAGAGAGCTTTGCTCTGCTGGATGAGCGCCTGCTGAACACTCCCGCCGTGGCTGTGGAACGTGCCCGTGCCGCCACTGCAGACATGGCCGAGCTGGCCCGTGTGGGCGTGGTGCAGGCCATGAGCCTGACCCACAAGTGGGACGATTCCCTTGCCCAGAAGGTGCGGGAGGAAGAGGAAAAGGTGGACAAATATGAGGATGCACTGGGCACCTATCTCGTCAAGCTGTCCAGCCGTGAAATGAGCCACGCCGACAGTCAGAGTGTAAACACCTTGCTCCACACCATCAGCGATTTTGAGCGCATCAGCGATCACTCTGTAAATATTCTGAGCTCCGCCGAAGAGATCCACGCCAAGAGCATTGAGTTTTCCAAGGATGCACAGGAGGAGCTGCAGGTGCTGGAGGGGGCCGTGCAGGATGTGCTGAGCCGCACCACCGACGCATTCCGCAAAGGCGATCTGCACATGGCCGGCAAGGTCGAGCCGCTGGAGACCGTTGTGGATGAACTGGTGCGTGCCATCAAGGCCCGCCACGTGGCACGCCTGCAGACCGGCAGCTGTTCCATTGAGTATGGTTTTGTTCTGGAAGATCTTCTGACCAACTACGAGCGTGTCTGCGACCACTGCAGCAATGTGGCTGTTGCCCAGATCGAGGTGGCACAGGACAGCTTTGATACCCACGCTTATCTGAACGACCTGCGCTACGGCAACGAGACCAAGGAAAGCGAACAGTTCCAGCGCCGTCTGGATCGTTACCGTGAGCGCTATCTCTTCCCTGACAGCGACACTGCACCCGCAGCCGCAAAGGAGGAACCCAACAAATGATCTACATTGTAGAAGACGATGCCGCCATCCGCGAGCTGGAGCAATATGCACTGCAATCCAGCGGATACGAGGTACAGAGCTTTGAAACCTCTGAGCCTTTCTGGCAGGCCATGCGCACCGCAGAGCCTGAGCTGGTCATTCTGGATGTGATGCTGCCCGGTGAGGACGGTTTCTCCATCCTGAAAAAGCTCCGCAATACCCCTGCTCTGCGCCGACTGCCCATCATCATGGTCACAGCAAAATCCAGTGAGCTGGATACCGTGCGCGGGCTGGACTGCGGTGCAGATGATTACATCACTAAACCCTTTGGCATCATGGAATTTCTGAGCCGGGTGCGGGCCGCCCTGCGCCGCTCTGCCCCCGAGGAGAAGCAGAATGTTTATGCCTTCCATGAGATCCTGCTGGACAACGCCCGCCACAGCGTGACTGTGAACGGCACCCATATTGATCTGACTTACAAGGAATACAGTCTGCTGCGCCTGCTGCTGGAGAACACGAACCTTGTTGTGACCCGCGAGACCATTCTGCAGGTGGTATGGGGCACCGATATTTCTGTTGAAAGCCGCACCGTGGATATGCACATCCGCACCCTGCGCAAAAAGCTGGGGGACGCGGGCAGATATATCTGCACCGTGCGCAAGGTCGGCTACAAGCTGGCCGACAGTGAGGAGGGCGAGGAAGAATGAAACCGCAGAGCATGGAAGAAAAAATCAGTTACCGGCTGTTTTTCATGGGCTTCGTCGGTCTGGTCTGCACCGCCGTGCTCTGTCTCTTCGTCTTTCACAAAGCGTTCCGGGAACAGGCGTGGACCTCGCTGGAGCATCAGGCCGATCTGGTTTCCGCCGGATACGAGCAGCTTTCCTCTCCGGATCAGCTCTCCGTGTTCGTCAACGGAGACCTGCGCATTACCCTGATCGCGGCAGATGGCAGTGTGGTGTTCGAATCCGCCACTGACCAGCAGATGGAAAACCATCTGTCCCGCCCGGAGATCCAGCAGGCCATGCGGGAGGGTGTAGGCCGTGACTGCCGCGATTCCCAGACCATGGGGTACGAGACCTACTATTACGCCATGCTGCTGCCCGGCGGCGATATCCTGCGTGTGGCCCAGGATTCCGAGACCATCTGGTCGATCTACGACGCGGCCCTGCCCGCCATCATCCTGAGCTGCATCCTGATGATGGGTGCCGCAGCGCTGATCGCCGGGCTGCTGACCCGCAGTCTTGTCCAGCCCATTCTGAAAATGACGGATGATCTTGAGCACATTCAGGAAAACGTTCCCTACCGGGAACTCATCCCCTTTGCTGAGAGCATCCACTCTGATCGGCTGCTGCGGGAAAACAACGAGAAGATGCGGCAGGATTTCACGGCAAACGTCAGCCACGAGCTGAAAACTCCTCTGACCAGTATTTCCGGCTATGCGGAGCTCATTGAGACCGGCATTGCCAAACCCGCCGATGTGCCCGAGTTTGGCCGGAAGATCCATGTGGAAGCCAGCCGGATGATCCAGCTGGTGAACGATATCCTGCAGCTGTCGCACCTGGACAGCGTCAGCGAGACCCATGCACAGCCCGACATGGAAACGGTCGATCTGCTGGACGTGGCCAAGGATTGTGTGGAACGCCAGAAGCTGAACGCACAGCGCTCCTTCATCTCCCTGACCTATCTGGGCGAGAGCGCCAGAGTGCTTGGCAACCGGGATCAGCTGGATGAGCTGTGCCAGAACCTGTGCGACAACGCCATCCGCTACAATCGCCCCGGCGGCAAGGTCCAGCTCATCACCTCCTGCACCCGGGACGGCCATTGTACCCTGACCGTCAAGGATAACGGCATCGGTATCCCGAAAGACGCGCAGTCCAGCGTGTTCGAACGCTTCTACCGGGTGGATAAGAGCCGGAGCAAGGCCACCGGCGGCACCGGTCTGGGGCTGGCTATTGTCAAGCACATTGCCCGCATCCACAACGCCCGCATCAAGTTGGAAAGCGAAGTGAACGTTGGCACCACCATCACCGTCGTTTTTGAGACCGCCCACTAAAACTGCAAAAAGCTCACGTCTGCCTGCACCTGCGGGCAGGCGTTTTTTGTTGTCAGCGCTTCTCGCCCTGTTCCCTGCTTCAGCGCCCGGACTGCTCCCAGAGAGAGCAGATCATACCCGTTTTCCCAGCAGCGCTGAACGGTCTGCACGCAGAGTTGCTCCAGTGCCGCACACTGTGCTGCTGTGGGCAGAGCTGTGCCCGCCCTGCGCTGGCCGGTCAGGGTCACGGCAAAGCCATCTTCTACAGCTTCCACCGATACCACACAACGCCGGAAAGTTACCTGCCCACTCCCCAGCGGAAAAGTGTGTTCTCCGCTCTGACCCAGCAGCAATTGTGCCATCTGGCTCTCTGCCGGGGTGAGCCGGGTGTTTTCTGTTTCGGTGAGCAGAAGCATTTCCTCCGCATTCTCAATGGCACCATCCGTCAGGATAAGTACCGGGGCCAAAAGAGCGTTCCGGCGGCTCTCGTATAGGTGCGGAGCCTGCGGTGCGGCTTCCTTCACGGCCTGCAAAAGCTGTTCCGGGAACAGTTCGTTTTCTCCGTCTGCTGCGGCCAGTTCTTCTCCGGAAAGATCCATGCAGAGGACCCGGGCAGATAAGCCCTGCACCGGCTCCTCTTTCAACACGGTCTCCGCCTGTCGAATGGTTTTTAAAGTTGTTTCGGCATTCAAAAGCAGATACTCGCACAGCCGGTAGCTTGCTTTACGGGGCAGGCCACGCTCGGCTTCCGTCAGAGCCGTTTGCAGGGTGTTTCCCCGCCCCGTGCAGAGCTGTACCTTTGCGGCGGCATCAGAAGCATCGGCAGCGGCTTCCGGAAACTGGTAGAGCAGGCTCACCATCCAACTCTGCACCGCCACCGTGGGCGGGGTAAGAATCAAGGCACGCACCATGCTTTTCTCGGTGTTCTCTGCCCGCAAAAATACCCCGCACCAGAGCACCAACACCCCTGCCGCCAGCCACCGGAGGCCACGCTGCTGGCCCGTCATGCGTTTTCCTCCGCAGGTGCAGCCCTGCCCCACAGCCGCCCGGCCAATTGACGCACCACCTGCACCAGCACGCAGAACCGGAACATTGCCGCTGCCAACCATACCAGCAGCACAAGGGCATCAAACCGGGAGATGCTGCCCAGCCTGCCCGCCCGCAAAAGCTCGATGCCGGGCAGGGCATTCCCCGCTCCAAACACCAGTTCCGTGCAGAGCGCAAAGCTGCCAGCCAGTATAAAAGCTTTCACCGGAAGCCAGACAGCGCACCGCACCTGCTTTGCCGGGCAGAACAGCGGTAGGGCGAAGTATTCCGGATACAGAGGCAGGATAATCGTTTGAGCATCAGCTTGCATCATCAGACTTTCCCAGTGGAACTGGCCATTCAGCCCCAGCAGGCCGAGCAGGCCCGCCAGCGCCGCCGCCCAGCACAAAATCGGCGCACAGCGGACCAGTACGGCAGGTTCCAACTTCCATCCTGCCCAGAGCAGCAGCGGGAGAAGCCCCAGCATGGCCATGGAAGAAAAATTCCCCCAGCAAAGCTCCTGCGCCTGACGGAAGGTCTCCACAGCCTCCCAGACAAACCAGAGTCCCAGCCCGCCGCAGACTACCCGGGAACGCAAGTCTGTACCCAAAAAACTGCCTGCACGCTGCTCTGCCCCGGCTGTCAGGGCGGTGATCAGAACCAGCGCCAGTGCCATAGGCAGGCCCTGAAAAAAGAGACTGCGGGCTGTTACAGACGCACCCGTCTGTAACACGCACCGAGCGAACTCTGCTGTGAGCACACTCAGGGTCAGTGTTTTTTCAGAGAAACAGGATCGTTCCAATTTCAACCACCTCTTTTTTGCCAAATGGTAAAGGGCTGCCGGGAAAGTTTTGGGTAGCTGCGCCGGGTCACTCCGTCCGGTGAGAGCGGTACCTCGGGGAAGATGGCATCCCGCAGGTAGGGCACACCCAGCGCCGAGACCCGGGTCAGCCCAAATAACACGCCCAGTGCGCAGGCGGCAAGTCCCACCGGGCCAGCCACCCCTGCTGCCAGCAGCACCACCAGCCGCAGAACAGTCGCCACCTCGTAAAGCGAGGGCGTGACAAACACCGCAATGGACGCGGCAGCGGCGGTCAGGATGACCGGTGTGCTCATCAGTCCGGCGGCAATGGCGGCATCCCCGATGATGAGGGCAGCGATCAGGCTAACAGAGTGCCCCAGGGTCTGGGGCATCCGCAGGCCAGCCTCCCGAATGATCTCCAGCATCAGGATCACCAGAAGCATTTCCCCAAACAGCGGCAGCGGCGTTGCCTGCTCGGCGGCCTCGATTTTGAACAACAGCTGGGGCGGCAGGAGTTCCGGTAGATAGACCGCCCAGCAGACGAACACGCCCGGCAGGAAAATGCTCAGGTAGAACGAGATATATTTCAGCACCCGCAGAAAGGATGCAAAATAGGCCGTTCCTGCATAGTCATCCAGGCATTCAAAGTTTTCGCAGAACAGGGTGGGCAGGATCAGCGCTGAGGGGCTGCCATTGACCAGAATGACGAATTTCCCCTCCCGAAGCTTTGCCGCTGCCACAATAGGCCGTTCGGTATAGCGCACAGGAGCAAAGGTGCGGATCTTACAGGGAAAGAGCCATGGCACAAAGTAGCTGGAATCCAAAAGCAGCTGCGGCCTGGCCCGCTGCAAGGTCTGCCGCACCTTTTGTACCGCTTTTGGGTCTGCCGTATCCCGGCAGTAACAGAGAGCATACTCCGTTTTCATCTCACAATCGGCCTGACCGATCTCAATGACCAGAGCATCATTGCGGAAGCACCGCCGCAGCAGGCTGGTATTCACCCGGAGCAGATCCGCAAAGCCTTCCCGGGAGCCGCGGAGATTTCCCTCCCCTGCCGGTTCATCCACCGAGCGGGCGTTCAGGCTTTGCACCGAAAAGGCGATACCTTTTGCGCATCCGTCCAGCAAAAGCACTGCCATGCCCGCCGTCAGCCGCCGGATCAGAGCATCCCAGTTCTCCACAGGGGCAGGCTCTGCGGGCAGTGCGGAGTGCTCAAACAACAGTGCAAACACCTGTTCCCCGGTCAGCTGTTCTGCCGGGCCGGGCGGTGTGCGGCGGCTGGCGGCATCCAGCAGCAGCTGCCACAGCCCTTTCAGGCTGGCCATCCCATCAAACAAAACGATGGCTCCTTTGCAGTGGTAAAGTTCAAGCTCCTTCGCATAAAAATCTGCCGATCGGCCAAACCTAGCGTTGAGCTCCGCAAGATTTGCCGCCAGATGGCTGGAAAGCTGTTCCATTATGCCGCCCCCTTTCTGGTAGCTTGTCCGCCGGGGCGGCGGTTATACGCTGGGAGGTGTTCCGGTTTGAAACTCTTGATCTTCCGTACCATCCTGATCTATCTCTGCGTCCTGTTTGCCATGCGGCTGATGGGCAAACGTCAGCTGGGGGAACTGCAGCCTGAGGAACTGGTGTCCACGATCCTCATCTCCAATCTGGCTTCCATCTCCATTGAATCTGAAGAAGTACCGGTCACAGCCAGCCTGATCCCCCTCTTTCTCATTGCGGCGCTGGAGCTTCTTGGGTCGATCCTCAGCTTCAGGAGCCAGCGCTTTTTCAACCTGATGTCCGGGCGGCCCAAAACCGTCATCCTGAATGGTGAGATCGATCAGAGCGCCCTGCGCACCCTGCGGCTGACTGCCGCCGATCTGATGGAGGCGCTGCGCGGCAAAAATGTGTTCGACCCCCGGGATGTCTCCTATGCGGTCGTGGAGACCAACGGCAGTCTCTCGGTGGCTCTGCGCCCGGAAAAGGAATCGGCCACCCTCGCCGACCTTGGGGCAAGGGTACAGCGGGCACAGGCCACCATCCCCTTTGTGCTGGACGGGCAGGTGCTTGCCGAAAACCTGACCACCTGCGGCAAGGATGCTGCCTGGCTGGAACGCACCGCACAAGCCAACAGCCTGCTTCTGGAAGAGATCCTGATCCTGGCGGGCAACGATACCGAGGATTATTTTCTGCTGAAAAAAGAGCCTCGTCAAACGGCGGGGCTCCGGCAAGGGGGTGCGGCATGAAACGTATTTATGTCTGCATTGGCATCGTAGCCCTGCTGCTGGCGGCAGCCTTTTACAGCAGCTTCCGGGTACAGCAATTCGCCGAGGATATCTCCGATGACATCGACACCGCCATGGAGGATATCCGGAACAGCGATCTGACCGGTGCGCGGCAGGCACTGGCCGAAGGAGCCGAGCTCTGCGACACCATGCGGGAGGGCATGAACCACCTGCTCCGCACGCAGGACTTCACGGAGCTGGAAGCCGCCCTGCGCGCCGCCGATGGCCATCTGGAACTGAATGCACCCGAGGAAGCCTTCGGGGAACTGCGCCGGGCGCAGGTTCAGGTAGAGACCCTGGCCTGGCTCTCCCATCGTATTCTTTGAGGGTATTTGTACTGAGCTGAACAGTTGAGGTGAGCACAACAAAAAGCCAGGCTTTCTCGTGAAGTTCACGAAAAAGTCTGGCTTTTAACGCTGGAACCTTAGTTTTTCTCTTTGCGGTCGCCCATCAGTTTTTTCAGCTCCGTGAAAAAGCTCTCGACATCGGCAAACTGCTGGTAGACCGAAGCAAAGCGAACATAGGCCACTTCATCGATCTTTTTCAGTTCCTGCATGGTCAGCTCACCAATGCGCACACTGGATACCTCGCGGTCATAGGAGCTCATCAGGCTTTGCTCAATGCTGCTGACAGCCCGTTCCAGTGCATCGTAGCTCACCGGGCGCTTGGCGCAGGCCCGCAGCATTGCGTTGAGCAGCTTCTGACGATCAAAAGGCTCACGGGAGTTATCCTTTTTGATGACGATCAGCGGGACGGTCTCCACCACTTCATAGGTCGTAAACCGCATGCGGCAGCGCAGACACTCACGGCGGCGGCGGATTCGCTCACCGTCTTCGGTCGGGCGGGAATCGATGACCTTGGATTCCTCATCGCCGCAATAGGGACATTTCATAAATCGTTCCTCCTGATGTTGGTTCTTGGCCTGTCGGGCAAAACACGGTCAGGCTTTTTTGGTTTCAGCCTTTTTGCTCTTGCGGTCGTTCCACAGCACCCAGGCGGAGGTGGAAACACAGAGCGAGGTATACACGCCGCTCAGCATACCCATCATCAGCGGGAAGGCAAAGGTAAAGATGCTGTCCAGACCGTACAGCTTGGAGACCACGCACATCACACCCAGTGCCATTACAGTGGTCACCGTAGTGATGATGGTACGGCGGGCAGACTGGTTGACCGAGTGGTTGACCAGCTCCTCGAACGGGGTCTTTTTCCCCATCAGGGCACGGTTCTCGCGGATGCGGTCATAGACCACAACCGTATCGTTGATCGAGTAGCCCAGAATGGTCAGCATGGCGGCAATAAAGTTGCCGTCCAGCGGGGTGCGCAGCAGCACAAAGGTGCCAAACACCACCATCAGGTCGTTCAACAGGGCCAGCACAGCCATCAGGCCGCCGGTCAGACCGCCGATCTTCTTGAAACGGAAGCCGATATACAGCAGGATGAGCAGCAGGGAGAACACCACAGCCACCAGACTCTTCTGCAGGAACTTGGTGCCCATGGCAGCGCTGACATTGCTCAGGGACAGCTGGGCAAAGGCATTGTCCGGGTACTGTTCATTCAAGGAGGTCAGCAGATTCTCCACCTGATCGGTGGTCACGGTCTCGTTGCCGGGCATGGAAATCTTCAGGGTCTGCTCCCCGGTGGCGACATTCTCGCCGGTCTGCAGGGTCAGGCCGTTGTTTTCCAGTGCGGTGGAGGCGGTCTTCTGAACTTCGGAGGTGCTGATCTCACCCTGATAGCTCAGGGTGATCATGGCACCGCCCGTAAACTCCGTATCCAGCCGGACACCGAACACTGCAGCACACAGGATGATGGCCGCCATCAGGCAGGTGGAGATGGTCAGGAAGCGCTTGCGCAGGCCCACAAAGTCGATGGGTTTCTTCTCCTTGACTTCCTTGCCGGGCTTGACAGCACCATAGAGCCAGGGATTCCGCAGGGCCTTGATGGAGGCTGCACCGCGGATCATCACACGGGTGGCAAACACGCCGAACACAAAGTTCAGCAGAACGCCGGTCAGCAGCGTGTAGCCAAAGGCGTAGATGGTGCCTGCGGTGGAGGGCCCAAAGGCGAAGAACACGAAGTGCAGGGCCTTGGCGAACAGGCCATCCGAGGGGCCGAAGGCACCCATCAGCACGATCGCCACAATAACGATGGTCACGTTGCCATCAATGATGGGGGTCAGGCCGCGGGCAAAGCCGCTCTTAAGCGCGCCATCCAGCGATTTGCCGTTGTTCAGCTCCTCCTTGATGCGCTCGGCGGTGATGACGTTGGCATCCACGCCCATACCAATGGCCAGGATGATACCTGCGATGCCGGGCAGAGTCAGGGTAAAGCTCTCAAACACCGGGAAATAGCCGGAGACGAAAGCCAGCGTTGCCGCCACCTGACCGGCCAGTGCAATGCAGGCCAGGAAGCCGGGCAGACGATACAGCAGAGTCATCAGCACCACGATGAGGGCATAGGCAATGAGACCGGCCAGCACCATGGCGCTCAGGCTGTTCTCGCCCAGGCTGGGGCTGACGGTGGAATAGCTGTCCACAGTCAGGGCAAAAGGCAGTGCACCGGAATTGATCTGGCGGGCCATCTTGACCACGTCCTCCTGCGTGAAGGGATTGGACGCGGAACTGGTGATGATGGCGGCACCATCGGTGATGGCCGCATTGACTGTTGCGGTGCTCACGTTCTGATCATCCAGCCAGATGCTGATGGTTCCACTGCTCTGGTAGAGCTCCGCGGTGGCATCCCCGAAGGCCTTGGCACCCTCGTCGTTGAACTTGAGGGCCACATAATATTCGGATGTACTGCCGCTCACCGGGCCGTACTGAGCAGCTGCGCTCTCGACCATGGAGCCGTCCAGGATCAGTTCGCCGTCTGCACTGCTCCCCTTGCGGAAGGTCAGGTAGGCGGTGCTGCCGATCTCTTCAATGGCGGCTTCGGGGTCAAAATCGGTCTCGCCGGACTGCCACGGAAACTCCAGGATCAGGCGGTCGGAGTCATAATCCACATACAGCTCGTAGTCGGTCACGTTCAGGCCGACCAGACGATTCTCGATGACCAGCTGGGCAGCGTCCAGCTGATCATCGGTGGCATCGTAGTTGTCCGAGGGGGCAAACGTTACGTTGACACCGCCCTTGATATCCACGCCAAAGCGGATATCCTGCGCTCCCTTGATATAGGTCTTGGTCACATCACCGTACTTGACTGCCACACCAAAAAATGCCGTGTAGACAAACGCGGCGATCAGGAGCACTGTGACAACAAGCTGCCATGCTTTGCCTTTCGTCTTCATAAAAAACAGGAAACCTCCAAAATATAATAAACCTCCGCCGCACAGAAAAACCTCTGCACGGAGGAGATTTTTTACAGAATAAAACCCTTACTCTGCCTTTTCGGCCAGCAGCTTTTCGATGACTGCCAGCTTTACGCAGACGCAGAGCAGATCAGATGCGGTCTCCACCTCGTCCAGGCTGGGATAGGTGGGCGCGATACGCAGGTGAGAATCCTGCGGGTCCTTGTGGTAGGGATAGGCGGAACCGGCACCGGTCAGGGTCAGACCGCACTCCTTGCACAGCTGGGCCACACGCTTGGCGCAGCCGGGCATAACGTACAGGCTGATGAAGTAACCGCCCTTGGGGTTCGTCCAGTGGGCGATGTCGCCGCAGGGGGTCAGCTCCTCGGAAAAGGCCGTCTTGACGGCATCAAAGCAGGGGATCAGGCGGCGGCGGTGCTTTGCCATGTGGGCCAGCACACCCTCTTTGTTCTTCAGGAAGCGGACATGGCGCAGCTGGTTCATCTTATCATAGCTGATGATCATCACGGAGAAGCGCTTGCAGATATACTTCATGGAGTCCACGCTGCATGCAATGGCGGAAACACCTGCACCGGGGAAGGTGATCTTGCTGGTGGAGGTGAACATGAACACACGGTTCTCCGTGCCGTACTTCTTGCTCTCGTTCAACAGAACAGGGGTCTCGATGATTTCCTCGGTCAGATGGTGGACGATGTAAGCCTCATCCCAGAAGATCTTGAAATCAGGAGCAGCGGTCTTCATCTTGGCCATCCGGTCAATGGTCTCATCGCTGTAAGTATAACCATCCGGGTTGGAATACTGGGGCACGCACCAGATGCCCTTGATGGTGTCATCCTCGGCCACCAGCTTCTCCACAATGTCCATATCGGGGCCATTGGGGGTCATGGGCACACTGATCAGCTCAAAGCCGTACTCCTCAGTGATGGCAAAGTGGCGGTCATATCCGGGCACCGGGCAGAGGAACTTGCGCTTTTCCACCTGAGACCAGGGGCAGGGAGACTCAGGGAAGCCGAACACATAGCCAATGTTGATGAGGTTGTACATCAGCTGCAGGCTGGAGTTTCCGCCCACGAACACTTCCTCGGGCTTGACACCGAACACATCCGCAAACAGGACGCGAGCCTCGTGCAGGCCCTCAAGATCACCATAGTTGCGGGCATCGGTGCCTGCGTCGGTGGTGTAATCGTTCATCTGCAGCAGACCCATTGCCAGATCCATCTGGTGAGGGCCGGGCTTGCCACGGGCCATGTTCAGCTTCAGGTTCATGGCCAGAAACTTTTTGTACTGCTCATTCAGCTTTGCCTTTTCGGCAGTGAGCTCCTCACAATTCATCTCAAGATAGTTTGCCATTGAAAAACACACTCCTTTATCGTACTTCCAATTTCCCACAGTATCCGATGCCGGGTATTTCAGGAGTTCCTGCCAGAGAGTTCTCCCACCACCGTCATCCAGACTTTAATATTATACCGCAACTCCGGGCGCGAAACAAGCAAATTACAAAAAAAGCCCCACCAAAGCCGAAGCATTTGGCAGGGCAGCCCTTCCCTGCTGTCTGCAGAGTGCAGATATCAGCTCAGGGCGGTCTGGTTCTTATACCGTTTGCGCACAGCGCCGTATTCCAGATGGGCCTCGCCGCCCTCCACGGTGTCCTTGTCGATGGTGACACGGATGATGGTGGGGTCATTGGGCACATCATACATGACAGGCAGCAGGATGCCTTCCATCACGCTGCGCAGACCGCGGGCACCGGTCTTGCGCTCAATGGTCTTGCGGGCGATCGCGTGGAGGGCCTCGTAGACATACTGGATCTGCATAAAGCGTATGGCTATGATTTTAATAATGCCGGGGATCAGAAAAAGAATATTCTGTTTACAAATAAAATGGTGCAGAAGCGTTTTGTAAATCTGTGGATCAAGATTGCAGAGCATTATGCGAACGAGACTCATGTTGCGTTTGAACTGCTGAATGAAGTGGTAGAGCAGGAAAATGCGGAAGCGTGGAATCTGCTCATTGCGGAAACGGTGGACGCTATTCGCCGAATAGCCAGAGACGCCATTATTATATACGGCGGAATTCAATGGAACAGTGTGAAGACATTGAAGCTGTTAGAGAAGCCCAAGGATGAAAATATATTGTTCACGTTCCATTTCTATGAGCCGTTGCTGTTTACTCATCAGAAAGCACACTGGGTACCGACCATCAGCCAGACCGAAGATATCTATTATCCGGAAGCAATGGACTATTATCGTACAAAGTCACTGCCCATCGGATATCAGGGAGAAGTAGTCTGCAAGGCACAGTCTCAGACCATGGGAACCGAATTTATCACGGAAATGGTGATGGAAGCGGTTACTGCTGCAAAAAATGCCGGAGTGACATTGTACTGTGGAGAATTCGGTGTTATTGATCAGGCTCCCGTAGAAGATACCCTGCGCTGGTTCACGGATGTGGATACCGTATTCCGGCAGTTTGGTATCGGCTGTGCTGTCTGGACTTATAAGGAGATGGATTTTGGACTTATGGGGGAGCATTATGCACCGATCCGCGAACAATTGCTGACGCTTTGGAACCGGAAGTAAATGGAAATCCTAATAAGCCATGGTAGCACCAGAACGGAAAATTTTAAAAAGTATTTATATATATCGCTAGATAATGGTTCAAAGTCGAAAGATAATTTGCAAACTTCGATTTCGTTTCCAGTTTTTCTAAAATATTCACAAATCCATTTTGGTTCTTCAAAATATATATTCATATTCGCAGTCACATTGTCAAACAGTTGGTCGAGAAGCAACTTTACAGCGGAAATTCTTTCTCCCGCAATCG
>OGXC01001929.1_pt1 | contig 15018 bp, 12 predicted proteins | sample 1576201 | NCBI WGS metagenome assembly OGXC01 (sample SAMEA3541562, study PRJEB24748) | human gut metagenome | biome: human gut; feature: human-associated habitat; material: faeces | place: China | collected 2012 | reverse complement strand
TTTGTAGGGGGCGGCGTCCTCGACGCCCCGCGGAGGGGTCAAGACCCCTCCCTACGATGCAAACCAGTAACAGGCGGCGACGCAGGGTTGCGGGCCGGGCATGCCCGGCCCCTACGGGGTGGTGGATGGTTGGCGGGTGCTGGCCGGGAGGTGCGGGCGGCATATATGCCGCTCCCTACGGGCAGGCGTATTGTAATATCCGTATTCCGGACAAACATCATTCTATATCCAAAGAGGTGCTGCTTGCACCTCTTTCTTTTTTTGTGGTGTCGTGTTATAATATATTATGTATAGTTATGTACAAATTTTACAGAGAAAGGTATTTATTCATCACCTATGCAGCATTTGAAAAACTTTAACTGGAAGAAATTCCTCTTGCAGGGGGTGCTCCCCTGCCTGCTGGCGGTGGCGGTGGGGTTCATCTCCCGCTATCAGCTGGAGCTGTCCGACGGCGTGACCGAGAGCTTTTTGCAGCTTCAATGGCCGCTCTACGCGCCGCTCAACGCGCTGACCGCCTTTTGCCTGACGCTGATTTTGTTTGCGCTGCTCGGCAAGTGGAGCCGCGCAACGGGCATTTCGGGCGCGGTGTTCACCATCATTGCACTCATCAACTACTACACCCGCGACCTGCACGGCTCGGCGCTGATGCCCCAGGACATTTTGAACCTCGGCACCGCCGCCGAGGTCATGGGCAGCTACACCCTGAAAATCACGCAGGACGTTGTGAAGATCGCGCTGCTCTACCTGCCGATTCTGGCGATTGTGTTCGTGCAGGCGCGGCTGGTCAAGGGTGCGCCTAAGCGCGCAAGCTGGAAGGCCCGCGGCGTGCGGGCGGCGGGCAGCGCACTGGGCGTGTTTCTGGTCATGTTCTTCGGCTACTTCGGCCCCGTGACCATCAAACCCAAGACGACCTACGGCTGGGCGTGGCAGAACACCTATTACACCTACGGCTATCTGGCCGGGACGATCGAGGCCACCAGCCTGATGGCCGACCCTGTCATTGAGCCGGAGAACTACAACGACGCCGCGGCGGTGAACACCGCCCGCAAGGCCGACGACTACATCGCCCCTGCCAGCCCCGAGAGCGCCGAGGACTACCCCGACATTGTGCTGATCCTGTCCGAAAGCTTCTACGACTTTGACCTTGTCACCGACTTGCAGGCCGACACCGACATCATGCCGGTCACCAAGAACCTGCCCAACTCGGTCTACGGCCACACGATCAGCCCCCATGTGGGCGGCGGCACAAACTCCACCGAGTACGAGATGCTGACCTCCAACTCGCTGATCCTGATGCCCAGCATCACGCCGTTCAACTGGCTGAACCTGTACAACGCCAACAGCGTTGTCAGCTACCTCAAGGGTCTGGGCTACTCCACGATGGCCGCCCACCCCTACACGAACTCCAACTACCGCCGCGACTCCGCCTGGCTGGCGCTGGGCTTTGACGAGACCCATTTCCAGAGCGATTTTACCACGCAGGAGACCTACGGGGACCGCCCGTACCAGACCGACTCGGCCACCTACCGCGACTGGGAAACGATGTACGAGTCCATGCCGGAGGACAAGCCGCGGTTCAGCTTCCTGGTCTCCATCCAGAGCCACGGCGACTACGATATGAACGATGCGTCGCTGGATATTGTCCACGCCGCCACCGACTACGGCGACTACGATGCGCTGATGGACGAGTACCTGAGCTGCATCAAAATGACCGACGCCGCCGTGCAGGAGCTGTGCGATTACTTTACCGCGCAGTACGAAAAGACGGGCCGCAAGGTCATTGTGGCCATGGCCGGTGACCACGCGCCCAGCTTTGTGGGCCATGTGGCCGACCCCAGCTTTGCCGAAACCGACAACGAGCTGCAGATTTTGGAGCGCAGCACGCCGTTTTTCATCTGGGCCAACTACCCGCTGGAGCACACGGCAGCCGCCACCAGCACCACCGACCCGCTGAACCGCATGGACATGGTCATGCTGACCCCCACCCTGCTGCAGCAGGCGGGTCTGCCCCTGAGCGACTACTACGAGTACCTGTTGGAAATGAAGCACAACACCCCCGTTGTGACCGCCGCCAACGACTACATGAAGGTGGACGGCAGCACAGCCGAGTACGGCGCAGACCCCGCGCTGGACGAGTGGGCCAAGGGGTATCTGATGCTGGAATACAACAACATCGGCGCGCACGCCAAGCGCGACCAGAGCATTTTTGACCCCGCCGAGTAAAGAGGAGGCATCCCTATGACAGGTCTGAAACGAACCCCGCGCAGCCGCGGCGGCTTTACGCTGGTGGAGCTGATCGTGGTATTGGTGATTCTGGGTGTGCTGGCGGCCTTTGCCGTCCCGGCGCTGACCGGGTACATTGACAGCGCCAAGGAAAAGCAGGCCGTCAGTGAGACGCAGGCGTGTGTGATGACGGCGACCCGGCAGGGCGCGCAGAAATACGCCTTGGTGCAGAACGCATCTGTAGCCGGGAACGCCGAAAATGCAGCCGCCTTGACCAACTGGGCAGGCACGTTGACAAACGAGGTTCCCACCGTGACCGGCGGAGATGTAGCACTTACCGAGGGCAGCGGGCAGTATCTGCTGCATGTGAACAACCCGCCTGAGGGCAGCACTGCCACGACCACGATTGCGGCAGATGCCGGGGTCAAGGGTACCGTGCAGGGGATGACCTGCAACGCCAGCGGGCAGGTTTTATACTTAGTGTATACCAGCGCCGATGGGATACAGGTCGTATACACGAACGCGGGAACCACCGCAAGTGTAAATATCGGCAGTGATGAGGCTGTTGTTGTGCCGACACCGAAGAAGAATGACAGCTCCGGCGGGGGTGAAACCGGCGGGGGCGGCACCGGGGGCGGCATTTCCGGCGGCGGTACGACGGGCAGCACCGCTACAGCAAATGAAAAGCAGTTCATTATCCACTTGCAGGATATTCAAACTAAAAACTCTGCGCCTTTTGCAAACAGAACCTATCACATTGTAAGCGGTAAAAACGGTGAAAACGACTTTTATGTGCCCTCTGATGCAAACGGTGATATTCTGTTGGATATTTCTCCTAATGAGCACCCTCGTGCCAACACTGTTATCGGGGATACGCCGACTACTATCACCGAAGATGATGTTCCTGCTGGCTACCAAGTCATTCCCAGCGATACAAAAATCTATATCAATGTTCGCATTGAAGGGAACGACTATTGTCTCAATTCCATGCAGAATAACGTAAATAACTATCCATTTACTATCGATATGCCTAAAAGGCGGCTTACCATTATGCGCTTTCCCGTTGCCAAATTGAAGCTGCGCGTCACTGGCCCTGATGGAAAAGCGCTGTCCGGTGCTACTTTTGCTATTACGAATACGAACGACTCAACCCTTGTTGGCGAATTCACCAGTGATAGTAACGGAGAATGCTTCATTCCTGTCAAACTGCATGATGGAGATAACATCGGGTATTCTGCTGCTTTCCTAACTACCGGAGACCAAACTGGCCAAACTTATGATATAACGGAAACTCCTCCTGACGGATATAAGGGAGATTTCACATGTTCGTTTCATTTATATTATAAGCAATATCCCTCTGATCCGCCTTCCCATTATACAACCTGGTTCCGTATTGATGCTTTTAACTTCAATCAGGGAGAAGGGGGTAGTTATAGTCTGAAAAAGACTGTTGGTGATGAGGATACTTTTCATATCATAAACAAAAAACTCTAACTCTGCACTGTCTCTATCCGTAAAATTGATAACGCCGGAAATCCTGTATCCAACGCCAATCTAAAAGCTGACAATACCGGCAGCTTCGTTACGCCAGAGCATAAACTACAGGATACAACCAAAATATAGCAGACTGTCGAAAAACGCTTGTAGGGGCGAGCATTGCTCGCCCGTGCCCGTTTGCCTTGCAAGAAAACTGTCCCGGAAAATGCGTTGCTGCGGTAAGTTGGCGGGCGACCCATGGCCGCCCCTACGCACGCAATAAGGCAGGAATGCAATTTATTGACGGTCTGCTATATAATTTCACCCTCAATCAATAAGAAAGCCCCCACCCAGCCGCAGAACATCTACGGTTGGGTGGGGGTGGTTTATTTGTAGAGAGGGCGCGGCGGCAGCGGCAACACTCCCGGGCGGATATGGGATCAGCCCCTGCGTTCTCTGCCTATCACAAAAACTCTTTCCAGTAAATCTCTGCGCTTCTCGTCATCTCCCGGGAAAAGTCGCTCGCGTACTTGCGCTTGCAAAATGCCTGCACGGCTTTGTCAAAGTCGTAGTCGAGCTGGCCGTTGGCGGCGGCTTTCGCCGCAAAGTCGGCGCGCAGCTCATCGGGCGTGCGGTCCGTGTACACATTCTCGCAGACGACGGCCTGCTCGGCAAAGCGGGCGGGCTTGGGGCGGCGCTGCTGCTGCTCCGTGGGGCGGCCAAACACCAGCATACAGGCGGGCACAACGTACTGCGGCAGGTGCAGGGCGTCGCGCATGGCCTCAGCATTCTCGAGGACGTCGCCTATGTAGCAGCTGCCGATGCCCAGAGACTCGGCGGCGACCACGGCGTTCTGGGCGGCAATGCAGGTGTCGGCCACGGCCAGCATCAAGTCCCCTGCCCCGGGCTTGCGGGCATCCGTGATGCCCGCGGCGTGGTAGGCGTTGAGCCAGCGGCGGCAGTCGGCCAGGAACACCAGTACCAGCGGCGCCCCGGCAATGAACGGCTGGTGGTCGCACAGGTCGGCCAGCGCGGCCTTCAGCGCCGGGTCGGTGATGTCCAGGATCGTGTACAGCTGCTGGTTGCCCGCCGTCGGTGCCTGGAACGCCGCGTTCAGGATGGCCGCCCGCTCGTCCGGCGTGACGGGGTCGGGGGTGAATACCCGCACGCTTTTGCGGGCGGAGAGGGCGGAGAGGATAGCGTTGTTTTCCATAATAAGCTCCTTTAAGCCTTCCCCCGGGGGGGAAGGTGGCGCCGCAGCGCCGGATGAGGGGCAGCCTTCCGGCGGCAACCCGTAAGCGGATCAGTACCGCAAGCTTGCCCCTCATCCGTCTGTGGTCGGGGCCACAGACACCTTCCCCCGGGGGGAAGGCAAATCAAAATCAACTTTTCCGTTTCTTCAAAAACTTCCCGATCAGCGTATCCAGCATGCTCAGCACCTCGCGGATGTTCAGCACGCAGACCACCGCGGTGATGCCCACGACGGGCAGCGCCCAATGGGTCAGATTCATCATACACCAGATCTCCGCCAGCACCAGCGCCAGATTCAGCACAAGCCACGCCGGGTGGAAGTCGATCTCCAGCAGACCGCGGGTCGAGTAGGCGCGCAGCAAAAACACCAGCATCAGGCTCAGGAAGCTGGCCGGGGTTACGCCCCACGGGCCCCACCGCAAAATGAGCAGGTAGTTCAGAATCAGGTTCAGCACCGCACCGGCCAGCATTGTGAACAGCGAGCCGGTAGACCGTTTATACACGACGTAGACGCTGTTCAGGAACTGGTTCAGGCAGGTCAGCATCGAGCAGAGCGTCAGGAACGGAACAAACGTCCAGGCGTCAAAATATTCAGCCTTGAACACCCGCATGAGCAGCTGGCACAGCATGATGATGCCCGCCACGCAGCAGAACAGCACGCTGGCATACACGCGGAATATCTTGGAGAAGAACGCCTGGCGGTCCGTCTCCTCGGTCACGGCGGAGAGCTGCCACGCCTCGTAGAAGATGCTGCCCAAAATCGTGATGATCTGCGGCAGGAAGTACCCCGCCGACAGCAGCCCGACCCAGTGGTTGCCGCTGCGGCCCGCGTAGCCCTCGCACATGCCCTGCACAAAGAACATGTCGCTGGCGTTGATGATCCAAAAGCTGATGGACGCCGGGATCATCGGCAGGCAGTAGCGCAGCATCTCCTTCCATAGCGTCTTGTCAAACGCCTTGGGCTTGAAGTACCGCCAGCACCCGCCCGCAATGAACACAAACACCATGGATGTCAAATCTGCCAGCGCATTTGCCAGCAAAAAGCCTGTAGCGCCCATTTTTAAGACGCTCAGGAACAGCAGGTAGTAGAGCAGCAGGCTCAGCGTTGTCAGCACACCGTCTATGGCGACCAGCCGGTTCAGCATCCGCGAGCGGATGAACTGGGTACACAGCGTTCTCATACAGCTGGCCAGCACGCAGAGGTACAAAAAGCCCAGGTACTCCGCAGCGTTCGGGATGAGCCGCACCAGCGGCATGGCCAGCAGCAGCACCACAAAGCCCAGCCCGATAGTCGCCGCGCCGTTGACAAAGACGCTGGATTTGTTGGCCGCTTTGTCCAGCCCGAACCGGATGACCGCATAGGCCACGCCAAGGCTGACCACCGGGATCAGCAGGTTTGTGGCCTGCTGCAAAAGGCTGGACACGCCCATAACGTCCGGCGAGTCGAGCGCGTAGCTCAGATACGGGCGGATGAAGAAGCTGAGCAGCTTGGAGCTGAAGTTGGAGATGGCAAACAGCAGCGTATTACTGACCAGCGTCGTATATTTTTTCTGTGGAGACGGCAAGATGGGAACCTCCCTTGTTTGTAGAGTATGAAGCCTTCCCCTCCGGGGGAAGGTGGCCGAGCGAACGCGAAGGTCGGATGAGGGCAAACCTTCCGCCAACACCCCGTTCACGGGCAATCGCGGCAAACTCCCCCCTCATCCGCCCGCTCTCACCGCAGCTTCAGCATCCGTTCCCGCTGCTTATAATCCGGCAGCACCTCCGCCACCGCGGCCCAGAACGCCGGGCTGTGGTCGGGGTGGGCAAAGTGACAGAACTCATGCACAACAACGTACTCCTGCGCGGGCAGCGGCATCGTGCAGAGCCGCCGCGCAAACGCCAGCGTGCCTGTGCGCAGACTGCACGACCCCCAGCGGGTGTTCATGTCACGCACCGCAATTTTGGGCATCGCGCCGCCCGGGCAGGTCGCCGCAAACTGCGGATAGTATGCCCGGCACAGCGCCTGCATATAGGCCAGCGCCTCGGCCTTGGGCGGCAGCGCGGGGGCCTCGGCGGCCTCTCGTTCGCGCCGGGCCGCGGCACGCGCCTGTGCGGTGCGCACCCAGTCGGCACGCGCCGTGACAAAGGCGTCCACATAAGCCGCAGGCACCCGCGGCGACGCACTGGCCGCCACACTGCCGTCGGCCCGCACGCGCAGGTTGATGTTGCGCACCCGCCGCCGCGTCAGCGTGTAGGTGATGCCGCCCGCCGTCCGCTCCATGCCCGGCCCCCCTTTTGCAAAAGTATATAGTTTATTGTACACGCATTTGCCCAAAAGTGCAACAGTTGCCTGCGGCGGCGCATTGTGGTATGATACTGCCAAAAGGGGGCTTTTGCATGAAATCGCTGTTTTTTGTTCTGCCCGCCCTGCTGCTGGGCCTGACGGCCTGCGGCGCGCCGGTGGCCGCCGTGACCCTGCCCGACACCGTACAGGTCGAAAAGACCCAGACCGCCGAGACCGCCGTCCTCTACGAGGATGCCGACGGGCGTGAGGTCAGCCCCCGCCGCGCCGCCCTGACCGAGTGGCGCTGGTCTGTGGCCGATGACACGATTGCCGAGGTCGATCCCAGCGGCATTGTGACCGGTCTGCGCGGCGGCTCGACCACCCTGACGCTGCAAAGCGCCGACGGGAAAATTTCCGCCAGCTGCCCGGTGCAGGTGTCCAGCCCGCTGCGCGGCATTGCTTTGGACGACTACACGCTGTATTTTGACGACAAGCTTGTGACCTGGATCACCGCCGACGGCACGCGCGAGTCCGACTACGCCTACGCCAGCCGCGTCGGCGCAGTCTGCCATCTTCTGCCGGAGGACACCACCGACCACCCCGCCGTGACCTATCACATCGCCGACGAGCGCATCGCCCGCTTCGACGGCTCCTGGCTCGTCCCCGTGAATTACGGCACCACGACCCTGACCGCCGACTGCGGCGGTTTTACAGCGCAGTGTACCGTAACGGTGGTCAGGCCGGAGGAATAGGCAAAAGAAAACGAGGGGATGTACAACAGCCCCTTTGGTGACCCTCCCGTCCATCTCCCGCGCCCTAAAAACAGCCCGCGGGGCTGTTTTTGCCCCGCGGGACGCGGACGCGGGGCCCGGGCTGTTCGATTCCCGTACTCCTCTACTCCTTACAATGTACAATAAAAAAAAAGAAAAAAGCTCAACCTCTTGCGAAGTTGAGCTTTTTGGTGACCCGTACGGGAATCGAACCCATGTTACAGCCGTGAAAGGGCCGTGTCTTAACCGCTTGACCAACGGGCCTTAGAAATACAGAGCTTCGCTAAAACCTCCGACTTTGATCATCCACTATTGCGGACGACCGTCCCCCTTATCTTAGCGAAACTCTGTAATGTGGTAGCGGTAACTGGATTTGAACCGGTGACACTTCGGGTATGAACCGAATGCTCTAGCCAACTGAGCTATACCGCCATGTGGTGTGCATCTCAAACGGTGCTCCATTAGTATACGGGTTTCGGCACCATTTGTCAAGCATTTTTTTGAATTTTTTCAAAAAGTTTTTTTCCCTTTTCTGCGCCGGCAGTGCTGCGGCACAAATAGCGCGGCCATGGGCTTTGCGGGCATCAGCTGGCAGCCATTCCCGGTGTTGTTCCGATTTTTGTTCCTGCATTATACAACAATAGCGCAATAAAGTGCAGTACAAAATTCTTCATTTTTCAGGTTTTACCCGGTTTGTTCATTTTATTTTAAGCTACGAAACTTTTTGCGGATTTTTCGCATTTAATATATTGACATAGTAGTACCCCAGTGTTAAAATAAGTTAAAAATCGGTGTTCGTTAAAAGTGTGTCGAAGATGAACCATCCGTAACTTTAAGGAGAATACTCGCTATGAAATATTCTTGGCAGCGCCAGATTATTCTGGAAACCATTCAAGAGCATAAAGAGCATCTTTCTGCGCAGCAGATTTACGGTTATGCCCGTGAGCGCTGCCCTCATATCAGCCTGGGCACGGTGTACCGCAGCCTGAACACCCTGGCTGATAACAATATGATCGGCCGCGTTGGCATGATCAGCGGTGCCGAATGTTTTGACTGGGACCCCAACTCCCATGAGCATTTTTACTGCCGCAAGTGCCACAAGATCATTAACCTTGATCTGCCGGAAGGCGAGCTGAACGCCCTGATCAAAAATGTTCCCGGCCTGCGTATTGAAGGCCACTGCCTGACCGTGACCGGCGTTTGCGCCGAATGTGCCAGCAAAGAATAACTTTGCCGGGACAAAGCGCCACTGTCCTACCCTTGCAGGATCAATCCTCCCAACTTGTCATCATCTTTTCCTCTCCGCTCTTCCCCGTTTTTGTGGGGAAGAGCTTTTTTGTACCCTTTGGCACTTTTCTGCATCCTTTTTCAACTGCGATATGCGGGCTCTATGCGGCAAATATTCAATTTTATGAATAAAAATGCAAATAGTCCGTTTTGTTTTTTCCCTTTACGCCGCAAAAAGCAAGCTCTAGAACAAAGTCATCTCTATAAGTTGAAATTTCCTTGTGCAATATGCCGTGTTGCAATTTGTTGCAGGGCGTGTATAATAAGAAGCATGAAATGAATAAATATTCAGCCGCTTCGGCGGATAGAATTTTGAAAGAGGGCAGTTCTTATGAAAAAGAAAAAGGAAGATATTAAAAAGGTTGTTCTGGCTTACTCCGGCGGTCTGGATACCTCCATCATCATTCCCTGGCTGAAAGAGAACTACAACAACTGCGAAGTTGTTGCTGTTTCCGGTGACGTTGGCCAGGGCACTGAGCTGGACGGCCTGGAAGAAAAGGCCCTCAAGACCGGCGCTTCCAAGCTGTACGTTCTGGACCTGAAGAAAGATTACGTTGAGAACTACATCTGGCCCTGCCTGAAAGCCGATGCCAAGTACGAAGAGTACCTGCTGGGCACCTCTCATGCTCGTCCGTGCATCGCAAAGGCACTGGCTGAGATTGCCAAGAAAGAGAATGCCGATGCCATCTGCCATGGCTGCACCGGCAAGGGCAACGACCAGGTTCGTTTTGAGCTGACCCTAAAAGCACTGGCCCCCGAAATGGCCATCATCGCCCCGTGGCGTGAGTGGGACATCAAGAGCCGTGACGAAGAGATCGATTACGCCGAGGCACACAACATTCCCCTGCGTATCAACCGTGAGACCAACTACTCCAAGGACAAGAACCTGTGGCATCTGAGCCACGAGGGTCTGGACCTCGAAAAGCCCTCTCTGGAGCCGCAGTACAACAAGCCCGGCTTCCTGGAGCTGGGTGTTTCCCCGGAGCAGGCACCGGATACCCCGTCCTATGTTACCATCCACTTTGAGAAGGGCATTCCCACCGCTGTGGACGGCAAGGAGATGGACGGTGTTGCCCTGATTGAGTACCTGAACAAAATCGGCGGCGAGAATGGCATTGGCCAGCTGGATATCGTTGAGAACCGTCTTGTCGGCATGAAGAGCCGCGGCGTGTACGAAACCCCCGCCGGCACCATCCTGTACAAGGCTCACAACGTTCTGGAAACCATCACCATCGACAAGGATGCTTTCCACTTCAAAGAGTCCGTTGCTCAGAAGATGGGCGAGCTGGTTTACGATGGCAAGTGGTTCACCCCGCTGCGTGAAGCCCTGAGCGCATTCACCGACGACCTGCAGAAGACCGTTACCGGTGATGTGAAACTGAAGCTGTACAAGGGCAACCTGATCAACGCTGGTGTTACCAGCCCGTTCACCCTGTACGATGAGCAGACTGCTTCCTTCGGCGAGGATGAGGATTACGATCAGTTTGATGCAAACGGCTTTATCAACCTGTTTGGCCTGCCCATTGCTGAGCGCGCCAAGCTGGCAAAGAACTGGCCGGAAGTAAAGTAATCGCATTTTTCCATTAACAAAACTGCCGCCAGGGAGGCATTGACCCCCTTGGCGGCTTTGGCGTTCCAGTATATACTATAATAAAGAAAAAAGAATAATGAATAAGTAATAATGATGGTGGACCGCCGTGCCTGCGGCACGGCTCAAAAAAAGCCAAGGTCGCAGCAAACATCAGACTGAGCCCCCATTAAAAGGCTGTATCTATTTTATTTGCGCGCGCGGCGCGCACACCAACATTTTTCATTATTCTTTATTCTCTATTCATTACAATAACACCGGAGGTTTTCTTATGCCCCAACTTTGGCAGGGACGTTCCAGCAAAGCGGTGGACAGCCGCGTGAACGACTTTAACTCTTCCATCCGCTTTGATGCCCGGATGATCGAACAGGATATCCACGGCAGCATGGTACACTCTGCTATGCTGGGCAAGCAGGGCATCATCTCCCAGCAGGATGTGGACGATATCCACAAGGGCCTGCAATCCATTTTGAACGATCTGCACAGCGGCGCGTTGGAGATTGACCCCAATGCCGAGGATGTGCACACCTTTGTGGAGCAGACTCTGACCGCCCGCGTGGGCGATGCTGGCAAGCGGCTGCACACCGGCCGCAGCCGCAACGACCAGGTTGCGCTGGATATCCGCCTGAACCTGCGGGAAGCATCGCTCCACTTGCAGGGGCAGATCAAGGAATTGATCCTGACCATCTGCGACCAGGCAGAAAAATCTTCTTCCTATGTTATGCCCGGTTACACCCATCTGCAGCGTGCCCAGCCGGTCACCTTTGGCCACCAGCTGATGGCTTACGCCTGGATGCTGCTGCGCGACCTGGGCCGCATGCAGGACGCCACCGCCCGCATGGACGCTGAGTGCCCGTTGGGTTCCGGCGCTCTGGCTGGCACCACCTACCCGCTGGACCGTTTTTATACGGCACAGGAGCTGGGCTTTGCTGCTCCCTGCGGCAACTCGATCGATGGCGTATCTGACCGCGATTTCTGCATTGAGCTGACCAGCGCCATGGCCACCTGCATGATGCATCTGTCCCGCCTGTCGGAAGAGATCATCCTGTGGTGCAGCTGGGAGTTCAAGTTCATTGAGCTGGACGACGCTTTCACCACCGGTTCTTCCATTATGCCGCAGAAGAAAAACCCGGACGTGACCGAGCTGATCCGCGGCAAGACCGGCCGCGTTTACGGCGACCTGAACACCCTGCTGGTTATGATGAAGGGCATCCCCCTCGCCTACGACAAGGACATGCAGGAGGACAAGGAAGCCGTATTTGACGCGGTGGACACTTTGGAGCTGTGCTTAAAAACCATCACCCCGATGCTGGCCACCATGACACCGCTGCCCGCCAACATGCGCCGCGCCGCCGCCAAGGGCTTTATCAACGCAACGGACTGCGCCGACTACCTGACCAAGAAAGGCATGCCGTTCCGCGATGCTTACAAATGCACCGGCACCATGGTGGGTGCCTGCATCCGGGCAGACAAAACGCTGGAAGAGCTGACGCTGGACGAGTTTAAGCAGTACAGTGATTTGTTTGAGGCGGACATCTATGACGCCATTGACCTGACGCACTGCTGCGAGGGCCGCACCAGTTACGGCGGCCCCACTCAGGCCAGCGTGCTGAAACAGATCGCGGATGTAAAAAGCAAAATCAACTGCTGAACGCTGTAATAGATAGGGGTTTGTTTGGGATGGCTAAGTATAAAATTTTTGTGGATGGTTCTTCCGGCACAACCGGCCTGCGCATTGCGGACCGCCTGGCCGCACGGGATGAATTTGAGATCCTGCACATTTCCGAAGCCGACCGCAAGGATGTAAACGCCCGCGCTGCCGTGATTAACCAGAGCGATCTGAGCTTTTTGTGCCTGCCGGATGCTGCAGCCAAGGAGGTTGTGCCCCTGCTGCGCCCCGATGTGCGTATTCTGGACACTTCTACCGCACACCGCACCGCGCCGGATTGGGTGTATGGCCTGCCGGAGCTGCATGGCAAACGGGATGCTCTGCGCACCGCCAACCGCGTGGCTGTTCCGGGCTGCTATGCCACCGGCTTTATCACGCTGGTGGCCCCGCTGGTGGAGCTTGGCCTGCTGGCTGCAGATTATCCGCTGACCTGCCACGGGCTTTCCGGTTATTCCGGCGCAGGCAAAAGCGGCATTGCCCAGTACCGCGACCCGGAGCGCGACATTGCCTTTGAAAGCCCGCGCCCCTACGGCTTAACGCTGGATCACAAGCACCTGCCGGAAATGCAGAAGATCTGCGGCCTTGCGGAGCCGCCGGTGTTCTGTCCCATTGTGGATGACTACTACTGCGGCATGGAAGTTACCGTTCCCCTGCGTCTGGACCTTGTGGGCCACAGCGCTGAGGAGCTGGCCACCGCTTTGCAGGAGTATTACGCAGGCGAAACCATGATCAAGGTGCACGCTTTGGGCTCTGCCCCCAAGTTCCTGCCCGCCAATACGCTGGCCGGCAAGGACACCTTGGAAATTTACCCCACTGTTTCCCCCGACGGCAAGCGGATGCTGCTCATCAGTCTGCTGGACAACCTTGGCAAAGGCAGCTCCGGTGCCGCCGTGCAGTGCATGAACATCATGCTGGGGCTGGAGGAAACGAAAGGGCTGGAATTGTAAGTTAGGAGTTAGGAAGTAGGAGTTAGGAGTTTTCCGGTATGTTGGCCTGCTGGCCGCATGGCACCGCTTTGGTGTGGTTTGTAGGAAACGGTCTTGACCGTTCCGCAGCTGTCTTTACCGGGTGGGTTCCGTTTCTTCTGATTTTTGATGTTATTTGTGGGAAAGAGGAAAAGTAACATGGCAAAGTATAAGGTCATTCCCGGCGGCGTTTGTGCCGCCAAGGGTTTTTCTGCTTCCGGCGTACATGCCGGGTTCCGGGCCAATCCCAACAAGCTGGATCTGGCCATCATCAAGGCGGATGTACGCTGTGCCGCTGCCGGTGTTTACACCACCAACAAGGTGTATGGCGCCCCCATCAAGGTTGACCGCGCCCACCTGGTGGACGGCCACGCACAGGCTGTTCTGGTGAACAGTGGCAACGCCAACACCTGCGCCGCCAACGGTGTGGATCTGGCCAATGAGTGCTGCGCCCTGGTGGCCCAGCAGCTGGGCATTGCAGCCGAGGATGTTCTGCCGGCTTCCACCGGCGTTATCGGCCAGCCCATGACGATTGACCCGTTCGCCCGCGGTATTCCCGCCGCAGCGGCCAGGCTGCAGGCCAGCGCCGAGGGCAGCAGCGAAGCTGCCAAGGCCATTATGACCACCGATACTTACGAGAAAGAATATGCCATTGAATTTGAGCTGGCCGGCAAAACCTGCCGTCTTGGCGCGATCGGCAAGGGCAGCGGCATGATTGCCCCCAACATGGCCACCATGCTGGCGTTCTACACCACCGATGCTGCCGTCAGCCCGGAGCTGCTGCAAAAGGCACTGCGCGCCGTTGTGCCCACTACCTACAACCAGATGAGCGTTGACCTGGATACCTCCACCAACGATACCTTGCTGCTACTGGCTTCCGGCCTGGCGGGCAACGAGCCTGTTGTGACCGAAGGCCCGGAGTATGACAAATTTCTGGCTGCCCTGGGCGCTGTGGCGGAGCATATGTGCGCCCTGCATGCTTCTGACGGCGAGGGTGCCACCCACCTGATCACCTGCGAAGTGACCCACGCCCCCACCCACGAGATCGCCCGCGCCGTGGCAAAGAGCGTTGTCTGCTCCAACCTGTTCAAGGCCGCCGTGTTTGGCCGCGACGCCAACTGGGGCCGCATCCTGTGCGCCATCGGCTATACGCCGGGGGATTTTTCCATCGACAAGGTCAGCGTGCGCATTGCCAGCAAGGCAGGCGAGGTGTTTGTGTGCGAAAATGCCGCCTATCATCCGTTCAGCGAGGACGAAGCCTATGCGGTTCTGGGCGAGCACGACATCCTGGTCAAAGTCGATATGGGCACCGGCGAAGCCAGCGGCAAAGCCTGGGGCTGCGATCTGACCTATGACTATGTTAAGATCAACGGCGATTACCGGACCTGATTTTGCAATTAGAAATTAGGAATGAGGAATGAGCAATGAACGGCTCGTTTAGGCTTGTAGCTTATAGGCATCACCGCACAATTCCCGCCTAACGGCTCAAGCACCGCTCCGGCGGCTGCGGCACGGCATCTGCG
>OGXC01001923.1_pt1 | contig 15081 bp, 9 predicted proteins | sample 1576201 | NCBI WGS metagenome assembly OGXC01 (sample SAMEA3541562, study PRJEB24748) | human gut metagenome | biome: human gut; feature: human-associated habitat; material: faeces | place: China | collected 2012 | reverse complement strand
CTGCCTGGCGCAGCCGAAAGCTGTCCGTATTGTAAAGGAAGAAAATCCGGAAGTGCTGATGAAGTGCGTGAAAAATGCAGCTGAGATCGAGAATATCAGAAGAGGTCACATCAAAGACGGCGTGGCGCATACAAAATTTATGTACTGGCTGAAGAAGCATGCTGGCAAAGAGACGATTACAGAGCTGAGCGCATCTGAGAAGCTGGAGAACTTCAGAAAAGAGCAGGAAGGATATCTCTGGCCGAGCTTTGATCCGATCTGTGCCTATGGACAGCATGCGGCGATCGTGCATTATTCTTCTACACCGGAGACGAATGTGGAATTGAAAGAAGGCGGACTGTTTTTGACAGATACCGGCGGAAATTATTATGATGGATCCACAGATATCACACGTACGGTGGCGATCGGTGAGGTTGACGAAAAACAGAAAGAAGACTTTACAATGGTAGCCTGCAGTATGCTGCGTCTTGCTGACGCAAAGTTTCTTGCCGGATGCAGCGGCATGGTTCTGGATTATGCAGCCAGAGAACCATTCTGGCGCAGAAACTTAAACTATAATCATGGAACCGGACATGGCGTGGGATATCTTGGAAATATTCACGAGGCGCCGATCGGATTCCGCTGGAAGGCAACAAGGGATGCCATGTGCGAGATTGAGCCGGGAATGGTGATCACAAACGAGCCGGGAATTTATATAGAAGGTTCCCATGGAATCCGCATTGAAAATGAGCTGCTTGTGCGTGCAGGAGAAAAGAACGAATATGGACAGTTTTTGTATTTTGAGCCGCTTACCTTTGTTCCGATTGATCTGGATGCGCTGCGTCCGGAATTGATGACAGAGGAAGAAAAGCAGCTGCTCAATGCATATCATCAGAGCGTATATGAGAAGATCAGTCCATATCTGGAAGCAGAAGAGAAAGAATGGCTGAAGGAATACACCCGTCCTGTAAAATAGCAGAATGAAAAACAAAGAGGAAGAAGAGGAAATGAAGTGTGAGTGAAAATAGTACAAACGAATTATTGATCCGCATGGAAGAAAAATACAAAAAAATGAGCAAAGGCCAGAAACGGCTTGCGGATTATGTGACGGAAAACTATGATAAGGCTGTATTTCTGACAGCAGCTCGTCTCGGAGAAGTGGTAGGAGTCAGTGAATCCACAGTTGTACGTTTTGCCACACAGCTTGGATACAAAGGATATCCCGGTTTCCAGAAAGCACTGGAAGAACTGGTGCGCAACAAATTGAATTCCATTCAGAGGATGGAGGTTACCTATGGGCGGATCAGTCAGTCGGAGATTCTGGAAACGGTGCTTCAGTCAGATATTGAAAAGATAAAACTGACATTGGCCGGGATTGATCAGAAAGCATTTGAACTTGCGATTGATACGATTCTCAGTGCTAAACGTATTTATGTAGTGGGAATACGCAGCTGCGCACCGCTGGCCTCCTTTTTATGCTTTTATCTGAATCTGGTATGTGAAAATGTTACTGCTGTCAACACCAACAGTTCCAGTGAGATTTTTGAACAGCTGATCCGGATCAACGAAGAGGATGTGATCATTGGGATCAGTTTCCCGAGATATTCTATGCGCTCAAAGCGCTGGAGTTTGCGAGCAACCGGAAAGCAAAGGTGATCACACTGACAGACAGTGTGCACTCACCTATGAATCTGTATTCTTCCTGTAATCTGATCGCCAGAAGTGACATGGCTTCGATCGTGGATTCGCTGGTGGCCCCTTTGAGTGTGATCAATGCGCTGGTGGTGGCTCTCTGTATGAAAAAGCAGAAAGAAGTAGTCAATACACTGGAAACACTGGAGCAGATCTGGGGCGAATATCAGGTATACAGTAAAGATGAATTGAATCAGGTGGATGATACGCTGACAGAGTCTTCTTCTGGAAAAAGCGAGGAGAATAAAGATGAGTAAAGTGCTGATAATCGGGGGCGGCGCGGCCGGAATGATGGCTGCAGTCGCTGCCGGAGAAAACGGTCATGAAGTGTGGCTGTATGAGAAAAATGACCGTCTGGGAAGAAAATTATTCATCACCGGGAAGGGACGCTGCAATATTACGAATGCAGGGGACATGGAAACCCTGTTTGCTTCCGTGATGAGCAATCCAAAGTTTTTATACAGCAGTTTTTACAACCCCGCTGGTATGATATCCGCCGTTGGATGATTGCTGAAGACCTGTTTAAGGGTGAATATCCGATCATGGGTGTCAAAGCAACCCCGATCAATCATTCTTATACGGCCGACCAGTTGAAAGTGGAAAAAGCCTGCACTTATAAGTTGACCGACTTTACTTACGAGTATGTTCCGGTGAGGACAGCCGTGCGGACGTTTAACAAGCGTAATTATTGGTATCCGCTACCGATGGATGAAGTGGCGGCTTTGGATAATCTTCAACAGAACCCCGGATGGTGATACCTAAAATAAAGAAAAGTATATGAGAAACAAGATTAGATATATAAGACTGATAGGGCTCATATTTGTCCTTATCGTTGGCTCTAGCCTGACTTTCGCACAAAATAAATCAAAGAGAAAGTCGGCGAAGAAGCCTTTGGTGGAAGTAGTTTCTATTGTTACCGACGAGAAAGGTAGCCCGTTGAAGAATGTTTCTATCATTTGTGGAGAAGGCGCAGTCGTTCTATATACAGATGCAAAGGGACGTTTTCAGACGAAGGTCGAGAATGACGCAACCGTCATGGTGGAGGCTTTGGGATATGAAGATAAAGTGTATAAGCTGACAGGCAGCAATATCGTTCCTGAAAAGATTGTCCTGAAGAAAGAGCCTCTGTTCCTGACCGAAGAATCGCTGGTGAATAGAGCCGATGGTGGCAAGACATATAAAGGGAATGAAGTAGGTGCAACGAGCGTACTGGAGAACGGACAGTTTGGAACCTTCCCTGATTTGACGCTGACTAATATGCTGCAAGGTAAAATGTTAGGTCTGCAAGTTCGCTCCACAGTCAGCGGATTGGGTAATAATACGCCTGATTTATTTATCCGTGGCCAGCATGGCATGTCGGAGAATACAGCTATTGTTATCATCGATGGTGTGGAACGTCCGGCAGCGGATTTGATTCCTGAAGAAATCGAACGTATCGAGTTGCTGAAAGATGCCACTGCCAAGATTCTTTATGGGGCGCGTGCTGCGAATGGCGTACTTTGGGTGACTACCCGCAGAGGAAAGGCCAACCGCCGCATTTATAACGCAACCGCCGAAGCAGGTGTGGTACAGATGACGCGTACTCCTGATTTTCTGAATTCTTATCAGTATGCTAATCTGTACAATGAAGCGCGTGCAAATGACGGATTGACTCCTTACTATAATCAGAAACAACTGGAAGGATATAAAAACTCCAAAGGAGCCAATGACCTATTGTATCCGAACGTCGATTTGTACGATCAGTTATTGAACAAAAATGCCAACTATCGGAAAGTATCGTTCGATATGACGGGAGGTACCGACAGAGTGCGTTATGCCCTGATTGCCGGATATGTAGGAGGTAGCGGATTTGAAGACGTTACCTATACTCCGCAACTGCACCGTCTGACTCTTCGCGGAAACCTCGACTTCAATGTAACGGATTTCCTGACTATATCCGCAGACGTTGCCGGACGTATGGAAATGCGTAAATGGGGGCAATTGGACTGTGGTCAGGTATTTACGGCCCTGTCTACGCATCGTCCGAATGAATACCCGCTGACTATGTCACCGGAAGAAACCGGACTAGCCAGCTCGGACGGAATTCCTTTGTTTGGCGCAAGTCTGCTGCGTCCGATGAATGCATACGCGGAAACAATGTACGGAGGATATACGGATGAGCGTTATACACGCAGCCAGACCAATATCGGTTTGAAATTCGATCTTGATATGCTGACAAAAGGGTTGAAAGCCGGTGCTTTCCTTTCTTTCGACAACTATGATTACCTGCAACTCTCTTTGAGCAAAGTCTATCCGACGTATGCCATCAAGACATATCGTGACTTTGCCGGTGAGGAACAAATTATGTACACCCAGATGAAGAAAACAGATGTAGCCACTTCACAAAGCCGGAAGTCGACTACCTTGCAACAGACATTGGGTTGGAATGCTTTTGCCGGTTATGAGAATACATTCAACCAAAAACATGATGTATCGGCACGGCTGACTTACATGTACTCAAAAACAACGAATCAGGGAGTGACCCAGGACATCATCAATGCAAACTACGCATTGCGCTTGAACTATATGTATGACCGCCGCTATGCTGTGGAAGCCGACATGGCATTGATGGGAAGCAACCGTTTCAAATCGGGAGATAAATACTTCTTCTCGGCAGCAGGCGGCCTTGCCTGGATTCTAAGCAATGAAGATTTCCTGAAAGACAATGAATACGTGAACTTCCTGAAACTGAAAACCAGTGCCGGTATATTGGGCTATGACAGAAGCACGGAACATTTATTGTATGAACGTGCCTGGTCGCAAGACGGCAGCTTCCGGTTCGGAACAACGAACAACGGTGCTACGGCTTACTATTCCACTTTTGTCCGTGCAGGCAATCCGAACCTGAAATGGGAAAAGGCAGCAGAATGGAACATCGGTGTGGAAGGCCTGTTCCTGAACAACCGCTTATATACCGAAATAAACTATTTCCGTGAGAAACATACGGATATCATTGGTTCTGTTGATGCCTCTTACGGGGATTATACTGGCAACTTTACCTACCAGGATAACATGGGCTCCGTCTTGAATCATGGTATAGAAGGAATGTTCACTTGGAGCGACCGTATCAACGACTGGTCTTATTCGGTAGGAGCTAATTTCGTATGGTCTAAGAATAAAGTATTGAAATGGAACCAAGTGAAACATGGTGAAGAATACCGTTATACAGTGGGGCGTTCTACCGATGCTATGATGGGACTGGTTGCCGAAGGATTATTTGGCAAAGATGTAGCCATCAACGGACATGCCCCCCAGACGTTTGCCGATTATCAGGAAGGCGACATCGCCTACAAAGACCTGAACGGCGATAAGATCATTGACGGTCGTGACGTAAAGGAACTCGGAAACTCATTCCCACGTACTACATTGGGCATCGATTTCAATGTAAGTTACAAAGGCTGGGGATTGTATCTTCAGGGATATTCCGAACTGGGCGTTCACACTTGGGCAACAAATGCTTATTATTGGAACAATGGAGAAGGTAAATACTCTAAACTGGCATTAGATCGTTATCATCCGGCAAACAATCCGACCGGAAGTTATCCGCGCCTGACAACCACTGCCGGTGAGAACAATTTCCGCAATTCTTCTTTCTGGTTGAAGAATACAAGCTTCTTCCGTATGAAGAATGTTGAATTGAGCTACACGTTCAATCAGTTCTCCCCAAGTTCGGTCGTGAAGAAGATGAAGGTTTTCGCTCGTGGTGCAAATTTGTTTGTGCTTTCTTCCGTGAAAGATTTGGATCCTGAATTGCTGAATGCCGGTGTGACAAACTACCCGGTGACGCGTACTTTTACAGGCGGAGTCTCTTTTGTATTTTAATTTTGAACAATTAATAGATGGCAATATGAAACATATATTAGGAAGTTGCGTTTTAGCAGGTCTGTTTCTCTTTTGTGCTTGTGACGACACATTGGATACAAAGGTGACATGGCAGATCGGAGACTCTGATACCTGGAGAGTGCCGGAACTTGCTCAAGGCGTACTATATAAAGCTTATAATGGCATAGCCAACCGTCCGGATTGTTTTGAAGATAACTTTCTGGATTGTGCTACCGATAATGCAGTGACTAATCTGCGCAGCTCTTCTGTCTATAAATTAAATATGGGTGGGATGACAGCGTTTAACAACCCAATCGGAAACTGGAGTAATGCGTACAACATGCTGAACTATGTAAACTCTTTCCTCGAAAACGGCTTAACCGACCAAGTGCAGTACAACCGCACCGACCCGGAAGTGGACAAGCAAATCAAGCTGCGTCTGGAAGGTGAATCGTATTTCCTGCGTGCATGGTGGCATTTTGAGCTATTGAAGATGTACGGCGGAAAGGCGAAGAATGGAAAAGCGTTGGGTATTCCGTTGGCAGATCATTTTATTTCGCAGGATGAGGCCGCGCAGAACGGTGAATTTCTTCGTCCTACTTATCAGGCAACAGTCGATTTTATCGTCAACGATTTGAATAATGCCATCGAGTTATTGCCGAACGTGTATCAGGGAGATGACTTGGAGTTCGGTAATACACAAATCGGTCGTGCCACGAAAGCGGCGGCAGCTGTTCTGAAAAGTCGTGCGCTTTTATATAGCGCAAGCCCTGCCATGCAGGATGATGACGTGACGAAGATCACCGGCATGGGACAATTCGAAATACTGAACCCTACGGTTTACCAAGCAAAATGGGAAGCGGTAGCCAAAGAGATCAATAAGATTCTGGGCATGGAAGGTTTCGGAACTTATGTTCCTGTTACGGCTTCCTCCATTGCCGATGTTCAGACGGAAAGTTCCGATTATGCTTTCCGCAGATATTTTAATAATAACCTGTTGGAAGGCCTTCATTTCCCGCCGTTCTACTACGGAAGTGCCCGTGCCACTCCTTCTCATAATCTGGTAAAGGCTTTTTATGCGAAGAATGGTTATCCGGCAACCGATGTTCGTTCCGGTGTCGATCTGTCTGATCCTGATTTCGATCTGACGCAGCTTTATGCCGTACTGGATAATCGCTTTGCGCTGAATGTCTACTATCATAGTGCTACATTTGGCGATTCCGGTCAGCCGTTGGATATGTCCGAGGGTGGAAAAGATTCTCCTTCGTTTAGTGAGAATGCTACACGTACGGGTTATTATCTGGCTAAATTCGTTTCCAAGAAATCGGCTATGCTGAATCCGATTCAGACGTTAAACTCGGTTCATTACAATCCTTTGTTACGGAAATCGGAAGTTCTTCTTAACTTTGCCGAAGCTGCCAATGAGGCTTGGGGCAACCCGACGGTGAAAGCCGAAGGATGCCTGTATTCTGCATACGAAATATTGAAAACAATCCGTTCGCAAGCCGGGGGTATCAATTTTGATCTTTATCTGGATGAAATGGCTCAAAGTAAGGACTCGTTCAGAAAGTTGATTCAGAACGAACGTCGCTTGGAATTTACTTTCGAGAATCATCGTTATTTTGATATGCGTCGTTGGGTATTACCGTTGAACGAAGAGGTGGAGGGTGTTGCCGTTACCCGCAATGAAGATGGCACATTCAGCTTCAAAGTACAGAAAGTGGAACAACGGAAATATGAAGTGAAAAACTATTTCATGCCATTACCGTATGCAGAGCTGGAAAAGAATAAGAATCTAATGAATAATCAGGGTTGGGAATAACGTGCTGTTGATATAAATACTTATTTACAATGAAAAGACTAAATATATTATGGATAGGGCTGATAAGCGTTCTGATGACTGCTTGTTATGACGATTATGAAAAGGACTACGATGAGAGTTCTGTGTACTTTGCTTCGCAAAAACCTTTGCGGACACTGGTAGCCGATACAGATATGTCGATAAAGGTAGGAGTGGCTATTGGCGGTAAAAGAGAGGTGCATACCGATGATTGGGCTACGTTCGAGATTGATCCGTCTTTACTGGAGGGTACGGGCTTGACACTGATGCCGGAAAACTATTATCAGTTGGCTAATCCGAACAAGATGACAATTAGCAATCCGAATCTGGCAATAGCAGATGTGAAAGTGACTTTCTCCGATGCTTTCTATAATGACGATGCCGCTTTGGATAAGCATTATGCCATCCCTTTCCGGCTGGTCGATCATAATCAGGATGAAGTAAGTACCGACGTGAACGGTCAGTTGAAGGATTACAGCATTGTAGTTGTCAAGTTCGTCAGCCAGTATCATGGGACATACTTTGTGAAAGGGAAAGTTACTAACTTATCCACCCAGCAGGTGACTGAATACAATAACAAGGATTTGAGTCAGAATATGACCCGCGACTTTGTTTCGTTAGGTAGAAACAAATTACGCAGACCGGGTTTCGGAAACACATTGGAAAATAATGAGTCGGTAAATCTGACAGTCAATCCGGACGGAAGCGTTACTATCGAAGCCGGAGGAAGTGTTGCTATCATAGATGCGTCCGCCTCATTAGATCCTGCAGCCGAATCGTTGGAATTTGTAGGAAAGCAGCCAAAGTTTACGCTTTCTTATAAGTACACGAAAGGTGGCGTCACTTATCAGGTTGACGAGGAACTGATTCGTCGTCAGAATCCGGAAGCTGATTTACGCTTCCAGGAATGGTAGAATAGGTATTAGTCGATTATAGATTTCTATTGCTCGCCGGTAATTAGCTACATCAGTGAATGTTGCAGATTAATTACCGGCGATATCTTTTTCTGTTGGGCGTAGTTGATTTACAATATATACCTACTTGCCCTGTTGGCTATTAATAGCTAACTTCCTTTTGATATAGACCAAACTTCTTTTTGCCGGTTGGATAACTTCCTTTTTCTTCATTCCAAACTATAATTGCAAGCTTTGTTTTTATAAATGCAAGTTCCGTTTATAAAAACAAAGCTTGCAATTATATAAACGGAACTTGCGTTTATAGTTTGAAATAGGGCAAAGACAACTTTACTATGAAGGGAAGAGATCTTTGCAAAGGGAGCAAAAGAACTTTTCTATTAATAGTTGACACGTTGTCTAAGGGTAGGTTGAATTTCTGAAGCAGTTACTTTTGCTTTCTATTTCAACTGTTTGAGAAACTCTGTCGGAGTGATATTAAATTCTTTCTTGAAACACTTTGTAAAGTAGTTCGGATCTGATATACCGACGGCAAATGATGCTTCGGAGACATTCATACCATTCAGTAAATGAGTTTTAGCCTCTTTCATTTTGATCGTCCGTATGAATTGAGTGATGGAGCATCCGGTGAGTGATTTCAGCTTCATGTGCAACAGGCTGCGGCTGATGCGGAGATGGGCTGTGATTTCCGTTACTCCGAAGTCTTCCTTGGTGAGGTTCGCCATAATCAGTTCCATCAGTTCTTTCATGAATATTTCATCCCGCGGGTTGTTGGTTATTTGCTTGATGTTCAGTTCTTCTGCCTGTTTGAAGTGTTCAATACTCTGTTTCCGGCTCTTTTGGATATTTTGTACCAGCAGTTCCAGATTCTTGGCGTTGAAGGGTTTGGTGATATATGCATCGGCTCCACGCAGATAACCTTCCGTATGGTCGTTTTCATCAGTCTTTGCAGTCAGGAGGATAACGGGGATATGGCTGGTCGTTACGTCCTGTTTGACACGTTCCGTGAATTCCAGGCCGTCCATCACCGGCATCATTAAATCCGATATAATGAGGTTGGGCAGCTGTTTGGCTATCTTCTTGCAGGCTTCTGCACCATTATACGCCCGTATAATATCATATTTCTCGCTGAATATACTGGCGAGGTAATCATTCATTTCTTTGTTGTCCTCCACAATCATAATAGATTCCCGGGCAGGATCTTTTTCTTTGTTGGTCAGCTTTTCGGGAATGAGTTCGATGGTTTCCTTGATTCGCTGGTTATATTTCTGTATTTCTTCGGTCGTGATGTTCTCGGACGAGCGTTCATCGGGGTTGTAAGCATCCTCGGATACATTCAGGGTAACGATAAAATCCGAACCTTTGTTGATTTCGCTTTCTACCCGGATTTCCCCTTTGTGCATGTGTATGAGCGAACGCGTAAGCGATAATCCCAGTCCGAATCCTTCGCGATGGTCGCGCTTCTCAACTTGGTAGTAACTTTCAAATATTTGTTCTTGAGCTTCTTTAGGAATCCCCCTGCCATTGTCTTTGACGGAGATTTGCACAAATGTTCCTTTCTCTTCTTTTATTAGTTTGGCACTCAACTTGACGTATCCGCCGGGCTGGGTATATTTAAATGCGTTTGAGAGCAAGTTATAAAGAATCCGTTCCAGCTTGGAAGGCGAGAACCAGACTTCCTCTTCGGTGTCTTCCAGATTGACGATGAAGTCAATTTCCCGTTCTCCGGCTACAATGTCAAAGATGTGCGACAGTTCTTCCAGAAAGTGCATGATGTCTCCCTTCCGGACGCTGATACGCATCTGTTTCATCTCGATTTTACTGAACGTCAATAGTTCATTAATCAGATAATTCATCCGGTTGGCGTTTCGGTAGATGACTTCCAGTTTCTCTTTATCGTTGTTGCTGATTTGTGGCTGCTGGATCAATCGTTGCAGAGGTGATAGAATCAGGGTCAGCGGTGTTTTCAGGTCATGGGAGATGTAAGTGAAGAAATTGATCTTCTGTTGATTCATATTCTCTATGTTGACGCGTTGTTCATGCTCCGTTTTCAGTCGCATGAGCAGGATGATACGCGTTTTGGTATATCTGTATGCGGCGTAAATGATTAATAGGAAGAGTAGTGCATAAACTAAATATGCTCCCGGTGAGAGCCACCAAGGAGGAAGGACTCTGATGGCAAGGTCCTTTTGGCCCGTTTCGTCCCAGTGGATACCATCTTTGCTGGCTTTGATCTTTAAGATATATCTTCCTGAAGGCAGATTGGAGAAGCGTACCTGATGCTGGTTGCCTACAAACTGCCAGTCCTTGTCGATACCTTCCATTTTCATCGCATATTGAGTGTTGTCGGTATATTGATAATTCAGGCCGGAATATTCGAGACGCAGGGATTGGGCTTGTTCGTGCGTCAGGGTGATCTCTGTCAGTTCGGAGATAGAGGAAGGGATGAATGCTTTCTCATTGTTGGGCGACATATATTCGCTGTTGCTCCAAATGGCAGTCAGTGCAATGTTGAAACGGGGATTGACGGAGCGTACCTGTTCCGGGTAGAAAGAAATCATACCGTTGATAGTTCCGAAATACAATTCTCCGTCAGGCTTCTTGCAGGCGGAGGAGTAGTTGAACTGGTTGATGGGCAATCCGTCGGCCGTGGTATATCGGTCAATGCTTCCTGTTTGGGAATTGATACAACAAAGTCCGTTTCCGGTACCTACCCAAACATTACTCATCTCATCTTCAATGATACCTTTGATGGCGTTGGATCCCAACTGTTCTTTACTGTAAAAGGCGATAATGCTACCGTTGCGGTCTGATACATAAAGCCCGTTGTTGTCTGTACCTATCCATATCCGTTGATGTGAATCGGGGTAGATATAGGTGATGTAGAGATCGGTATGCGGCAGGATAGGGAGCGAGGTTACTTTCAGTGTATGGGTATTGATCTGAAATATACTGCCTTTTCGGGTTCCTGCCCAAAGTATACTGTCATTAAACTGTACCAGGTTAAAGACACGGAGAGATGAAATCTTTTCTGGGCGGGAGTTCGCTTTCTTCTTGTCGATCAGGAATAAGCCGGAAGGGCCTCCGTACCAGATATGATCGTTCTTGTCTTCGATGATACAGAAGCCGGAAGAAACCTCATCCGACAATAGATTATAGTCCACCGTGCGGTTTAGATGCGGTATATAGTGAAGAGCTCCTTTCAGGAATAGTCCGAGCCACAAGCTGTTATCTTTGTCGAGCCATAAAGAATGTATGTTCTTGGCGTAGATTTGCATTTGCTTGTGAAGCCGTTCGGCACGGGTGATTTCTTTCTTATTGTTCAGGTAGTTCAATCCGCCATCTTCGGTGGCGATGTACAGACCATTGTCCGGAGCATTGATAATCTGGCGGACAGCCTTTCCGCTCAAATGATTGAAACTGGCTCCGTATGGATATATCTGAAACTGGTCGGAACCGAATATATAATAATTGACTCCTCCGAAATAGGTTCCCACCCACATATTATGAGCCTTGTCCTGATAAAGGCTGTAAATGGGAGAATCGTTCAGCGCACTTAAATCCCGTTCCGATTGTTCGTAATGTGAAATCAGTTGGTAGAGTTTGTTGAAGACAAAGATGCCATACTCCGTGCCTACCCATATATTCCCCGTATGGTCGGTTGCCGCACACCGGAAGTCTTTCACTTCAAGGTCTTTCGAGAGATTACACAGCGTATTGCTTTGTATATGATAGACGAAAAAATCGTTGTTAGTATTAAATAAAAGCTGGTTGGACGAGATCAGGACGGCATTGTTGCATTGCTGTGTAAAAGGCTGGATGAGAGTCGGGAGGGAAACGAACTGTTTCTTCTCCAGACTGTATCGCATCAGTCCTTTGTTGGTGTCTATCCATAAGGTTTTGTCTCCGTCCTCCGCAAGGTATCTCACATGAGGTTTTTCTTCATCGAGAAGAAAAGGAATGAACAGACTGTCTTGTTCATTGTAGCGATAGAGTCCGTTGCTACAAGCTGCCAGAAGCACACCATCGCTGGTATTCAGGAAACAAACATCATCCTTAGTGTTCCCTTTAATCTGGTAACGACTGAAATCTTCTGTCTCGTAGTTATAGCTGCAGATGCCCTGATCGGTAGAGATCCATAGAATGTTACGGAGCGAATCGTTATATAAGCGCGTGATGAAATTGTGGCGGAGTGAGGTGCTGTCGGCTTCATTATGTGCGAACAGGTTGATATTATAACCGTCATATCGGCACAATCCGTTGCGTGTACCAAACCAGATGAACCCGTGGTTGTCCTGGGTGATTGCATTGATCGTATTATGCGGGAGTCCTTCAGCTATACTTAGCTGTTTGAAGCGTATGTTATTATATTGAATCTGTCCCGTCGACAAGCTTGTATTTAAGAGCACGAGACTAAATAAGAGTACGAATTTAAGTAAGGTGGTTCTCATGGCTTTTCTGATTGATTTTCACGACCTAAAGATACGTCTTTTTTTGTTTTGAACAGTCGTAGAATTGTTCAAACGGGCAGCACTCATGTTCAGTTTGCCGCTTCGCTACAGATTTTTATACATGATTGCAGGTATTAAGCATTATTTTTCTGTTTTTCTTGGATAGAAAAGACCACATTTGCAATGTGAAACTCTAAAAACAAATGCTATGAATCATTCGACAGTCAAATCCTTTACGTTTGGTATCGGTCTGTTTTTCACATTACCTCTGGTATATGGGAATAGTTCCTCTCCGTCTTCCTCCGATGGAACGTTGTATATCAATAAATCGAAAACCCACAAAGTGGCTCCCGTAAAGTACGGTTTCCATTATGAGGAAATAGGAATGATGGGCGAGGGTGCTCTGCACGCCGAACTGATACGTAATCGTTCGTTTGAAGAAGCTACACCGCCTGCCGGATTATCTGTGAAGAATGGTCTTTATGAAAATGTCCCGGCTCCCCGCGTTAAAGAGAAAAAGGTGTTTCAGGCCGATCCGCTGATTGGATGGACGACTTATCCGTTATCATATACTCCTGTATTTATCAGTCGCACGGATGAAAATCCGATGAGCGGGGAAAATAAGTATTCGATGCTGGTTAATGTCACGGAAGATATTGCGAACCATTCGGATGCTCTGATTCTCAACCGTGGATATTATGGAATGAACCTGAAGACAGATACGTCTTACCGCCTTTCCTTGTTTCTGAAGAACAGGAATTATTCCGCTCCGTTACGTGTATTTCTGGTTGACGAATGGGGACAGCGGGTGAGCAATGTGATCGAAGTGAATGTAGGAAATCGGGACTGGACAAAATATACCGGTGAACTGAAACCGGAAAAGAACGTCCGGCGTGGAATGTTTGCCATACAACCGATGTCGAAAGGACAATTTCAGATAGATGTCGTTTCCCTGTTCCCGTCCGATACCTGGAACGATGGAAAATCCGTATTTCGTAAAGACATTGTTCAGAACCTGAAAGAGTTTTCTCCCAGCTTTATCCGTTTTCCGGGCGGATGCATCGTGCACGGAGTCAATGAAGAAACGATGTATCACTGGAAAAAGACGCTCGGACCGATTGAAAATCGTCCGGGACAGTGGAGCAAATGGGCGCCTTATTACCGTACCGACGGAATCGGTTATCATGAGTTTTATGAATTGTGCGAATATGTGGGAGCCGATGCGATGTATGTGATGCCTACGGGTATGATTTGCAGCGGTTGGGTGAAGCAAAGTCCACAGTGGAATTTCAGACACATTGATGTCGATCTGGACGCTTATATCCAGGATGCGTTGGATGCCATCGAGTATGCTATTGGTGATACAACTACGAAATGGGGAGCCGAACGGGCAAAGAACGGTCATCCTGCTCCTTTCCCGCTAAAATATATCGAGATTGGAAATGAAGATTTCGGACCTGTGTATTGGGAACGTTATGAAAAAATCTATCAGGCGTTGTCCGCCAAATACCCCGACTTGGTTTATATAGCCAATAGTGTCATCCGTGTAGTCGGAAGAGAGAATGACGACAAACGGAAAGATATTCCCAATTTTGTCAACCCGAAGAATGTAAAAGTGTTCGATGAGCATTATTATAACTCAATCGAATGGGCTTGCGAACAGCATTATCGTTTTGATAACTACAAACGGGGTGTTGCCGATCTATTTATCGGCGAATTGGGTATTAGCGGAAAATATCCTTATAACCTGCTGGCTACCGGAGCCATCCGTATGTCAATAGAACGCAACGGTGATTTGAATCCCTTGTTTGCCGAACGTCCGGTGATGAGGCATTGGGACTTTCTGGAACACCGTATCTTCCTGCCGATGTTGATTAATGGAGTAGACAGTAGCGTAAAGACTTCCTTCTTCTACCTGGCGAAGATGTTCAGGGATAACACGTTTGACGTGTGTCTGGATGCAGCGATCAAGGATATAGAAGGTTTGCAGAACATCTTTGTTACGATGGGATATGATACGGCCAGCAAACAATATATCCTGAAACTGATAAACCTGCAGGATAAAAAAGTCACTCTACAACCGGAAGTTTCCGGCTTCAAACGTCCCGTCAAGGCACATAAAACAAGCCTGGTACTGGTTCCGGGAAAAGAAAACACCCCGTTTACCCCGAATGAAGTCCAACCGGTAGAGACGGAAGTCGGACTGGACCTGAATCAACCGCTCGAACTGGAGGCCGCTTCCATGGTTGTATACCGTTTTAAATTGAAATGATAAATGGGAATTTAGCAGTTAGGCTGAAAGCCTTACAATTATATATTTATTGGGGTGCCCTGAAAGGGCTTA
>OGXC01001910.1_pt1 | contig 15155 bp, 10 predicted proteins | sample 1576201 | NCBI WGS metagenome assembly OGXC01 (sample SAMEA3541562, study PRJEB24748) | human gut metagenome | biome: human gut; feature: human-associated habitat; material: faeces | place: China | collected 2012 | reverse complement strand
CATGAGGTTATCTTTGTAGGGTGAAAGAGAAACCCATAAACGTATCTTCTATCCATGCTTTTGCACCCGTCAACACTTCTTCCCGTCTCTCGCTCAAAAGCTGTTTTGTCACTTTCGCCATTTCCTCAACATCAAACTCAGAAATCAAATTTCCTCTGCCTTCGTCCAGCATTGTATTGACCCCACCAGAATTCTTAAATGCTACTACCGGAATTTCATACTTCATTGCCTCCAATACCACCGATGGAAATGGATCCTCTCTTGATGTAAGCCAGAATACATCTGCATGTCTCAACAATTCATGATATTTTTGTTTATCTTTAATAAACGGAATAAAATGAACTTTTCCTTCTAGGTTCGATTGACGAATCTGATTATAAATCCATCACAGGTGAGGCTGCAGCAGAGCTTACTGAGGTGCTTGGCTTTATGATTATAAATCCATCCTTCCAAAATCGGATCCGAAAATTTTCCTGTCCATACAAAGTGGACTTCCTCTGTTTTTTCTTTTCGAGAAAGAATCTGTGCTGCTGATACAAATAAATCTGTTCCCTTCCTCAATTCACACGTTCCTGAGCACATGACAATTTTTTGATCCAATGAAAAACCATATTCTTCAAATGAGAACCTTGAATCCCCCTCTTCGTCAACCTGCATATACACACCCTGAGGCCGAATCGAACATTTCCCCCTGATCACTGGAAAAAGAGTCTCAAATCCCTTCTGTACACTATAATCGGGAAATACAATGTAGTCAGAGTAATATGCAATCGACTCACCTGGAGATAGAAATCCATACAACTCTATCGTTGTCTTCATCTCATGTATCAAAGAAACAATAAAAAATCCATACTGTTTTAAAAGAGGAACATACTTCCCTGACACAACAGTATTCGTAATCACTCGACAAAATCCCTCTTCTCTCAAAAGCTGCATTAAATGCTCCAGATATTCTTCGGCCTCCCAGTTTTTTGACTCTCCTTTTGTACCACACCAGCCGACTGATATCTGATTTCTCGCATTATCATGCAAATAGAATATAGGAATCTCTTTTTCTGCATACTTTTCTTCTAAAAATCCATCCCCATGATTCGCAGCCAATACCACAACATCTCGACCATTTTCTTTCAGCTTTTCCGCAATATGATATGCCAAAAGCGGTGCTCCTGTATTACTCATATCATGAGTCAATACTGCTATCTTTTCTTTTCTGCCAAGTTGTCCCATATTTTCTTTTAATGCATTCAGAGCATTTTCAGAAGATGCTGAAGCAATTTCCAATTTTTCTATTTTCACAACAACATTTTGATCTGATAAGTCCAATCGAACTGCCTCTGCCGGATAAGGAAAATAGATTTCTTTCTCTATATGCCTATTCAAATATAGTGGAAAGTGGTATGCTTGTTTTTCACTAAATACCTCGCCTTTTCCTTTATAATACAGCACAGCATTCAAAGCTTCTATTCCTTCAATACAAAGAAAAAAGGATAAACGAACGCCCATCACTGATTCCGTAAAATAAACATGAAGCTGTGGATCCTGTTCCTGTAACTCCCACATATTGCCGGTCTGCTCCATGTTTACATAGGATCTGCATGCTTCGTTTTCTATACTTATTCCATCTCTTTTCATCCCCCTGTACCTCCCCGCTGATTTTTTCTTATTGTACCATATTCTTCTGTAGAAAAAAAAGACAAGATTCCTTAAATCCTGCCTTTTATCTTTTGTTGTTTAAGAAAATCTTGTCATATAACCCGGATACTCCGCGTGTCCTGTGGCAAGCATTTCTCCGTTTACTGTAATGTGAATTTTTGCACAATGGTAAACATCCAAATACGTGTTGCAGATGCTTCCAATCACCAGATATTCTGCGGAAGATCCCATCTCTTTAATGTAAGTTCCAAACTTTTCGGAGAGATCCAGATCAATGACCTGTTCTCCATCCTTTTCTTTCTTTGTAAAACTTAGAACTGTGGTATCCGATGGAAGAACTCCGGCTGCTGCCAACTGAGAAAGGACAGTTTCCGGTGTGATTGCCTCAAGTGAAACCTCTTTTTTATCAAAGCCGGATACATCCTTGTTCTGGGCATACACAGTAATTGTTCCTGCTCCCAGATTATTTGCATCCTGTGTGTTTTCTGTCTGCTCCTGCTGTGTCTGGTCTTGTTCATTCTGTCCGTCCTGATTGACATCCTGATCAGATGTGTCATTGTCCTGATCCTCTTTCTGCTCTTCCTGTGTTGCATTTTGTTCCGGAGTTGATTCTGTTGTTTTTCCACAGGCTGTAATTCCAAACATCAGCACAACCACTGTCAAAATTCCCAATACATATTTTTTCTTCATACTCCCATTCCCCCCTTAACGTATTTCTGACAGATATCTTTTCAAGGCATCCTGCCAGGTCGGAAGCGGCGTGAAGCCGTTTTTCTTCAGTTTAGATTTGTCCATTCTGCTGTTGTGAGGGCGTTTTGCCTTTGCCGGAAATTTGTCGCTTGTCACCGGAACTACATTGACATCCATTCCTGCCTGCGCAAAAATCTCTTTTGCAAATTCATACCAGGTGATATATCCCCCTTCATTTGTCACGTGATATTTTCCATAAGCATCTTTTTCCAGCATATCCACAAGCAGTCTGGCAAGATCATAAGTATACGTCGGAGTTCCTACCTGATCATCCACAACTGTCAGAGTATCATGTGTCTCTCCCAGATTCAGCATGGTCTTGATAAAATTCTTTCCATTCACACCAAAGACCCACGCGATACGAACAATATAATATTTGTCCAAGAGACGTTCCACAGCCTGTTCTCCCTCATATTTGGTCTGTCCGTAAATATTCAGTGGCTGTGTTACTTTATCATCCGGCTCCCACGGACGTGTTCCTTCTCCCTCGAACACGTAATCTGTACTGATATAGATCATCGGGATATCAAGTGCCTTACATACTTTTGCAATATTCTCAGTACCTTCAGCATTGACTTTTCTGCACATTTCTTCATTGTCTTCCGCTGCATCTACTGCCGTCCATGCTGCACAGTGAACAACGCTGTCTACCTTTGCCTCACGAATGACAGAATCTACTGCTGCTGCATCTGTGATGTCCATCTCTTCAACATCTACACCAACACCTTCATATCCTCTCTTTGCAAGCTCGTTCATGACATCATGTCCAAGCTGACCTTTTACTCCTGTTACTAACGCTCTCATAGATTGTCCTCCTTCGCAGTCTATCTATTTTCTGTTCTTTTCCTTATAAGATACATCATTCAATGCATACTGTCCAGCATTAACTGTGTTTTCTCCCTCTTGCATCTAGCCATATACCAACTTCTCGAATTCCTCCTGCAGCCGTCGGAATCAACAAAATAAAGTATGTCCAAATATACTGTGATTTTGCTTCCCACAATATATGAAAGAAAAATCCACCAAGAACTGTTGTCAATAATAATAATTCTCCTAATTCCATCTGCTTCCTTCTCTTCCATATTCCAATTCCTGCCATACTCAAAATCAAAAAGTGAATCACATCAAACCATTTATAAAGAATTTTTCCTGTTCTTCCATAATAAAAAGAGGCTGCAATTTTTGAAATCCCATCTGGATGCTGATCCGGCTGATGATTGCTAATCCACAATGCCTCAAAACTCGGTTCATTCCATTGTGAAACAATCTTGTGATAATAAAACTCAACTGCTACTTTTTTATTTTCACTAAATCCTTTCAGAGATTCTTGAATATGGTTTAATGCTACTTCTCCCTCTGTTTTCCCTGTTTCACTCGCCTCATTCATCATATCGATCAAAGACACGTCATACCAGCCTTCTGCAAGAGGACCTTTTTGCATTCCCATTGCGATCCAGAGCAATTTGGATGCTCCTTTCTCCAACTCTATCCCTGAACGTGCGGAATAATATTTTTCCAATCCTGCCTGTGCTCCAAAGCTTAGACTGAACATTAACACAATACAGAGTAAATTCCATCCTTTTTTTGATTTCATGCAGTCTACGAACAGTACTGCTGCCATAGCAATCATTGCCACCTGATAATTGCTTTTCACTAATACCGCCAGTACAGCGCATACTACAAACGCCACTGCATATCTGAGTTTTCGATTTTCAAAATGTTCCAAAAGGAATACAAACCCAAGAAGAGAAAGTGCCAGCCCTATCAGATTTCCATATACAAATGTTGTATAAAAAATCGGAACACAAAACATAAACAACATAACCACTGTAATTCGCTCTGCCGTCTCTGTTTTGAAAATTTTTTTTGACAACTTCAACAAACATCCATATACAACACACAATGTCAATACGTTTAACATCTGATAAACCAGATAATTTCCTGCTCCAAAAAGCCGATATATCTGTTCCAACAGCCAGATAATCCCCAACTGATGTACATACTGATATACATATCCGCCTTTCTGGAGCATCGAATAATCATTATTCAAAAACTGCACTGCGGCGTTGGAAACCATCATATCATCTGCAACCGGAACCGGACGAGTCAGAAAAATCCATCCAAGTGATAATACCAGCACACTTATGATCAAAAAAATTTTCATACTGATAAGTGAAATGCGTTCTAAATATTTCGTTCGATATAGTAAAAATATAATAAAAACACATACTGCCAAGGTAATTATAAAAATATCACTTTTATAATGAATAACTTCCGGAAGATATTGATTGCTCTCATCCCATTCAAAAACACTGGTAAACAGAAAACTTACAACCGCAAGAAAGCTGACCAGAATCAGTGAAAACCAAACTACAATATTTCGGAATACGCTATCGATTATTTTTCTCATGTGTGCCTCCTATATACTCATACACGAATAGTAATTGATAATCATGCCTGAAACACCACATACTGCCGTAATCCCCATAAGAAGGCAGGTTGCGTTTTTATTTTTGAAATCCCACTCTCTCAGCATAAACACACCGAAGCGCTCGAGGATGGCTTTCTTGTTTTCTTCCAGCACTTCCTTGTTCAGTACGTCGGTTACGAGAAACAGGGCTTCGGACTTTCGGTTAAGCTCGGCTTCCAGTTCCCTGCCTGCCTCTTCCACACGGTCCAGAATTACGATTTTAGCTCCTTGCTCGGCCAGATAGCTGGCGATGTTTTTTCCTAAAATGCCACAACCGCCTGTTATGACGATTACTTTGTCTTTAATGTCGAATAAGTTTTTCATATCTTCCGTTTTTAAATATATCGCTTAGTTATTCTTTATGCTTTCCAGAAACTCAATCTCTATAATGCGAAGATTGTGTTTTCCTTTATTCGCCTTTGCTTTCTTCTCCATGTCATTGGCCGCTCCGCCTGCCACTTCCACAATTTGTCCGAAAGCATCCTTGTCGGTAGTACTTCCTTTCAAGCGGACGGTTATCTTATCGGAACGTACCGGCTTATCCACTTCCAAATGTACATATCCCAAGCTCTTTTCCGTGTTACCGCTCCAAATCAATTCGTTTCCGGCATACACTTCCAAAGGATAGCTACGGGAACGCCATCCGTTCAACTTGATGCAGATGTCATCAACACTTGCCTTTTCAGCTAATGTATAAGTTATCCAAGCGGTACTTAACTGACCGTCATTCGCCCATTCACTCAACTCGTTGTCATCATAGCTATTTCCCGTTTCAGTCTGGTTAGCACCCGCTTCAGCGGATACAATGGCTATGTCGCGTTTAGTATCCTTATAAGAGGGAGTCAACGGTGTTTCCCCTTTATCCAACTTTCCTTTCAGAGTCAGTTGAGGCAAGTAGCCGCTCAATCCGTCCACTACCTTCACCGGAACAGTTTGCAGCGTAAGCGTTGCGGGCGGAAGTCCTTCCGCCTCAGCCATAATAACAATCTTACCGGCTTTAGTCGTGCTACGGATGAGTGCACGATTGATACCACATTCCACCGGAAGGTTCATATCCAAGATATGGTTGTCCTTTCCCTGTGCAATACCGCCACGCCATTCGGCTTCACCTTTCAAGGTAAACCGTACCGTGCGATTATCCAACGGACAACGCCTGCCGTCTTTATCCACAACTTCCACTTGAAGCAGAGCCATATCCGCTCAGTCCGCATGAAAACCTTCAGGGTTCTGGATAGCGGTAAGTTTCAAGCAAGCGGCTTCGCCAGCTGTGGACAATGTATAACGGCTTACCTCCTTACCTTTTCCGTCATAACTTACCGCTTCCAGTTTACCCGGTTGATAAGCTACCTTATCGAAAGTAAAAAGAAAATGATACGCACGTTTTCCCATACCCAGGGATTTTCCATTCAACAACAGTTCCACCTGCTCGCCATTCGATACGACATATACCGGTTTCACCGTATTTTCGGGATAATTCCAATGTCCGATAATATAGGTCTGATACTTATCCGTATCTACCCAACCGTTCCACATTACCTGATGGGCAAAGAAAGCATCTTTCTCTATGCGCATGGGATCTGTTACGCCACTGCGACGATAATTCTCTTCACCGCGATAGTGTGTATTGGAATCTGAGAAGATAATCTTCGTACCGCCTGCACTTACCCTTAATCCAGTACCCGGACGTTCGCGCCAGTAATCATACCAACGGCGAACCATTTCCAAAGCCAGCATATCCTGATTATGGTTATAATCCGTTGCAGGCTGACCGCGGTAAAGCGGTCCCGCACCTTCTTTATGGAAAGGATAGCTGTATTCATCCCAATATTTACGCAATCCCTCATCACGGCAATATTCGGTAGCCCACATCGGATGCTTCTTGCTCTTGTTGATATAAAGCATCTCACCGCCATATTCCGCTTCATTAATGTCGAGCATCTCACGCGAACCGATAGCACGACCGCCGAAGGGGTCGAATTTATCACGGAGACCTTTCATCTCAATCATGTGCTCGCGACTGATAGACTCATTGCCGCATTCGTAAAACAGAATGCTCGGATTATTACGGTTATAAATAATAGCGTCGCGCATCAGTTCCGTACGTTGTTCCCACTGGCGTCCCTGACGGTCTTTCTCCGCATCACCGGCAGGCATGGCCTGAATGAGACCGACACGGTCGCAAGACTCTACATCCTGTTTCCAGGGAGTGACATGCATCCAGCGGACAAGATTCGCGTTGCTCTCTACCATAAGGCCATTGGAGTAGTCGCTCAGCCATGCAGGAACGGAAAGCCCCACTGCCGGCCATTCATTGCTGGTACGCTGAGCATAGCCTTTCATTTGAATAACACGGTCGTTCAGCCAGACTTTTCCTTCACCAAACTTTGTTTTACGGAAACCGGTACGAGTAACCACTTCATCAAACACCTTTCCCTTGTCGTCCAATAAAACCGTGTTCACAGTGTACAGATAACCGTATCCCCAGCTCCAAAAATGCAAATTGCTGACGTCGGCAACAGCTTTCACAATTCCCGTCTCTCCGGCTTTCAGTACAGTTTTATCCCCATTGAAGGTTTTCACCAATTTACCGTCCGCATCGGTCAAAGTTACCCGATAACTGAAAATGCGTGTTTCGCGGCTATCGTTTCTCACCTCAGACTCGGCATGTATCTTCGCCTTACGCCCCTTGATATCGAAATCGGTTGCATATACATATACACCGGTTGTTTTCAGATTGCTGTATAGAGGCAATGTCTGATACACTTCATCCGTCACATATAAAAACACATTTTTGGGAATACCGCCATAGTTGGCATTGAAATTACGGTCGCTCCACTGAAACTTAGAGTTAGTACGCTTCTCGCGATAAAACCAATTGTTGTCCGTGCGCACGGCAAGCACATTATCTCCTTCCTTCATATACGGAGTCAGGTCAAAGCCTACAGCCATGACGCCGTTTTCATGCAACCCCAAATATTGTCCGTTCAGGAAAAACTCCCCACCTTGTCGAACTCCCTCGAATTCCACAAACACCTTTTTGCCTTTCAGTTCCTCTATCCGGAAATGCTTGCGATACCAGACAACCGTATCGGTATGCTGTTCGATGGATATTCTGAAAGCCTCATCTTCGTTGAAGGCATGAGGCAACGTAACTTGCTTCCAACTGCTATCTTTAAAGTCAGACTTCTTTGCCTGTGGAAAGTCACCCACCTGCAGGCGCCATTCACTGTTAAAATTATACTTCTTGCGCTCTGCCGCATAACCGTTTATCGTGAAAAAGATTATCAACAGAAAGGTAAGTAGATAAAAGTTACTCTTCATGTTCTTATTGCTATAATTCATTAGTATTCTTTTAGTTTAGCCATTCATTACTTATATGCTTCGTTTTGCTGATACAGTCCTTCCTTCGCTTTCATTTGCGTATCGGGGATAGGATAAAGATAAGTACCCGGCTGTACGTTATTGATATAGTTATCATAGACAGAAGTTCCGGCTGCTTTGTCCGAAAATTTGGCACGTACCTTTTCCATGTATGTATTGTGACGCACGAGGTCGTGCCAGCGAATACCTTCAAAGGCAAGTTCGCGCCGACGTTCATCTTCCACACACTGCAAGAAAGCATTTTCCGTTTTCTGTACAGCGCTCAATTCCGCCAGCCCGGCGCGGGTACGTATTTTGTTTACCAACCGCACACCTTCATCCGTAGGCCCTACAATCTCGGCATACATCAACATCACATCTTCTAAACGGATGAGCGGATAGTTGATGGGGAAATAAGTACGATCCACTATTTGGCCGTCGATATCACTATATCCCAGTTCTTTCCGTTTGATTTTATGTTCGAAAAATTTTGTGAAATAGTTCTTCTTGGGGTCGACCGTCGCCTCATAACGCACATCCGCCCTGTTCGCTTCATAAAGTGCTGCCAGCGCATCCGAACAGGTTATGCGGTTACCCGACATCTGAATACCGATATAGTCTGTTCCTACATTGGGTACGGACATAAATACGACCGGATTGCCGTAGTTCTTTTCCGCCACATATTGCACTTCGAAAATATGATATTTGTTGTCGTTATCACTAATCCAGATACGTTTCCAAGTATCACCGTCGGCCGCCCAATACTTATTGTTCTTCTCTGCATACTGGATAACATCACCCAACACCTCCTCCGCAAGTGATAATTTAGCCGTATCATACAAAGGAAAACCGGCCATAGTCAGACAGACTCTGCCAAGCAAAGCCTGTGCAGCCGGCAGTGTAGCGCGTCCTGCTTCGGCTATGCCCCCACTGCTTGTATAGGCTTGCTCTTTCATATTTTCTATGGCATACTGCAAATCGGGAATAATCACTTCCTCATACACGTCTTTCGGTTCAGACTGCGGTGTACTCATTGCTTCTGCCGCACTTAAGGATTGGGTAGCAACCGGTACACGTCCGAAATACCGCACCAGTTCAAAATAAGCATAGGCACGTAAAAAGCGTGCTTCAGCCATGAAAGTGGCTTTTACGTCTATATCGGCATCCTCTCCGCTATTGAACTCAAGCTTTTCCACTCTTTCAAGAAAAAGATTTGAGCGGGAAACAATTTTATAGAAAGCATTCCAAGCGCTGTTTATTGTTCCGGCAGTATATATATTCGGATTGAAAACACTGATGTCCACGTAGTCACGTTGTTTATCATCAGCAGGTTCGGTCCATACATCATCCGAACGACCGTCGGACATAAGCAGAATATATTCGGGAACAGGCAACAGGCCGTTATAAATACCCAACAACGCTTGTTCGGCCTGAACGGGTGTCTGAAAGAAATCCACCGTAGGACGCGAGGTCGGCGATTTCACTTCCAGCCAGTCCTCGCAGGATGCAGTAGTAAACAGCGTACTTGCCAGCAGGATGATGTAAATACATATATGATAAATCGTTTTCATAAGTGATGTTTTTTAAAAGGTTATTTCTTTAGAAACTGAAATTGGCACCAATCGTATACGTACGCGCTTGCGGATAGGCATTGTTGCCTTTGTTTTCGGGCGAATATCCACCGTCGTATTTATCCCACATCCATACATTCTCTACCGTGAAATAGACACGCGCATTACGTACAATCTTCCGGTTAAGCGGCAACTTGTACCCCAAAGTGATATTCTTAATGCGAATATAGTCCGAACTGTAAAGCCAGCGCGTATCACGCAATTCACCGGTAGTAGAGTTCAATGCCGGTGTCTTACCGTCACCCGGTTCTTCCTCCGAACGCCACATATTCTTCCACCAGGAAAAGACATTCTGGGAGATAGCCATACCCGGATTGTCCATATAACGTCCCGGTGACATACTATAAAGCATACCGCCAAACTGTGCCGTACATAGAACAGACAGGTCGAATGCTTTCCAACTCAACTTATTCGTCATACCGAAAGTGAAGTCAGGATTAGGCTTGCCTACCAGCGTACGGTCATCGTCATTAATAACACCGTCGTCGTTCACGTCACGGTAACGCACATCACCCAATGCCGTACCTTTACGCACCGGATATTTCCGCAAATCTTCGGAATACTGGTACACACCCACGGCATCATACATATAAAAACTGCGCATAGGCTGTCCCACCATCAATACCTGCGTATTACTGTTACTGAATATTTTGTCATTATTACCCAAGTCTGTCACCTCATTTTTATTGTAAGCCATATTAAAAGAAGTGCTCCAACGCACAGCCCCTGTTAAATTCTGGCTCTGCAGCTCCAGTTCGAAACCTTTGTTCTGCACTTCGCCCACATTATCCCACATGTCGCTGAAACCTATGATACCGGGCATAGTCACTTTATAAAGCAAGTCACTTGTTTTCTTCTGATAATAATCCAATGACACCGACAGCCGACTGTTGAACAGAGAGAAATCGGCACCGACATTCCAACTGTAAACCTTCTCCCATGTCAAATCTTCCACATCGAGCGATGACATGGCATAACCATTCATCAATGAACCACCCAAAGAATAGTTTGCACTCGACATCAGTCCCAATGCCGCTCCGTCAGAGAGAGAGTTATTACCATTGGCACCCCAACTGCCACGCACTTTCATTGAATTTATAACAAAATCCTCCGGCCAAAACCGCTCGTTGGAAATACGGTAAGCAAGGGATACAGCAGGGAAAATACCCCAACGTTTATTCTTGCCAAACTTAGACGAACCGTCACGACGGATACTGGCTGTCATCAAATACCGATTATCGTATTCATACTGCAGACGTCCGAAGAAAGAAGCCATACGTCCCGGATATCCGATAGTGGCGTAAGCCGTAGTCAAGTCCACATCAGTCATATCGAAGCTCTCCACCAGATTGTCGGGAAAATGCGTCGCCGCAAGACGGGAAGAATAAGAAGTTCTGGCTTCCAGCGAGAAACCCGCCATAGCGCCCACCGTATGCTTGCCAAAAGAGTTGTCATAATTCAGCAATGTCTGAAACAAGTAGGAATGGTTACGCCCGTCGGTACGATTAGCTGTAGCATAATAACCTTCACCCGTATTCCAACGGTTAGAAATAGAACTGGGCAAGAAACTACGCGCCTGCGTACTACGGAAATTATAAGAGCCTGTTACTTCCGCCCGCAAACCGTCAAACAACTCGGCACGGATAAATGCGGAAGTATTAATACGCGCATCTTCCGTCATACTGGACTTACGTTCCAAAGTAGCTACCGGACTGACACGAGTTCCGGCCCAGCTATATCTGCTATAAGGCTCCGCACCCGTATAGATTCCTGCTTCCGGCTCGGCAAACGGGACCATGGAAAGCACTGCCACCGCATCCGCCTTTCCACCGTTATTCCACGACATGGAAGGAGCCAGATTAACACCCAGCGTAATACGGTTAAATATTGTAGTCTGCATATTGGCACGCAAATTGAGTCTTTTATAAGAAGTGTTGATGGCAATACCTTTCTGATCTACATAACCCAGACTCACACGGTAACTGGACTGGTCGGTAGAATTAGATACCGACAACGTATAATTCTGTTTGGGAGCCAAGCGGAAAACCTCATCTTGCCAGTCGATAGTCATCAGGTCACCATATCCGGGTTGCGTCCAACGGGGATCATTTATATACGATGTATTCACGGAACCACCGGTATAAGCCAAACGTATCTCGTAATCATCGGTAGCCATAGCACCTTTTGAACCATACGCCCTGACATAATTCTGGTTATTGATTTCCGAACGCCAGGCAATCCACTCCGCCGGTGTCAGTACATCCAGTTTCTTCTCCATTTGCTGAATACCGAAAGAAGCGGAAAATTGCACGTTCACCTTACCGGTCTTCTGCGCCTCTTTAGTCTTGATAAGGATAACGCCGTTAGCCCCACGCGAACCATAGATAGCAGAAGAAGAGGCATCTTTCAGCACATCAATGGACTCAATGTCATCCGCATTCAAATCATTCAGGTCGTCTACAGGAATGCCGTCTACTACATATAGAGGCTGGTCACTGGCATTGATAGACGCAGCACCACGGATATGTACTTCCAGTTCACCACCCGGCGCTCCGCTGTTTGTCGTAATCTCCACGCCCGCCAATTGTCCTTGCAGCGAAGACAGGACGTTTTCGTTCTGGCGATCAGCCACTTTATCCCCTTTCAAGGTAGCGATAGAACCGGTTACATTGCCTTTCTTTGCAGTGCCGTAACCGATAACCACCACCTCATCCAGTGCCAAGTCTGCCACTTTCAGCTTCACATTATACACACTTTTTCCAGTGTTCAACACCAACTTGGCCGTTTCATATCCAACATATGAAATCTCCAACTGTCCGGCATCTTTGGGTACGGAAAGCCGGAACTGTCCATCCAGTCCGGTGATCGTCATGCTATTTGTTCCTTTCACTACCACAGTAGCACCAATAGCTGGTTGACCCGTCTCATCCAGTACCGTTCCGCTGATTTCCCGGTTCTGTGCCGTTGCCGTAACACCACATAACAAGAATAACAAGAGGCTGAGTATTGAGGCTACTGCTCGTCCGAAATCATAAATCTTTCTCATCTTATTTTTCATGGTCAATTAAATTATTTTCTTTTAATATCTAAATCCGAACCTAAATAATAGCCTATATGTGTAGGTTGATTATAACCGATATTTTCATTAAGGGCGCTCATCTCATACACATGATCGCTCATCAAGTAAGGAAACCTGTAGTCAGAAGGATACCACGAACTAAACAGGCGTAACTCGCGATTATCTGCCGTAGGCATGATAATCTCCTCACGCCAGTCACCCACTATATCTCCATAGAAACAAGGATTTGCTTTAGAAGAATTGATAGAAACCACACCATAGCGGTGCAATGAAAAGAAACGTCCGCCACATCGCGAGTTATCGATAACAGTCTTATCCAACAACTCACGGTTCAACAGACCAGACCACCAAATTGCCATATTACAATACCCAGGAGCATAACCCAAGTCTTCTCCCGAAGGCGAATGAGCATTTCCTTTGTACCACCACATCTCGCATCCCGGACTATCAGGATCAATATCTGCCACCATACAACGGCCTACATCATCCGAATCCAGGTATTTCCAGATTACTTTTCCTGTACGCGCATCTCTAAAAGCAGCTCCTGTTGCACCGGTTTCATAACAAGCCCATATCTGCAACCCTTCACGTGAAGGGTCGAACTTGCCAAGATGAATAGCATCACCATGCCCCATTCCGCAATTATTCAAACCCAGTCCGGTATGATCTACAGTCATAGAACCATAAACAATTTCATCCAAGCCATCACCATCCACATCACCTGTACGCATGCTGTGATAACCCTGTCCTTCATAAGCTCCATGTTTCCCATCGGTAGTATCAAAACGCCACTCTTTCATCAACTTCCCACCAACAAACGTCCATGCTTCCACTACAATCTTTGCATAACAACCACGTCCTATAATAATATTGGTATGTAACTGTGTACATTTAGCTACCCCGATACGGTAACTACTAGAACGTTTATAATAATCATCTCCCCACTCTTCACTACTGCCCAACCCTATATAATCGGTACGCGCCAATTCTTTTCCAGTGGTTCCTTCAATCACTGAGAGAAATTCAGGCCCGCCATGTATATAGTTAGCACCGGATACGCGGTAGTCAGTCTTACCATCACCATCCGTATCACCTATCTCCTTACCATCTCCGAAAACAGTCCCTTCGGCCGTACGCAGTGCTATTTCACAGCGCCCGTCGCCATCGAAGTCATACACTGCAAACGAACTGCCATTTCCGGTCAGTACATTCGGACCTAATTTTATACGCCACATAAACGTACCATCCATTTTATACGCTTCCAACAACATAAAGTGCGTCACTCCCATATCGACAGCACGTGTATTTGAGTCTTTATCCTCTCCGGTAGCATCATCCAGCAAGCGTTTCAGAACAATCTCGTATTCTCCATCTCCATCTAAATCACCCATACTGGCATCGTTAGCCGCATATATCCGGCGAGGATCTATATTCACGGTATGTGCAAGAGGAATGGATATATAAGGAAGTCCTTGTGAAGCACGGTAAGAAGACATCGTATATGTATCCAATGTCTCAGTACTACCACTGTAACAAAGACGATAAATATTATCCTGCATCCGGTCTGCCCCTATATCCTGAAAACAGGTAGTAGCCACTATCGGTTCTGAATTCAACTTCACTTCTTCTCCGTTTCCAATAGCACGGTAAAGATCAAAAGCCGTATCTTCCGTATCTGTAGGAAAGAAACGCCAACTAACCAATATCTTATCATTATATTTAGAAAAGGTCGAGGCTGTTGCATCTGTTCTACCATTGATAGAAGCCCATAACATTCGTTTTTCCGGCACATTACCGACAGGTGGTTCAGTAGTGTCTTCTTCTGGAGTTACGGGCTCTCCCGGTTCTTCAGGTCCGACAGCCTCAAAAATCTCTTTATCTGTACAAGCAACAATAAAGCAGCACATAATACCGATAAACAACCATTTTGTGAATTTCATATCTATCATTCTTTTCTAACTTACAGTTCTATGCTGGCAAAAGTAGCAAGAAGCCATTTCTTACCCATGTAAATGCGTACATAAAGGCTGCAAAAAAATACTGCCTAGCAAATACAAATGCCACTACCCGATATCCAACCGGAAGTAAACGCAACGGTACACAATAATATAAACAATATGTACATTTATACATGTCAGACTAGTATATCCTGCCTACCTTTGTAGCAACAAGAAAATCAATATGCCAACTTCAATGTTAAAGTTGAAAATAT
>OGXC01001909.1_pt1 | contig 15170 bp, 10 predicted proteins | sample 1576201 | NCBI WGS metagenome assembly OGXC01 (sample SAMEA3541562, study PRJEB24748) | human gut metagenome | biome: human gut; feature: human-associated habitat; material: faeces | place: China | collected 2012 | reverse complement strand
AAAAGCGGATGACCGATTGACGCCATGTGGACACGGATCTGATGGGTGCGCCCGGTCTCCAAACGACATTCGATATAAGTAAAGCGTTCAAAACGCTCCAGGACAGTATAATGGGTGACGGCGCGTTTGCCATTCACCTGGTTGACCGCCATTTTTTTGCGATCGGCATTGTCCCTGCCAATCGGCGCGTCGATGATGCCTTCGTCGTCGGTCAGCACGCCGTGTACAATCGCCCGGTAGCGACGCGTGATCGTGTGGTCCGCAAACTGCACGGCAAGCGCCTGATGGGCGGCATCATTTTTACAGACGATGACAGAGCCGGTCGTATCCTTATCGATTCTGTGGACGATTCCGGGGCGCAGCACGCCGTTGATGCCGGAAAGCTGTCCCCTACAGTGATACAGTACGGCGTTGACGAGGGTGTGGCTGTAATGCCCGGCTGCCGGATGGACGACCATATCCTTTGGCTTGTTGACAACCAAAACGTCGCTGTCCTCATAGAGAATGTCCAGCGGGATGTCTTCCGGCTCGATATCCGGCTCCTGCGCTTTGGGCAACAGGAAAGATAAGTCATCTCCTGCCTTGACTTGATAGCTTGCTTTGACAGGCAAGCCGTTGATGCAGACGCGCCCCTCCTTGATCATTTTCTGGATAAAAGAACGAGATAAAGAGTCGATCAGCGCTGCAATGCACTTATCGACTCTTTCTTCTTCCTGTTCTTCGGTAATCTGAAATCGAAATAAATCAGTTGTTTCCTGTATCGGGTTTTCCATTATGCTTCCTTTTTTGAGTCCGGTTTTCTTCGTTTTAAAAAGTCAAAGTCCTTTTCCTCGAAATGCCCGAAAAAGGCGAGACAAAGACCGGCCGCGCAGACAAACGTTACATAAATATCAGCTACGTTGAAGATCGGGAAGTCGATCAGGCTGATATAGATAAAATCCACGACATAATCCAGACGGATACGGTCGAAGAAGTTGCCGAGCGCTCCTGCCATCAAAATCGCCCCGAGGATATGGAGCATGGTATATTTCCGTGCGGCAGGCATGCGCCAGAGCGCATAGATGCAGGCGAGCAGAATCAGGCTCGTCATCAGTACAAAAAAGATTTTCTGATTTTGTAAAATGCCGAATGCGGCACCACGGTTTTCCAGATAGCGAAGCTCCAAAGCACCGGGAATCAGGGAAACCGGGGCCTGATCCTTTAAGCGAAGGACAGCAAGGTGTTTCGTGAACTGGTCAAACAAAACACCGATAATTGTGATCAGGAGATCTATAAAAAACATTTTTTTCGCAGAAAGATTCATATCAGTCCTCATCCTTAAAGTTCAGTTCTTCGATGGCAGCTGTCATCTCTTCATCGGTTACGGTATCGTCGATCCGTGCATGTCCGATCCGGTCTAACAGGACAAAACGGATTTTGCCGCCGCGCATCTTTTTATCGGACTTGGTCAGTGCTACGATTTTTGCAACATCCAGGTCATCTGCAGAAATCGGAAGGTTGAAGGGAACGAACATGTCGCGGATCTCGTAGTATTCTTCCATCTCGATGAGCTCTTTTTTCCAGGAAATATAGGCAGCAGCAACGCAGCCGAGGGCGACGCATTCGCCATGCAGCATCTGAAAGCCGCTGTTTTTCTCGATTGCATGACCGATCGTGTGTCCGAAGTTTAAGAGCGCGCGTTCGCCCTGTTCGGTCGGATCGTTTTCCACGACCGCTTTTTTGATCTCGCAGCTGCGCTTGATCATGGAAAGGAGCGTTTCCGGGTCGCGTTCGCAGATTTCATACATGTTAGAGATCAGCCATTCATAATATTTCGCATCTTTGATCAGACCGTGCTTCATGATTTCTGCAAAGCCGGAATAATACTGTCTCGCGTCCAGCGTCTGCAGGGCCAGCCGCCCGTAAAGGCCAGCGCGGATTTTGCCAGCGAGAATACCGTATCGGTCTTGACCAGGGACATCGTGGACGAAAAGCCCATGACCGCCAGATTGATGGTATACAGGCCGGTGTTCACGATGATGCCTGCCATGATGCTCTCAACGCCCAGACGTGTCTGCAAAAAGGCAGTGACAAAACCCGAACACACACCCGCCGCCATGGCCGCGAACAGGGCCAGGATGGGGTGGCCTGTCAGCGCCACCTGGCAAGCCACGGCACAGCCAAGGGTGAAGCAGCCATCGGTGGACAGGTCTGCAATGTTCAGGATCGAATAGCTCAGAAACAGCGCCAGCGCCACCAGACCGTAAATGCAGCCCAGCTCCAGCGCCGTCTGGATCACGTTGAGCGAAAAGATACTCGCCAGCATGGTTGATATACTCCTTTTTAGAAATTCTCCTGCGTGGTCACTACCACAATTTCGGTGCAATAGGGCTTGAAGGCTTCCTTGACGGTGTCAAGGTCAAGGCCCAGTGCCTCACAGCTCTCGGTGTTGATGGTGACGATGCCGTTGTCGAAGGTCTGGTAGGGCAGGTCTGCGGGGGTCTTGCCGCCGCAGAGCAGCTCCACCACCATATCGGCGGTGGCCTCGCCCAGCTGGACGTAGTCCACGCCGTAGCCCACAAAAGCACCGTTCAGTGCAAAGCTGTCCGCACCGGTGAAGTGCTGGATCCCTGCCTCCAGGAAGGTCTCATAGATGGACAGCTCGGCGGTCATCACGGTGTTGTCGGTGGGGGTGAACACTGCCTTGACACCGGCGGCCACAAGGGCCTCGGCAGCCATCTGCACCTCAGCCGTGGTGGTACCGTTCTTTTCAATGTACTTGATGCCCTTGCTGTCGCAGAACGCCTTGGCATCGGCGATGGCCTGGGTGGAGGAATCCTCGCTCAGGTCGTACAGCAGGCCGATGGTGTCGATGTCGGGGTTGATTGCAGTGATGAGGTTCATAATGGCCTCGGTGTTCAGGGCATCGGAGGTGCCGGTGATGCCCTCCTCCCCGTCAAACCCGGCGGAAACAGGGTCGGTGACGGCAGAGTAGACCACAGGGATGTCGGTATCCTCCACAGCGGCCAGCATGGTGGCGGCGGTGGGGGTGGCAACGGCCACAATGACATCTACCTGGTCGGCCACCAGGTCTGCACCGATCTGGTTCAGGTTGGACTGGTCAGCCTGGGCGTTGGCGTAGTAATCGGCGTAGTCGAAGATCACGCCCTTCTCCGCGCCCACCTTATCCAAACGGCTCTCAACAGAGGCCACGATCTGGTTCAGGGATGCATGATCCACATAGTTGACGATGCCCACCTTAAAGGTCTGGCCTGCCTCAGAAGCGGCGGCAGCGGAACCGGCAGCGCTGGAAGCGGTGCTGGATGCTGCGGCAGAAGAGCCGGAGGAGCCGCAGCCGGTCAGGCCCAGTGCGGATACGACAGCGGCTGCGGTGGCAGCCTTCAGAAAGCTGCGGCGGGAAATCATGTTCATGGTTTTCATAGCGGTTGCTCCTTTCCCGGAGCGGGCGGCCCAAAAAATAAAACCCGCTCCATCTGCGGAACGGGTAAAATAAAAACGGCCCCGTCCCTGTGTGTTCATCCACAAGGACAGAGTCGAGAAATTCGAATCTGCGGTGCCACCTTGCTTGCTCCGCTCGTCTTCCCACCATGGAAAACTGCAGGAGCCCCTCAACGGAGAGCCAACACTCCCCTGCCCTGTAACGGAGGCTTCCGTCCCAAGCTACTAAAGGCACTGCCCTGTTTGCCCGGCCCTCGGCGGCCCATGAACTCTGCCCCGCTCTCTGCCCGTTTTCACCATTCGGGCTCACTGTAAGTGCGCTTGCAGGTCCTCTTCCGCCTCATCGGTTTATTGATTGCATTATACGCTTTATTTTCATAAAGTCAAGAGGGAATATTTCATTTTTTCGGCCGCAAAGATGAAATGCTTCTTGGATGTTCCGCAGCAGCCCTCCCGCCCAAATCTCCTCGGTGCGGCCCGGGCAGCTCTGCCGGGGCAAAAGAAGCCTTCTTCCTGCCATAGGTCATACTTTCTCTCCACTCCGGGACGCATTTCCACTTTCAGTATCCCCGTTGCTGCGCACAAAGTTCATGGTTCCGGCCACAGGTTCCAGACTATTTTTATTCTTTTCCCGAGTTTTGCCCTAAATTCTCTTCAAAGGGCTTGACAGAAAAATGTTTTTTGCGATAAACTAATTCTATGAAATATTTTCGTTGTATCCAACGATGTCAAACATGCAACTCGGAGAGGACACTACCACCATGTCGATGACCCTGAATCCCGTCAACGAAGCCGCTTTTCAGAAAGCTGTACAGTCTCTGGAGACCCTGAACCGGGCCGCCGTGTTCCACCCCACCGGCACCGGCAAAAGCTGTATTGCCTGGAAAGTGGTGGAGGCTCACCCCCAGACCACCTTTTTCTGGCTGGTGGCCGGTGCACAGCGTCTGGCCCTGCGGCAGGCAGAGCTGACACGCTACAACGGCGGCACCCGGCCCGGCAATGTCCGCTTCTGTGATTGCGAAAAGCTGGCCGCCGCCACCCCGGAGCAGTGGGTGCGGCTGGGAGAGCAGAAGCCCGGCTGCATCGTGCTGGACTGCTACCATGAGCTGAGCGCCGTGTGCTGGGCACAGTCGGTGCAGAAGCTGCTGCGGATGTGCCCCCAGGCAAAGGTACTGGGGCTGGGTGTACCCAACGGTGCCCCCGTCTGCGCCGCCGCACAGGAGCTGTTTGCCGACTGCATCGTCTCCCACATGACTGTGGCCGAGGCCATGGCCGCCGGGACCATGCCGGTGCCCTCAGCCTATGCAGCCCTGCTCTGGCCGCAGGAGGAGGAGCTGGCCACCCTGCGCGCCCGGATCAAAAACCTGTGTATGCCCAAGGGCGACACCTCCCTGCGCGTTCAATATGAAGAGCTGAGCTGGTCTCTGCGTCAGGTGGAGAACCTGACCGTTCTGCTGCCCCGCCTGCTCAGCGATACCAGCGGCCATTATCTGGTCCTGTTTGAATCCGCCGCCTATCAGGAAAAGCTGGGCACGGAGCTGGAACAACTGCTGCGCACTGTGGACCCTGCCGTCCGCTTTTACGCTGCAGATCACGCCTGCTTTGCGGATTCTGCTGCCGTGGAGACCTTCCTCTCCGATACAGCCCCCGGCCCCAAGGTCCTGCTCTGCGTCAACGCGCCGGGAGTCCAGCAGCCGCTGGAGGGGCTGGCCGGGGTCATTCTGGTGCGCCAGTCCAGCCTGATGTCCACCTTCAAGCAGATGCTCTGCCGCGCGCTGGTGGCTGCAGGCAGCCGCAGCGTGCCGGTGTTTGACCTTGTGGCGCAGTTCGAGGGGCTGGGCAACGGCCGCACCCTGCAGCGTGACTGCACCGAGGCCATGACCAGAGCCGGCAGCAAAACGCCGGGCTTCCGGCAGGAGCGCCCCATGCAGCAGACCTACCGCCTGTATGGCAAGCTGCGTCGGGAGATGGAGGCCCGCTGGGAGGTGCTGTGTCAAGCTGCCGCCGATGCCGCCGTCAAAGAGGGCACCTTGGAGCTGCCCCGGAGCTATACCATCCACAGCGGCGTGCCTGTGGGCAAGTGGCTCGAGCTCCAGCGGCAGGTACAGGCTGGGCAGCGCCCGGGCCGCCTGACGGCGGAACAGGCCGCCAAGCTGGAAAAGCTGGGCATCCGCTGGAACCACCGGCTGGAAGCTGCCTGGGAAAAGGGCTTTGCCTCCGCGCAGAAATACCGCACCGAGCACGGCGACCTTCTGGTGCCGGTGCGCTACCGCGATAAAAATGATTTTGCACTGGGCGAATGGATCGTCTACAACCGCCAGCGCTATCTGGGCGGCAACCTGACCCAGAACCGCATCGAGCGGCTGGAAGCCATCGGCATGGTGTGGAGCACCTCCAACGACCTGTGGGAGCAGAACTATGCTGCCGCCACCCAGTATTATCTGGAGCACGGCGATCTGGAAGTGCCCATCAAGTACGAAACGCCCTCCGGCTTCGGTCTGGGGGTCTGGCTGGGGGCCCAGCGCGCCGCTCACAAGGCAGGCGAGCTGCCACAGGAGCAGGTGGAGCGGCTGGACGCTCTGGGCATGGACTGGACCAACCGCAACGACCGCAAGTGGATGTCCCTGTACGATGTTGCCGCCGCCTACTACCATGAGCACGGCAACCTGAACGTCCCCTCGGAGTATGTCACGCCGGACGGAGTGCTGCTGGGCAAGTGGGTGGCGCGCCAGCGCTATGCCTACCTGAACCCGGACCGCTCCAGCGCCCGGGTCACCCCTGAGCGCAAGGCCCTGCTGGACAAGCTGGGCATGGTGTGGGAAAAGTACGACCCCTGGCAGGAGCGCTATGATCTGGCTCTGGCCTACAAGACAGAGCACGGCGATCTGGAGATCCCCTCTGTCTACAAGACCGCGGACGGTGTTTGGCTGGGCAGCTGGGTCAACCGCCAGCGGCAGGCCCTGAACTCCGGCAGCAGCGCCCTGAGCAGCGAGCGCCGCAAGCTGCTGCGCACCCTGTTCAAGGGCGAGCGCCGCCCCAGTGATCCCGCTGCTGACCACGGCACCGTGCGCGAGGCCAACTGGGAGCGGAACTTCCGCAGTGCCGCCCGCTACGCCCGCAAGTACAAACACCTGCTGGTCCCCGCCAGCTATGTGGACAGCGACGGTGTCCGGCTGGGCGTGTGGATCTCCAACCTGCGTGCAGCCCGCAAGAACCGCCCGGATTCCTATCAGGTCACGCCCGCCCACATCAAAAAGCTGAACAGCATCGGCATGGTGTGGGATGCCCGGGATGCCAAGTGGGGAACCGCCTATCAGCAGGCCAAAGCCTACTACAAGGCCCACGGCAACCTCCACGCCGCCGCCAACTACAAATCCGACGAAACCGGCTTCTGCCTGGGCGACTGGCTCCGCCGGATGCGGGAGTGGGATACCACCCACGACCCCAAGCTCACCCCTGAGCGCCGCGCAATGCTGGATAAGATCGGGATGGAGTGGAGCGAATAAGAGAAAAGAGCCACCGGTTTTTGCCGGTGGCTTTTCTGATACAGATTACAGCTGATCCAGCTCCTGCTGCAGCTGGGCCAGCGCATTGCGGATGGACAGATGCTGGGGGCAGGCCGCCTCGCACTTGCCGCAGCGGACGCAGTGGCTGGCCTTTTCGGCATCGGGAAAGCGGGCTTCCCACTGGTGCTTGATGGCCTCAGGCTGGCCGAACATCCCCAGCTTGTTCCAGATACTGAAGTTGTCCGGGATGTCCACCCCCATGGGGCAGGGCATACAGTACCGGCAGCCGGTGCAGCCGATCTTGATGCGGCTGTGCAGGAAGGCGGCGGTCTGCTCCACCGCGGCGGTCTCTGCAGCGGTCAGCGGCTCAAAGCGGGCAAAGGTGGCCAGATTATCCGTGAGCTGATTCTCGGCGCTCATGCCCGAGAGGATGACATGGACGTTCCGGTGGCTGCCCACCCAGCGCAGGGCCCAGGAGGCATCCGAGGCCTCGGGCTGCAGGGCCCTGAGAGGTGCTTCGGCCTCCGGGGGCAGGTTGGCCAGTGTGCCGCCCTTGATGGGCTCCATGATGATGAGGGGGATGTTCAGCTCTTCGGTCAGCTGATAGCCGCGGTCACCCGAGATCTCCTCGGCACGGTCATCGGTGTCCAGATAGTTATACTGCAGCTGGCAGAAATCCCAGGGCTGATCCCGCAGGATGTGCTCAAGGCCCGCCGCGTTGTCGTGGCAGGAGAAGCCGAAGCTGCGGATGCGGCCCAGCTTTTTCTGCTCCCACAGCCAGTCCACGATGCCCATTTCCCTGGCCCGGTCGTACCGGGCGGCGTGCAGGGAGTGCAGCAGGTAGAAGTCGATGTATTCCACGCCCAGCCGCCGGAGCTGCTCTTTAAAGATATGCTGGGCCTCCTCCAGGCTCCCGCACTGCCACAGCGGCATCTTGGTGGCCAGATAAAAGCTCTCCCGGGGCCACTTTGCAATGACCCTGCCCACAAAGGGCTCGCTCTGGCCGCCGTGGTAGGGGTAAGCGGTGTCAAAATAGTTCACGCCTGCATCCCGCGCGGCGTTCAGCAGCGCTTCTGCCCGGGGCTCGTCAATGGCTCCCTCCGGTGTGGTGGGGAACCGCATACAGCCATAGCCCAGCAGGGAGGTGCGGATGCTCTCCCCTGCGCCGTTCTGCTTTTTCCATGCTCTGTATTCCATCTCTTTTGTGCAGCTGGCTGCCGTGTTCCAGCCGCTCCTCCTTTTGTCCCCAGTATACCGGAAAAATCCCGCGCTGACAAGAAAGATGTTCCGCTTCTTGTTCTGCCGCCGGAAATATGGTATACTTATAATCCAAATTTTATCATGTTATCAACTAAATCAGATAGCGCTAAGGAGTATCATGGAACCTTTCAACACCCCTTTGAAGATCAGGGAGATCTCCCTGCCCCACCGGGCAGTGTTCGGCCCCATGGCGGGCTTTACCGATGCCCCGGCCCGGCGGCTGATGGCCCAGCACGGAGCCGGTTTTACCGTCAGTGAGATGGTGTCCAGCCGGGCGCTGGTATACGGCGACCACAAAACCGTCAGCCTGCTCAAGGCCGAACCCAACGGTGCCCCCTACGGCGTGCAGATCTTTGGCGAAGTGCCCGAGATCATGGGCGAAGCCACCGCCGCCATCGAACAGTACGAGTTCGACTTTGTGGATATCAACATGGGCTGCCCGGCCCCCAAGATCGTGTCCGGCGGCGCAGGCAGCAAGCTGATGCTGGACCCGGACCGCTGCGGACGCATCGTGGAGCAGGTTGTGGCAAATACAAAACGGCCTGTCACCGTGAAAATGCGCAAGGGCTGGGATGCCGACCACATCACTGCAGTGGAGTGTGCCAAGGCCTGTGAGCAGGCCGGCGCAGCCCTCATTGCGGTGCATGCCCGTACCCGGGAGCAGATGTACACCCCCGGCATCGACCCGGAGATCATTGCCCGGGTGAAGGATGCCGTCAGAGTGCCGGTGCTGGGCAACGGCGACATCCACTCGGCAGAGGATGCGGTGGAGATGATGCAGGCCACCGGCTGTGACGGCGTGATGATCGCCCGGGGCGCGCTGGGCGACCCGTGGCTCTTTGAGCGGGTGAACGCCGCCATTGAAGGCCTGCCCGCACCCAAGGCACCCAACCTGCAGGCCCGCATGAATGCGCTGCGCCGTCAGGTGGAGGAGATGGTGGAGCAGAAGGGCGAGTTCGTCGCCATGCCGCAGGCCCGCTCTCAGACCATGCACTATATGAAGGGGCTGAAAGGTGCGGCCAATCTGCGCCGCTGCTGCTGCACCCTGACCCATCTGGAAGATCTGGACGAGCTGATCGATGCTGTTTTTGAAGAGCAGCGCAAAGCGGGCATCGACCCGGACGACGTGCGCGAGGTGCCGTTTCCGTAAGGAAAATATTACTGCTGCCGGGTCAGCTCATCCAGATTCTGGGTGTAACAGGGCAGACAGTGCTCTATGAACCAGTCGGCTTCCGGGCAGTGCATGGCCTGCAGGGCCGCTTTCTGCTGGGCCAGCGCCGCGTCAAACTCGTGGTTGCCGCTGCGCTGCTCCTCCGTGCATTTGATGAGGGCGCTCAGCCGGTCGGCGGCCTTCAGCAGGCGCTTTTCCTCGGCGGTGAGCAGTTCCCCGGAGATGAACGGGGACAGCTCTTCGCTCAACTCGTCCGGCAGAAGGCCGGTCATGCAGCGCACGCTCTCGGCTTCCAACGCCTTGTAGGCATCCCGCAGGGTGGGGCTGCTGTACTTGACCGGTGTGGGCATGTCGCCGGTAATGATCTCCGGCGCGTCGTGGTACAGCGCCGCCACTGCTACCGTTTTGGGGCGGCAGGGCGTGCCGGTGTACCGCCGTGCGATCAGGCAAAGCATGTGGGCCAGCAGAGCGGTATCGCAGGTGTGCTCGCTGAGAGATTCGGCCCGGGTGGAGTGCATCAGGCTCCAGCGGGTAATGTATTTCATGCGCGCCAGCAGGGCGCTGAACGGGTACAGCATGGCAGCTTCCTCCTTTTTTCTCCAACATACCTGTCCGGCAGAGCGTTGTCAAGCCCTTTTTTCTGCGCAGTGTTCGTGCTATACTAAAATAAACCAACTTTCTGCCGCTTTGGCAGAGAAAAGAGGAAACCATGGAGCGGTCTGGTACTGCCCGGCAGCCGCAGCTGCTGGGACAAAAAAAGGATAAATTCTGGCTGACGGTGGGCCTGTGTGCCCTCACGGCGGCCCTGTTCTTTCTGCCGTTTTATATCATCGACGGCGGCTTTTTCCACTATGCAGGCGATTTCAACAGCCAGCAGATCAGCTTTTACCGCTATATGAACGGCTTTATCAAGGGCGCAGGCTACCCGGACAGTGCGTTCACCTCGGTGCACAATACCTTCTCATGGGCTACCGACCTTGGCAGCGGCGTGATGAACGCCTATTCGTTCTACCTGTACGGCTCGCCGTTCTTCTGGTTCTCGCTGCTCTTCCCGCAGGGGTGGCTGCCCTACCTCATGGTGCCGCTGCTGGTGCTCAAGTTTGCCGTGGCGGGCGGCGGTGCGTACCTGTATCTGCGCCGCTACGTCAAAAATATCGACTACGCCGTGCTGGGAGCCTGCCTGTATACCTTCTCCGGCTTTACGGTATACAATGTGTTCTTCAACCACTTTGTAGATGTGGTGGCGCTGTTCCCGTATCTGCTGTGGTCGCTGGACGAGGCCCTTTACAACGACCGCCGCAGCTGGTTTGCGTTCTGGGTGGCGGTGAACCTTGTCAACAACTACTTCTTCTTCATCGGTCAGGTGGTGTTTCTGGCCATCTACTTCATCTGCAAGCTCAGCACAAGGGACTTCCGTCTCACTGCAAAAAAGTTCGGGCTGCTGGCCTTTGAAAGCCTGCTGGGCGCTGCCATGGGCAGCATCCTGCTGGTGCCTGCGGTGCTTTCCATTTTGCAGAACCCGCGCACCATCGACCTTTCCTCCGGCTGGGGCTTTCTGACCTACAGCAAGGTGCAGCAGTACCTTGCAATTCTCGTCAGCTGGATCATGCCGCCGGATTCTCCCTACCTCACATCCATCTGGTCGGAGGGCGTGATCAAGTGGACCAGCATGTCGGCCTATCTGCCGCTGTGCAGTCTGGCCGGTGCCGTGGCCTACTGGAAAGCAAAGTGCGGCGACAGTAAAAAGCGCATCGTGGGCACTTGCGCCGTGTTCGCACTGGTGCCCATCCTGAACAGTGCGTTCTACGCCCTCAATTCCAGCTACTATGCGCGCTGGTACTATATGCCGGTGCTGGTGCTGGCCGCAATGACCGTGAACGCGCTGGAAGACCACAACACCGATCTGGACAGCCCGGCCCGCGGCATCAGCTGGCTGATGATCGCCACGGTGGCCTTTGCGGTGGTGCCGGTGCAGGACAGCGACACCGGCAGCTGGTCGTTCGGCGTGCTCAAGAACCCCGGTCAGTACTGTGCGGTGCTGGGCTTTGGCCTGCTGGGCCTGCTGTTGTACCGCTATCTCTGCCAGAAGTGGCGGGGCGACAGCCGCTTTGCCCAGCGCCTGACGGCGGCAGTGCTGGCGTTTGCCTTCCTGTTCAGCGTGGTGCACATCGGCATTGGCAAGTTCGGCCAGTGGTATACCGACAGCGACCTTGTGAAGCAGGACACCAACGCCCTGCTGTTGAAAAACGACCTGCCCGAAGGCGATTACCGCGTGGATACGTACAAGATCCACGACAACATCGGTATGTGGCTGGATAAGAGCTGCCTGCAGTATTTTGGCAGCACGGCAGCCCCCAGCATCCTCAGCTTCTACCCGGCGCTGGGGGTCAAGCGGGATGTGCGCAGTGAGCCGGAGCTTTCCAATTATGCACTGCGGGGCCTTTTGAGTGTGGAGTACCTTATCACCACGCCGGAAAAGCAGACCGACTTTGAAAACGAAGCCGACGACGGCTGGGAATATGCCTTTGCAAAGGACGGCTATGCGATCTACCGCAACACGAACTACGTGCCCATGGGCTTTGCCTATGACTATTACCTCACCCAGACCGAGTACGAAGAAACAGCCAAGGCCACCCGCGCAAACCTCCTGATGCGTGCACTGGTGCTTACCGACGAGGATGCTGCAGTCTACGGCAAGTACCTCACCCATCTGCCGGAAGGCAGACGGGAGGAGCTGTACTATGAGTCCTACGTGCAGGACTGCCGCGAGCGCCGTGCCACGGCTGCCAGTGTGTTCCAGATGAACAATTCGGGCTTCCACGCCGAGATCACGCTGGAAAAAGAGAACCTCGTGTTCTTCTCCGTGCCTTACGATGACGGCTTTACGGCCTATGTCAACGGGCAGGAGGCCGACATTGTGGAGGTGGACGAGGGATTGATGGCTGTGCTGTGCCCGGCAGGTGAAAACAGCATCGATTTTGTCTACCAGCCCGACGGCATCCGGCTGAGCCGTGCGCTGACTTTGGGCGGCATTGTGGTATGGCTGGCGTACACGGCGTACTTCGTCTGGCGCAAGCGCCGCACAAAGCGGGCCTGATGCACGGAAGAATGACTTTGTGCTGTAGAAAAAAGAAATTTTTGAAATTTCCTCTTGACTTTATGCAAATAAAGTGTATAATGCAATCAAACCGATGAGGCGGAAGAGAACCTGCACAGCGCATCTTCAGTGAGCCCGGACAGTGAAAACGGGCGAGAGCGGGGCAGAGCTTCGTGGGCCGCCGAGGGCCGGGCAAATGGGCAGCAAGCCTTAGTAGCTTTGGACGGAAGTCTCCGTTACAGGACAGGGGAGTGTTGGCTCTCCGTGAGAGGCTCTGCAGTTTGCAAAGCAGGGCAAGCAAGGTGGCACCGCAGAATCGAACTTTACCGATCCTGTCCTTGTGGATAACACACAGGGACAGGGTCGTTTTTATTTGTAAGACCCGTCCCGCAAGGGGAGCGGGTCTTTTACTTTTGCCGCCCGCTCCGGGAAAGGAGTTTGCTATTATGAAAAACGTTACCATGATCTCCCGCCGCAGCTTCCTCAAGGCCGCTATGGCTGCTTCCGCCGTTTCTGCACTGGCATTCACCGGCTGCGGCGGCTCCGCTTCCAGCACCGTGGCTGCATCTTCCACTGCTTCTTCCGCAGCAGCCGAGGGCGGCCAGACCTTCAAGGTGGGCATCGTCAACTATGTGGATCATGCTTCCCTCAACCAGATCGTGGAATCTGTGGAGAACCGTCTGGATGAGCTGGGGGCAGAGAAGGGCGTTACCTTCGACTACGCCGACTACTACGCAAATGCACAGGCTGACCAGTCCAACCTGAACCAGATCGGTGCCGACCTCGTAGGGGACGGCGTGGATGTGATCGTGGCTGTGGCTACCCCCACCGCCGCAACCATGCTGGCCGCTGTGGAGGATACCGATATCCCCGTTGTCTACTCTGCTGTCACCGACCCCGCTGCTGCAGGCTTTGACGGCGAGGAGAACATCACCGGCACCTCCGACGCACTGAACACCGAGGCCATCATGAACCTGATCACCGCTGTCAACCCGGATATTGACACCATCGGCCTGCTGTACGACCTGAGTCAGGATGCCTCCACCCAGGCCATTGCCGATGCCAAGGCTTTCTGTGATGCCAACGGCATCAAGTACATTGAGAAGAACGGCACCACCACCGCTGAGGTGCAGATGGCGGCTGAGGCTCTGATCGCCGCCGGTGTCAAGGCCGTGTTCACCCCCACCGACAACACCGTGATGACCGCAGAGCTGTCCATCTACGAGACCTTTACCGAGGCAGGCGTGCAGCACTACACCGGTGCCGACAGCTTTGCACTGAACGGGGCCTTTGTGGGCTACGGCGTGGATTACGTCCAACTGGGCGAAGCCACTGCCGACATGGTGGCAGAGCTGCTGTGCGAGGGCAAGACCACTGCAGACCTGCCGTACCAGACCTTTGACAACGGCATCGTCACCATCAACACCGAGACCTGCGAAGCGCTGGGCCTTGACCTTGACACCGTGAAGGAAGCCTTCAAGCCCTACTGCACCGAGATCGTGGAAGTAACCACCGCAGAGAACTTCTCTTAAAAAAGTACCCTCTCAGTCAAAACCTGACGGTTTTGCCAGCTCCCCCAAAAGGGGGAGCTTTTGGCGGCTTTAGGAAAAGTTTTCGATTCAATTGCAAAGTGTGCAGCTTTGCCAGAGGCTCTCCCTTTGGGAGAGCTGGCGCGTAAGCGCCTGAGAGGGCGAGGAAGCCGCCCACAGCGCCGCGCTTTCGCAGAAAGCGGCGCTGCAAATGCCGTTTTCCGTCACGACCCTACTCGTGAAAAGGGGATTCAGAAAAGCCCGCAGGCTTTTCTGAATCCCGAATAAAAACCCAATTCCGCTGAATATGGCCAGAGCAAAAGCGGAGGCCATTTTAAATCGTCCAATCAAAAAGAAACATAAAAGGAGCACACACATGCTGGCGAGTATCTTTTCGCTCAACGTCCTACAGACGGCGCTGGAACTGGGCTGTATCTATGCCCTGGTGGCGCTGGCACTGTTCCTGAGCTATTCCATCCTGAACATTGCAGACCTTTCTACTGACGGCTGCTTCACGCTGGGCTGCGCCGTGGCCTGTCAGGTAGCACTGACCGGCCACCCCATTCTGGCCCTGTTCGCAGCCATGGCGGCAGGCGTGTGCTCCGGCTTTGTTACGGCTTTTCTGCAGACCCGCCTTGGCGTGGAGAGCATCATGGCAGGCATCATCGTCAACACTGGCCTTTACACCATCAATCTGGCCGTGATGGGCTTTTCCTCCACCATGTCGCTGGTCAAGACCGACACTGTTTTCTCGCTGGCAAAGGGCTCACTGAGCTTCCTTGGCGGCTGGTATAAACTGGCCATCGCGCTGGCCATGATCCTGCTTGCCGGTGCGGCGATGCTGGGCTTCCTCGGCACCCGGCTGGGCCTGTCCATCCGCGCCACCGGTGACAACGCTGCCATGGTGCGTGCTTCCAGTATTAACCCGGCTTTCACCACTACGGTGGGCCTGTGCATTTCCGGCGCATTGTGCGCCCTCTCCGGCGGCCTGCTGGCACAGTATCAGAAGAGCTGCGATATCAATGTGGGCACCGGCATGGTGACCATCGCACTGGCTTCCCTCATCATCGGCGAGACATTGCTCGGCAAGCGCACCATGCTGCGCCGGATCATCGGCGTGGTGTTCGGCAGCTGCCTGTACCGCTTTATCGTGGCTGTGGCCCTGCGCT
>OGXC01001902.1_pt1 | contig 15191 bp, 15 predicted proteins | sample 1576201 | NCBI WGS metagenome assembly OGXC01 (sample SAMEA3541562, study PRJEB24748) | human gut metagenome | biome: human gut; feature: human-associated habitat; material: faeces | place: China | collected 2012 | reverse complement strand
CCGCACGAATGACTCTATCCGTAAGCATCGCCCTAACAGCTCGATAAACTGAAATATTGGGGAATATTCTGATTCTATTTATTCTTCGCTATCTATCCTTTCGTCCTGTACCCAATCATGGTAAAATAGGTTGGTATGCAAGTTGTCGTATACAGTAATAAAGGAGCAGTACCTATGGATATGGATTTTAATATTCCCGATATTACGGAAAATGCGGATAAAGCGGCAGGCGGTGGAAAACACCGGAAGCCGAGACGGGCAGGAAAGATCCGCCTGGGAGATACGATTCGCAGTATTTCCAAATGCTATACGGCCACGGAAGAAAAGAAGGATGAAGATCGGGGCATTACCTTTTATTCTCTCTCCGAAGGGGAAGAAACCTTTTCGTTCTACGGTATGGATGTATCCATGATTGGTGTATGCATCCGCCATAAAAAGACGGCAGCCATTTATATGGAACTCCCTGCAAAGGATCGGGATACTTTTATCAAATCCCTGGAAAAGTCGGAAGGAAAGGGCCAGGACGCTGCGGGCATGACCATTTTTGCGGATACGGTGACGTCTATTTTCGTGACGAAACCGGAAAAATCGGATTCCGTCATCACCATCGCCCTTATGGACAGTGAGGAAGCAAAGGCTCTCTCAGACAATGAGGCCATAGCAGAGGAGGAAGAAGAGAAATCCAAGGGACTGGGACATAAGATTTTCAAGGTTTATTTCAACCCCATCGGGCGAATGAGCCGTAAATCCTATATTCCCAAAATGCTGGGGGTTGGTATTCCGGCGGCTGTTCTCTTTGCTTTTACCTGCATCAGACCGGAGTTGTTCGTAGGAGATCTGAATCCCTATATTTTCACGTTCCTGGTTGTAGGGACTCTCTGCTTTATTTCGCTCATCAGTCTCGGCATCCGCCGTCTTTCGGACATTGGCCTTTCCCATCTGTATTACTGGCTGTTTTTCCTGATTCTCTTTGCCATTAACCAGCTCGGCGGTGATTATCTCGGGAGCCAGGTCATGGCGACCCGCGTGGTGGCGGTTATCTTCCTGGCAGCCGTTGTGATTCTTGCTTTTTTCCCTGGAGAAAACAAGAAAAACAAGTATGGTCCAGTGCCAAAGGATTGAAAAAGAAGGATCAATCTGTATATAGGAGCAGTACGCAGGATAGGGCGTACTGCTTTTGATATTTCCGCTGCATTTCTACCGCGTTCCACTTTAGTAGATATACCTGTATGAATAGGAGGATTTTATGAAATTGCCTGTTCCTGCGAGGCAGATGCTTCCCCTTTTGGGAATCACGGTGTCTGCCTTTGTATTTAATACGTCTGAGTTCATGCCCATTGCCCTTCTGATGGATATTTCCCGGTCCTTTTCCCAAACCGAAGCGGAAACGGGGATTATGATTACGGTGTATGCCTGGATGGTGGCAGTCCTTTCCCTTCCACTCATGCTGCTGGGAGGAAAACTGTCGCCGAAGCCGCTGCTCCTGCTCACGCTTTCTGTCTTTTCCATCGGTCAGGTGATCTCCGGCCTGGCGCCGACTTTTGGCATCCTCATGGGCGGCCGTATTGTGGTGGCCAGTGCCCATGCCATATTCTGGTCTGTAGCGGCGCCCCTGGCGGCCAGGCTTGTAGATAAGGGGAAGTCTCCCTTTGCCCTGTCCATGGTGGCCACAGGGACGGCGGTGGCCATGGTCTTCGGCCTCCCTTTGGGCCGGGTCATCGGCCTGTCTCTGGGCTGGCGTATGACATTTCTCTCCATTGCCGGCGTCACTATTCTGGCCCTTATTTACCTGTTCTTTGTGTTTCCCCGGATGGAAAACGACGAGTCCTTTTCTCTGGGGGACCTGCCGGGGCTTTTCAGGAATCCCGCCATTTCTATTATTTTTGGAATGACCCTTTTCTTTGCTACCTCCTATTTCACTACATACAGCTATATAGAGCCCTTTCTCCATACGGTGGCCGGATTTTCGGCGGAAGGAATCACAGCTTGCCTCATGCTGGTAGGGGCATCGGGATTCTTGGGAAGCTTTGTATTCTCTAAAATGTTTAATACCTATCCCCATGCCATTATCCTTATCGGGGCGGCGGGGCTCATTGTACCGCTTCTTTTGTTCCTGCCCGCCACCGTTTTCTGGCCCCTGCTTCTTCTGCTCTGCCTGACCATGGGGGTAGTGAGCACTCTTTATGGGGTGGCCATGCAGTCGGAAATTATCCGCCACCTTTCTATCAGTGCTGCGCCGGTGGCCATGTCCATTTATTCCGGTATCTTTAACGTAGGTATCGGAGGAGGTACGTTCCTGGGCAGTACTATCACTGCGGCCGGCGGCCTTCCCTATATCGGCCTTGCCGGAGGCCTGCTGGCTGCCATTAGCGGTGCCCTCTGCTATTTCAGATACCTTCCGATCCTTCGGAAAAAGTAGGAAACATCAAAAAACGGTTTATCCCGGAAAGGGATAAACCGTTCTGTTTTTGGAGGCGGTGCCCGGAGTTGAACACGGGGATAAGGGCCTTGCAGGGCCCACGCCTTAGCGCTTGGCTACACCGCCATAGGATTGACTCATATAGTATATCGCTTTCTTTCGAAAAAGTAAAGAAATTTTATTATGAGTCGCTTGCCGGTTTAGCCGTTAAACATGATGAAAAGAGATAACTTCGTTATTCTGCGGAAGGCTGCCGTACCCAGAGACTGTATTCTCCGGATACATTGATCCGATAGGCCGGCATGGTTTCGTTGTACTCCATAAGGAAAGAGGACCGGTCATTGTCCTTGGTAATGAGAATCACATGGGGATCCTGGAGGAGCTTTTCTTCTGCTGCGAAGGGCATTACATTTTTTGCATTCCAGGACAGGGTTCCAGGTTCCATGGATTCAATTTTATCGCCTTCCACAGCCCGGTAAATGGTTTTCCCGCTGTAGAAAACGGCGGAGGTGCGGTAATCATTAAGAAAGGCAATAGTTTTTCCTTCCGTATCCATATGGGCCAGGGCTTCCCCAATTTCTTTTCCTGAATGGTTCAGCATGATAGAGGGCGCTACGGCGAGAGCCAGTACGCAGTACAGGATACCCAGGGCAAGACTTCCCTTTTCGATGCGCAGGGACAGGTCTTTATAGAGGACGGCGGTCAGGATGGACAGGGAGAAGAGAGCAGGGAATGTGTAGGTGGTGTATTTTGTAGCCACCAGCTCAAAGAAGAAGAAAACCACGAATGCGTAAATCAGGAGAAGCTGGGTGGCATCGTCCGCATTCCGCAGGTCCAGCTTTTTCTGCTTCCACCGGCGGAAGAGGGAATAGGGAATGAAGAAGCTCCAGGGCGCAAAACCGACGAAGTAGATGATGATGTAGAAATACCATTTGTTGTGGGAAGGATGTTCCGACACCGTGGCACGGAGAAAATTGTGGACGCCGATGAAATTCAGGATAAAGTCGCTGCCATGGAGGTAACACATGGTACCGTACCAGGCACCGGCGATGACTGCAAAGATACAGAGTCCGGAAATCAGATGGACATGGGCCATTTCCCGGAAGTCTTTCTTGTAAACGAGGAAGAGGAAGCATCCCAGCCCGGGCAGGAGAATACCGATAGGCCCCTTGGTCAGGGTGGCGAGAGCTGCAAAGACGTAGCAGAGGAAATAGTATTTCCTGTTATCCGTGTATCCCAGATAGAAGAAAGCCACGGCGCCGCTCATGAAAAGGAAGAGGGTGGAGTCGGTGATAACAGCCTTGGAAAGGACCCAGCATTCCACAGAGGTACCAAGGATAAGGGCAGAAAGCCAGCCTACCTTTTCTCCGTAGGTTCGGCGGCCGAACCAGTAGGTAAAGAGTACGGATGCAGACCCCAGAATGGCTGCGGGCAGGCGGGCAGCCATTTCATTGAACCCGAAAAGGGCAAAGGACAGGGCCAGCTCCCAATAGTAGAATATGGGCTTGTCATACCAGTAGCGGCCGTAAATTTGCGGGGAAATCCAGTCTCCCGAAAGGACCATTTCCTTTGCGGTGAGGGCATAGTTCGATTCTGCCGTGTCCGTGACTGCCAGAAGCTGGTTGCCCATGAGGTAGATAATAAGGGTGAAAATAAGTAAAGTCCAGTAAGGATGGTTCCTGAGAGTTTTGACCATAGTATCCTCCAAAATGTATAATCTTTAAATTTAACTCTACAGGAACGGTGTAAATGATTATGTATTAAACCATAAAGAAAAGATAAACTGAAAATTCGGCCGGTTGCATGGGGTGCGGACAATCGGTATGATAAGGGAAAAGGGGAAAGGATTCTCCCATGGAAAATAGCAGGTGATTCTGCCCTTTTCCATGTATGAAAGGGAATACTATGAATATACGGAAAAGTCTGATTTTATCCCATATCGTTGTATGCATACTGCCGCTCCTGATGACTTTATTCGTGCTGGTCTCTGCTTTTGCAGGGCTTCTTCTCTATTCAGCCAGCGGGAACCATGTGATGGCAGAGAGCAGTTTCCAGTTCAATGTCATATCCAATGTCATATCCAATGTCATCCGGACGGCCCTGTTCCATGGCATCCGCCATAAGGAGGGGGTTGAACGGTATTCCTGGGTCATGGAAATTACGGATCCCATCCAGACCTATGTGACCGTGGAAAAGAACGGCAGCCCTATTTACAGCTATGGCAATGAAAAATACCAGACCGATATAGAGGCCCTCCGGGAAAATGGCATCACCGAAGGTGTGGACAGCCGGGAGGGGAGCAGTACCTACAGCATGACCGATGGAGACCGGTACTATTATCTGGATAAGGAAGTCATCCGGGGAGATACGTACCATCTTTATACCATTGCCCGCCATCCGAAGGCCCGGAGCGATGCGGCCATCGAAAAGGCTGTACGGGGGGGGGAGCCGGTTTATACTCCTGTCCCTGGTGGTATTTATTGTGCTTACCAGTTATTTCCTGGCCCGGTTCATCGTGGGCCGCATCCTTTCTCCTTTAGGGGAACTGGAACGGGGAGCCGATGAAATACGGAAGGGAAATCTGTCCGTATACCTTCGCCATACAAGGCATGACGAATTCACGCCGGCTATAGAGGCCTTCAATATGATGGCCTGGAGGCTGAAGCGGTCCCTGGAAGAAAGGGAGGAGGAAGAAGAAAAGAGGAAAGAACTCATTGCTTCCATTTCCCATGATATACGGACACCCCTTACTTCCATCAAGGCCTATGTGGAAGGGCTGGAGGACCATGTGGCCTCTACGCCGGCCATGCAGGAGCGGTATCTTAAAGTTATCCACAGGAAGGCCGATATCCTGGATCGGATGATTGAACAGCTTTTCCTTCTGACGAAGATGGATATCGGAGAGAAGGCGCTGCCCTTGGAATCTTTGGACCTGGGGAAAACGGTGGAACAGTTTATCGAAGAAAACCGGCTGAACTGGAATAAGAATGGCGCCGATTTTACGATAACCGCAGATAAGGATATTCGGGTCAGGGGAAGTCCTCTCCTTCTGGAGCGTATCCTGGAAAATCTGGTATCCAACAGCATCAAGTACAAAACGGAAAATCAGGTCCATATGGATATTTCTGTGGAAGCAGAAGGAGAAAAAGCAAAACTCCGGATTTCCGATGACGGTCCCGGGGTGCCGGAAAAAGCATTGGGCCGTCTGAAAGAAGCATTCTTCCGTACGGATAAAGCAAGAAGCCGTACAGAAAACGGCAGCGGCCTGGGACTGGCGATCGTGGAACGGGCAGCCCGGCTGATGGGAGGAACCGTGGATTTTCAAAACAGGAAGCCCCATGGGCTGACGGTAGTATTTACATTACCTTTGGAGGATAAAAATGGCAAAACGAATACTGATAGTGGAAGATGATGATGATATTGCATCCATTGAAAAGGATTACCTGGAAGTCAGCGGCTATCAGGTAACGGTAGAAGAAAACGGCACCGCCGGCCTGACAGAAGCGCTGACAGGGGATTATGACCTGATCCTTCTGGACGTCATGCTGCCGGGGATGGATGGGTTCCAGATTGTTCGAAAACTTCGGGATAAGGTAGATATCCCTATCATGATGGTGACCGCCAAGAGAACGGACATCGACAAAATCCGGGGGCTTGGTTTCGGAGCCGACGATTACATCGAAAAGCCTTTTTCACCGGGGGTGCTGGTGGCAAAGGTGAAGTCCCAGCTGGCCCAGTATGAACGGCTCAAAGGGAAGCCGGAGGATCGGAAGCGGATCACCATCAGCGGTATTACCCTGGAGTCCGATACCCACCGCATTTGGGTGCGGGGGGAAGAAAAGGTACTGCCCAATAAGGAATTCCAGCTGCTGGAGTTCCTCATGGTCCATGCGGATGTGGTGTACAGCCGGGAGACCCTGTACACGAGAATCTGGGGTATGGATTCCCTGGGAAATACGGCCACTGTACCGGTCCATATCAACAGGCTTCGGGAAGCGGTGGAAGAGGACCCGGCGAACCCGAGGCACATCCTGACTATCTGGGGCGTGGGGTATAAGTTTAAACCGTGACAGGAAATATAAAAGGAGCCTTGAGAAATGAATTACATTTCTCAAGGCTCCTTTTATGAAGTGTATTTCCGGGAAGCGCTTTCTTAAATGGGGAACAGCACTCGGGCGGCATATATGGTGCCCGTCATGGTGATGCAGGAGAGGAAGGTGCTCATCATCACCAGCTCCGTAGCAAAATCTTCATGGTTATGGAATTCCACGGCGTAGAGTACCGAATTTACGGGCGCCGGGACACTGGACATGATGAGGATGGTCTGGTTGATGACAGGATCAAAGGTAAAGCCTGCCAGACGGGCCAGGTGGATCAGGATGAATCCACAGACAGGGCCCACGACCAGACGGATTGTGCAGCCCACCCAGGCGTCAGGATCTGCAAAGGAGAAATGGGACCGGTGAATCTGCATGCCCAGGGTAATCATGACGATAGCCACCAGTGCCTGGGCACAGCTCTGGAAGACAGGCCACACGAAGAGGGTAGTCATATCTATGATGCCTGTAAATTTGATGGTAAACACGGCCACCAGCGTATAGATGACCGGCATGTGAAAGATAACGGAAATGGCGTCCCTGGTAGTCAGTTTTCCTACACCGGCCTGGTAGAGTCCCAATGTGTTGAGGCTCATATTCATCTGGACCAGCATAATGGTGGCACAGGCACTGGCTTCCGCAAGGTATGGAAACTGTCCATTGATTACATAGGGAGCATTGGAAAAGACGAGGGCAATGAGGGCGATACCGATATTCCCATTATTGGAGAACATGGTCCCGTTTTTCAGGGCCGATGTCTTTCCGGCATCCATACCCCGGAATTTACCATATAAGGTGGCTATGGCGCCTATGGTAAACATCTGGATAAAAGCAAGGATGAATACATTCAGCATGGTCATATCCAGTTTTGCCACATAAATGCTGTAGAAAATAAAGCAGGGCAGCACCACATAGAAAGTAAGCTTCGTCAGGGAGGATACGTCCATTTTAAATTTCACATCCAGCACGTATCCGATGGCCACGAAGACGAGGAGGGGGACAATATTATCAGTAATAATCTGAAGAAAAGCTTCGAGCTGCACAGAAATTCCTCCTTACATCGGAAACAAAACCGGCATGAGATAAATGGCGGCGGTTACAGTGATGATGGAGACGAAAAAGTTGAAAATAATGGCCTGGTTCAGATGGTCCGATTTCTTCTTGAATTCTGCACCATAAATGATGAGAGACATGGAAGAGGGAATGGCGGAAGCGAGGAAGAAGACCTGGCGGGAAATGAGGGAGAGCCCCGGCAGGAAGAGGAGAATGGCCCAGGCAAGGAGAGGGCTCAGGATGAGCTTGATGAAGGCGGCGCCTATGGTATAGGTGTCGGGCTTTGTAAAATGGGTACGGTGCAGTTCCACACCAACGGTGACCATGATGAGTACGAGGAAAGCGCCGTCCATATGGCCCAGTACGGACTGGATAAAGGTCCCTTCAATGGAAATCCCGACCCATCGTACCAGCACTGCCAGTAGTGCAGCATAGAGGGAAGGCATTTTCCCCAGGTACGAGAGAATATCGATGAGTGATGATTTCTCGCTCCGGATCATGGCTGCGCCGAAGGTATTGACAGCAAGGTTCATGAGAATCATGAGAAGGGCCATGGAACCCATGGCTTCCTTCAGATACACCGCTTTTCCGTCTACCAGGAAGGGCATGTGGGAATAGACCATCATAACGATGGCAATGCCTATGTTACCGAAGTTGGAAAATGTGGATACCGCTTCAAAATCGGAGACCTGCCGGCGGTTATAGGTGAGGTGGGGACCAGCGATGGCAGATACGATATAAAGAAGTACCATGAGCAGTATCGCTGCCGGAATCAGCAGAAGCCCGTCCGGAGAAAGCTCTGCCCGATAGAGGGAGTAGAAAATAAAGCAGGGCAGTATGACGTATACATTCAGCCGGCTGTAAGTGGGAAGGTCGATCTTAAAGCGGCTGTCCAGAAACCATCCGCACCCCATGAAAGCGAAGAGGGGCAGGATATCGTACCAGATAATGTGGAAAAGTGTCATAATCAGGGTCCTCAAGAAATCATGCAGTCATTTTTGAATCTGCGTAATCATTATTATTTTTTAAGTATACACCGAATGGAAACGGGGCGAAAGAGAAAGACCGGGGCAATATAAAAGAGGCTATGCAGCCTCTTTTATATTGCCGGTGAGTGACCATTGGCGGTCAGATTACCATTTTCTGAAATTGAAGGGCAGTCCCAGGAGATGGGCTACTTCGTCAGCCCGGTAGAGTTTCTTATCGGCCATGTAGCCCCAGAGGCTGTTTTCCCTTCCCATTCTTTTTACTGCGTCCATAATTTCTTTATTCAGTTTCTTTGCCATAATAAATCCTTCTTTCTTTACAATCTGTATTTTCTTTCACGAAGAATCGGAATACCGGGGAGGAGACCTGTGAATTGATTCTGCCCCTCCAGAGCTCCTTACTCCTTCGTTCTGTACGTAGTATAGACTTTCTCATAGACAATATCCAACTGTATATATTAGTTAAATTAACAAAAATATCCTGTCAATCGAAGAAGCATTTCCTGCAATAAAAAAGCCCCGGAGGGGGCTTGGGGGCTGGTGGGATTTACGGGATTCAGGGCAGTAACCTCGAAAAAGGCTATGACGATCCCCACCCATGTATGGGGATAAAATTCCCAGAAAAGCACTGATCAAATCTGAGCTATTTAAGGAGGATTATGACGCAGTATTGCATGAAAATACATATATAATCGGACTCTGCGAATTAATCAGCGCTTCCCTAGCTCTGTGACTTAATCAGCGCTTTCCTGAACCCGTTCCGGTTCACTGCAGGGGATAGGCCGCTTCTTTTATTGGCCATAACTCTCTGCCTGCTGCAGGAAGGCTTCGTGGATGCGGGTGTCCTTTCCCAGTTCCGGATGGAAAGCCAGGGCGGTCTGGTTCTTATACCGCACGGCCACGATGTGGCTGTCAACGGCAGCAAGGATTTCTACCTCCGGATCCGCCTCTGTAATATAGGGGGCCCGGATAAAGTTCATGCGGAAGGGACCAATGCCTTTGATATCGGCGGTGGTGATGAAGCTGCCCAGCTGCCGGCCGTAAGCATTCCGGCGGACCGTGACCGGCAGGGTACCGAAACAGGGATTGTCATCATTATCCAGGTGCCGGGCCAGCAGGATCATGCCGGCACAGGTAGCCAGTACAGGAAGGCCTCCTTCGATGGCTTTTTTCAACGGATCAAACAGTCCTTCTTCCTTCAGGAGTTTCCGCTGGGTGGTGCTTTCCCCACCGGGGAGAATGAGTCCATCCAGATGGGTCAGGTCCCCTTTATTTCTGATTTCCACCGTATCCGCTCCCAAAGAGCGGATCATTTTTTCATGCTCAATAAATGCCCCCTGGAGGGCAAGAATACCAATGACTGCCATGCTGTTACCTCCATGAAAGATGAATCAGTTCTGCAGTGGACGATAAGGGAATGGGTATCCTCTTATTACGGGCTGCATGATGCCTGCCTGTCTGCGGCGGGCATGGCTTTTTTACTTTCCTCTTTCCGCCATGAGCAGTGCAATTTCATCTTCATTGATACCCACCATGGCTTCGCCCAGGTCGTAGGACAGCTCGGCAAGGATATCGGGGTTGTTGTAATTGGTGACCGCTTTTACGATGGCCGCTGCCCGCTTAGCCGGATTTCCGGACTTGAAGATACCGCTTCCTACAAAAACCCCTTCGGCGCCGAGCTGCATCATGAGAGCGGCATCTGCCGGTGTAGCGACACCGCCGGCGGCGAAATTGACAACCGGCAGTTTCTTATGGTCATGGACATAGAGGGCCAGGTCGTAGGGAACTTCCAGCTTTTTGGCTGCTTCGAAGACTTCATCGCTCCTCTTGGAAGCCAGTTCAGCGATCTGGGTATTGATTTTACGCATGTGCCGCACGGCCTGGACAATGTCGCCGGTTCCCGGTTCCCCTTTGGTACGGATCATGGCAGCTCCTTCTGCGATGCGGCGAAGGGCTTCACCCAGGTCCCGGGCACCGCAGACAAAGGGGACTTTGAACTGGTGCTTGTCGATATGGTATACATCGTCTGCAGGAGAAAGAACTTCACTTTCATCGATATAATCGATATCGATGGCCTGGAGAATCTGGGCTTCCACGAAGTGGCCGATACGGCATTTGGCCATGACCGGAATGGAAACGGCTTCCTGGATGCCCTTGATCATCTTCGGGTCACTCATGCGGGAAACGCCGCCGGCCTTTCGGATATCTGCGGGGATCCGTTCCAGTGCCATGACGGCAGCGGCGCCGGCATCTTCCGCAATCTTTGCCTGTTCCGGTGTGGTGACGTCCATAATGACGCCGCCCTTCAGCATCTGGGCCAGCTGTTTGTTCAGTTCATACTGTTCTTTTGCATTGTTTTCTGTCATGATTAGGACTCCTTTACTGGTAAACTATAGATATTTCAGGGAAAAAAGGTATAGAAAAAGCAGGGCCCTGGCCCTGCTTATAAACAGAGGCGGCTCACTGGCAAGCGATAATGGCTTTTCAGTATTTCCCGTCAATCATCTTTTTGACCATTTCATCGAGCTTCCACTTCCATACAAGGAAGGGACCGCAGATGACGCCGAAGAGGGCCTGCAGGATTTCATAGGGCAGCTTGATCCAGGCATAGGCAGGGGTACTGTAAATATAGGCCCGGCCCAAGGAATAGCCAACCACCATGATGACAGCTCCCACAAGGACAGCAATGAGGGTAGCAATTTTCCGGTTTTCCTTAAAACAGTTGTGAACAATGTAGGAAATGGCCATGGCCTGCAGCCCGTGGGTGACAAGGGATACAAACATGGGGAGAGGATAGAAAAAGAAATCCCCCAGAAAAGCACCTACGTCGCCTACGAGGAAGGCACCGGCTGGGTCCAGTATCAAAGCCGCCGTGACGATGACGATGTCATTCAGATATAGATGGCCCCCGGGCACGGGGAGGCCAAAAGAGGAAAGGCCCACATTGATGGCCATGAAAAGGCCGCAGATGGTGAGCCAACGGGTATTATGTTTTGTATGGGCAGCCGGCATGGTTTCGGCTGCGGATTCATGAATCATGGGAGTTCTCCTTTACACTGCAGTTTAGCTGCATTATAATATGAATCTGAACTTATTAAAATTACCAGAACTGGAATAAAAAATATGACCAGATAAATTGGGCGATTTTACGTTACAAGAATTGAAAAGTAAATCTGCCGGATGATGTTTTCGTCTAACTTCAGGAGACATTGCCATGACCGCATATATGAAACTTTACCTTTTTCTTCGGGAGAAAATCACCGGCCATATCTATCGGTTCGGCCAGAAACTGCCATCGAAACGGCAGCTGGCGGAGGAGTCGGGAGTTAGTGTAATTACCGTGGAACATGCCTATGACCTCCTGTCGGAAGAGGGCTATGTGGAGAGCCGGGAACGGAGCGGCTATTTTGTGATTTATAAAGAAACAGATGCCTATCCCGTCGGAAGGGTGCAGGCATCAATTGACAGGAGTACCATTGGCACCGTTCCGGTGGAGCAGCGGGAAGAAGGGGAACGGGATCTGTTTCCCTTTTCCCAGTTTGCCAAGACCATGCGGTATGTGCTGTCCATGTACGGCGAGAAAATACTGGATCCCTCTCCCCGCAAAGGGTGTCTGGAGCTCCGGGAAGCCATTGCTTCCTACCTGGGTCGGAGCCGGAACATGGCGGTCTCTCCTGACCAGATTCTCATTGGCTCCGGAGCGGAGTACCTCTACGGCCTCAATGTACAGGTACTGGGGCGGGACCGTATTTACGCCCTGGAAAATCCATCCTACGAGAAAATACGAAAGGTCTATGAAGCCAGCGGGGCGAAGGTGGAGCTTCTTTCCATGGGTCAGGACGGCATCCGGACGGAAGAACTGGCACGGAGTCGGGCTTCCGTACTCCATGTGACCCCCTTCAACAGCTACCCTTCCGGTATTACAGCCAGTGCTTCGAAGCGGGCAGAATACATCCGCTGGGCGAAGGAACGGGGCGGGTACATTATCGAAGACGATTTCGATTCGGAATTCACACTCCTTTCCAAACCGGAGGATACCCTTTTTTCCCTGGGCCCTGAAGGTTCAGTGATTTATATGAATACCTTTTCCAAGACCATTGCCCCCTCCGTGCGGGCAGGGTACCTCGTACTTCCCCGCCCATGGGTGGCGGTATATGAGAAAAAAGTGGGATTTTATTCCTGCACGGTGCCGGTTTTTGATCAGCTGGTGCTGGCAGAATTCATGAACCGGGGCCACTTTGAGAGGCACATCAACCGGGTTCGGCGGAGAAGAAAGAAAAGAGAACAGGAGGAACGGTAGATGTCCCATCACAAAAGGCTGCAGGATTTTGTCCTGCAGCCTTTTGCGTGCTGTTAGAAGGAGTGGACTGATATATCCATTCAAATAACGCAGGCTTACTGATTGGTCCGGCCCATCCACCGGTTGCGGTCAAAGAAGGTCTTGGCCACTTCGGGGAAGGAAATGTAACTCAGGAGGTCTTCCATGCTGGCATGGGGGTATCCTTCTTCTGCCAGTCTGGCCCGGTATTTTTCAAGCTGTGGAGGAATCAGGTCTGCCGGCCGGCAGGTGATGGGTTTTTCATCGCCGATGCAGAGGCGCTGTACCTCGGGATCAATGGGGCCCGGTGTACGGCCGTACTTGCCGGCTACCAGGTTTCTTACTTCCGTAGGAATCATCTTATACCGGCCCAGGGCCACATTCATGACAGCCATGGTGCCTACAATCTGGCTTGTGGGGGTAACCAGGGGCGGATAGCCCAGTTCCTTTCGTACCCGGGGCATTTCTTCCAGCAGTTCATCGTATTTGTCCGCAATGCCCAGTTCCTTCATCTGCCGGAGCAGGTTGGACAGCATGCCGCCGGGAATCTGGAAGGTCAGCACCTTGGGGTCGATGGGAATGTTTGTATTCAGGTGAAAATCTTCCACCAGGTCCCGTTTTACCCGTTTGAAGTAGTCAGCCAGTTCATGGAGCCGGTGCATGTCGAGGCCGGTGTCGTAGTCCGTGCCTTCCAGGGCAGCTACCAGGGATTCCGTGCAGGGCTGGCTCGTGGAACAGGAGAAGGGGGAAATGGCGGTATCCACAATATCGGCGCCCGCTTCAATGGCCTTCAGGTAGGTCATGTCTCCCAGGGCGGAGGTAAAGTGGGTATGGATATCGATGGGCACGCTGATTTCTGCCTTCAGTGCCTTCACCAGCTTATAGGCGCTGTAAGGGCGTAGAAGCCCTGCCATATCCTTGATGCAGATGGAATCGGCGCCCATCTGTACCAGCTCCTTGCCCAGTTTTACGAAGTCTTCGTCCTTATGGTAAGGGCTGATGGTGTATACGATACATCCCTGGGCATGGCCGCCGGCTTCTTTGGTGGCCCGGATGGCGGTCTCCAGGTTCCTTGTGTCGTTCAGGGCATCGAAGATGCGGATGATGGAGACCCCGTTATCCACGGACCGCTTGATGAATTCTGTCACCACGTCATCGGCCATGTTGGAGTAGCCCAAAAGGTTCTGTCCCCTAAGGAGCATCTGGATGGGGGTATGGGGCAGATTTTTCTTCAGCAGCCGGAGCCGCTGCCAGGGGTCTTCATTCAGGTAGCGCAGGCACACGTCAAAGGTGGCGCCGCCCCAGGCTTCAATGGCGTAGTAGCCGGCACTGTCCATTTTCTCAAGGATCGGCAGCATGTCGACGATGCGCATACGGGTGGCTGCGATGGACTGGTGGCCATCGCGGAGTACGGTTTCTACAATTTTTACAGGTTTTTTTGCCATTTTCTTTTCCTCATTTTTTATACTGCCTGCCACAGGTTTTTACCCTGTGGCAGGTGGTTTATCTGTACTTGGAACTACCTACAATATACCATCCCCACTTGAATTAATAAAATTTATGAATTTAATAGTGAAATAAAATAAATTTATATTTCAAGAAGGGATGTGTCTTTCTGGAATGATATAAAAAAAGGCAGGCTCCGTAAAGAGCCTGCTTCGGAAGACGGATATGGTCTCAGGGTTCCATAAGTCTGATAAATTCCTTTACCGCCGATGGGGTATAAGAGCGGTGGGGAAGGAGGAGGAAATAATGGCGCTGGGCATAGGGGGACTGGAGTTTGAAGAAGCGGAGCCCCTTTTCCCGTCCCGTGACCAGGCGGTCACTGATGAAGGCGGCACCTACGCCGGAGGCGGCCAGGGAAAAAGCAGTGACCAGCTGGGGGACTTTGATGCGGACCCGGGGACTGGCACCGGCCTCTTCGAATATCTTCAGCGTCCGGGCACCCAGGTTTACGTGGGCATCGATGAGGATGAAATTGAAAGCGGGAAACTCCTTAAAGTTGACGGCCGGTATATCTTTTGCCCTGTGGCGGCCACTGGTAACGTCAGAGGCGGTAAGGGCCAGGTCCAGAAGTCTCTGGGGGAGGAAAAATGTTTCCGGTACCGCCAGGAGGATGGTGTCGCTGAAGCTGGGAAAACTTTCAAAAGAGCCGATGACCTCTTCATCACAGCTGAATGTGAAGTCCAGCTTGTTTTCCTTCAGAAGGTCTATGAGCTGGTCGGAACTGTAGTGAACGACAAAAATAGCTTTATTTAAAGCAGCACAGGGTTCGAAGCTGATTATTTGGCTTTTTCCAAGCCTCGAATGCTTTTTCA
>OGXC01001886.1_pt1 | contig 15308 bp, 9 predicted proteins | sample 1576201 | NCBI WGS metagenome assembly OGXC01 (sample SAMEA3541562, study PRJEB24748) | human gut metagenome | biome: human gut; feature: human-associated habitat; material: faeces | place: China | collected 2012 | reverse complement strand
CCCGTGCCCTGCCGGAGATCGACGGCTTCAAGCCCGCCCACCGCAAGCTGCTCTACACAATGTACGAGATGGGCCTGCTCAAGGGCAACCGCACCAAGAGCGCCAACATCGTCGGCAGCACGATGCACCTGAACCCCCACGGCGACGCCGCGATTTACGACACGATGGTCCGCATGGGCCGCTCCAACGAGAGCCTGCTTGTGCCCTTCGTGGACTCCAAGGGTAACTTCGGCAAGGCGTACAGCCGCGATATGGCCTACGCCGCCGCCCGTTACACCGAGGCGAAGCTCGAGCCGGTCTGCGACGAGCTGTTCCGCGACATCGACAAGGACACCGTCGATTTTGTGCCCAACTACGACGGCACGACGACGGAGCCGACGCTGCTGCCCGTCACCTTCCCGACGATTCTGGCCAACAACACGCTGGGCATCGCCGTCGGCATGGCGTCCAACATCTGCTCCTTCAACCTCGAGGAACTCTGCAATGCGACGATTGCCCTGATGAAGGACCCGCAGGCCGATTTGCGGGAAATCATTCCGGCCCCTGATTTCGTCGGCGGCGGCACGATTCTGTACGACGCCGCCGAGATGCAGAACGTGCTGGAAAATGGCCGCGGCAGCGTCCGCGTCCGCGCTAAGTGGAGCTACGACAAGGAAAACAACTGCATCGACGTCACGCAGATCCCGCCCACGACGACGGTAGAAGCCATCATGGACAAGATCACCGAGTTGGTCAAGCTGGGCAAGATCCGCGAAATCTCCGATATGCGCGACGAGACCGACCTGAACGGCTTAAAGCTGACGATTGATTTGAAGCGCGGCCAGGATCCCGACAAGCTGATGGCGCGCCTGTACAAGGCCACGCCGCTGGAGGACAGCTTCGCCTGCAACTTTAACGTGCTGATTGCGGGCCAGCCCAAGGTGCTGGGCGTGCGCAGCATCCTGAACGAGTGGATTGCCTTCCGCGCCGAGTGCGTGCGCCGCCGCACCTACTACGATTTGCAGGGCAAGCAGAAGCGCCTGCACCTGCTCAAGGGCCTGAAGGCAATTCTGCTCGATATTGACAAGGCCATCGAAATCGTGCGCAACACCGCGGAGGAGACCGAGGTCGTGCCGAACCTGATGATCGGCTTCGGCATCGACGAGGTGCAGGCCGAATACGTGGCCGAGATCAAGCTGCGCCACCTGAACCGCGAGTATATTTTAAAGCGCACCGAGGAAATTGAAGAACTCGAAAACGCGATTGCGGACCTGGAGGATATTCTCAAGCGCCCGGCACGCATCAACAAGATCATCATGAAGGAGCTGGCCGACGTCGCCAAAAAGTACGGCAAGCCCCGCCGCTGCGAGATCATGTACGAGGTGCCCGCCGTTGAGGGCGAGGAGCCGGAGCAGCAGATTCCCGACTACCCCGTGCACCTGTTCTTCACGCGGGACGGCTACTTCAAGAAAATCACGCCCCAGAGCCTGCGCATGAGCGGCGAGCAGAAGCTCAAGGACGGCGATGAGGTATTGTTCACCTGCGAGAGCACGAACAGCGTCGAACTGCTGTTCTTTACGAATCATCGTCAGGTTTACAAGTCCCACGCCTACGATTTCAACGACAGCAAGGCGAGCGTCCTCGGCGATTACGTCGCCAGCGCCCTCGGCATGGAGGAGGGCGAGGTCCCGCTGTATATGGTCGTGACCCCCGATTACAAGGGCTGGATGCTCTTCTTCTACGACAACGGCAAATGCGCCAAGGTGCCGCTGTCCAGCTACGAGACAAAGCAGAACCGCCGCAAGCTGCTGAAAGCCTACAGCGACAAGGCCGAGCTGGCCTTCATGCGCCACCTGCCCGAGGAGACCGAGCTGGCGATTTTCACCACCAACAACCGTCTGCTGCTCGTCGGCAGCGCGCTCATTCCCGAAAAGACGACCCGCGACACCGCCGGTGTCAGCGTTGTGGCGCTGAAAAAGAATGCCAAAATCGCCCGCGTCACGCTGGCCGAGGGCCTTGAGCTGAACGACGCCCCGCGCTACCGCGTGCGCACCCTGCCCGCCGCCGGTGCGATTTTGAAGGACGACGACAGAGCGGAGCAGCTGACGCTGTAAGGTGATACTCCGTAGGGGCGCATTCTATATGCGCCCGCAAGGTGTCTGCCGTCTGACGGGCGGATATAGAATCCGCCCCTACGGTGTCAACCGAAAAAAGTGCTTGACAATCTTGATACTTTGTGCTAAAATATTTCAGCAATCGTTCAGATGGCTGCTCCGCCCGGACAGGATGCCGGGTGCTGGTAGCCGCAATTCGGAGATTGTGATGAGCACATATATTGAGTATGGCTCCTTTTATCATGATCGAGAAAGAGGTGAAATAACCATGAAGCAGGGCATCCATCCGAACTATGTGGACTGCACCATCACTTGTGCCTGCGGCAACGTGATCCACACCCGTGACACCAAGCCGGAGATTCACGTCGAAGTCTGCAGCAAGTGCCATCCCTTCTACACCGGCAAGCAGAAGCTGGTCGATACCGGTGGCCGCGTCGAGCGCTTCAAGCGCCGCTTCGCCAAGTCTGGCAAGTAATTCCGTTTTTTGTACCCCGGATGGTTTTCATCCGGGGTATTTTTTGCTATACATCGAGGTTTCCCACCATGGCCGACTACAAAACCATCCGCGGCACAGCCACCTTTGAATATGAGGAAAAGCGCAGCCGCTTTATCGCAACGGCCTCCTTTGCTGACACGGAGGAAAAGGCCCTGGCCGTGCTGAACGCTGTGCGCGCTGCCAACCGCACGGCGCGGCACAACGTCTACGCCTATGTGCTGCAAAATGGCCGCACGCGGTATTCCGACGACGGCGAACCCGCCAAGACCGCCGGTACGCCCGTGCTGGAGACCATCGGCCACGCGGGTGTGGCAGACGTGATTGTCGTGGTAACGCGGTATTTCGGCGGCATTCTGCTGGGTACCGGCGGGCTGGTGCGCGCCTACACGGCGGCAGCCTCGGGCGCTCTGCAAAGCGCCGAGCTCGTCAGCATGCGGCTGGTCGTCGACTGCAAGGTCCGTGTAAGCTACGCCCAGTTCGAGCAGGCCCAGCGCATCATTGCGGCGGCGGAAACGCGGCTTGACGAGCCGATTTTTGACGATGCCGTGACGCTCTGCTGGCGTATGCCGGCAGAGCAGGAGGAAACGCTCCGCACGGCTCTCAACGAGCTGACCCGCGGCGGGGCAGAGGTGGAAATTTCTGCCCCGCAGTATGCGGCGTTTTAAATTTCTGTAAAAAATCAAAATTTTTCCAACAAAAAAAGAGTGTTTCCCGCACTTTTGTCGTATTTATAAGCAGAGAGCAGAAAAGGGGGCACACTATGACGATCCGTGAAGAGACCGAGGCTATCGAACGGCAGACCCTGAGCCGCTACGCGACTTTAAGCGAAAACAGCCTGGGCCGCCGTGTGCCGCTGGAGCCGGACCCTATCCGGCCCTGCTTCCAGCGGGACCGGGACCGCATTCTGCACTGCAAGGCGTTCCGCCGCTTAAAGCAGAAAACGCAGGTCTTTCTGTCCCCGGAAGGCGACCACTACCGCACCCGCCTGACTCATACGCTGGAGGTCTCTCAGATCGCACGCACAATTTCCCGCGCACTGCGCCTGAATGAGGACCTGACCGAGGCCATCGCGCTCGGCCACGATCTGGGCCATACGCCGTTCGGCCACGCGGGGGAGAGGGCGCTCAACCGGCTCTGCCCGGGCGGGTTCTCCCACTACCGCCAGAGCCTGCGCGTGGTGGATTACTTAGAGCGCGACGGCCAGGGCCTTGACCTGACTTGGGAGGTGCGCAACGGCATTGTGACCCACACGTCCGGCGCGTGGGCCCGCACGCCCGAGGGCTGCGTTGTGCGCCGTGCCGACCACATTGCGTTTCTGAACCACGACATTGAGGACGCCATCACCGCCGGTGTGCTCGACGCGCGCCAGCTGCCGCCCGAGGCCGTCGCCGTGCTGGGACATACCAAATCCGAGCGTATCACGACGATGATCACCGACCTGGTCGCACACAGCGGCAACGGGAAAATCAATTTTTCCCCCGAGGTCGAGGCCGCCTACGCCGTGCTGAAGGACTTCATGTACGCGACGGTCTACGTCGACAAGGAGGCCAAGCGCGAGGAAAAGAAGGTGGACAAGCTCATCAGCGAGCTGTACGCTCGCCTGTGCGACGAACCGGCCCTGATGCCGAACTTTTACATGCAGATCGCCTACAATGAGGGCGTGGACCGTGCCGTGACCGACTACATCAGCGGCATGAGCGACGAGTTCGCCACGCGCCTGTTTGAGGAACTGTTCGTTCCGCAGAAGTGGAAGGTTTTGTAAACAAATAATAAATAGGAAATAATAAATAATAAAGATTGTGGATCGCGTCGCTGCGCGCCACTCAAAAAATCACGTAGGGGCGCATTCTATATGCGCCCGCGGAGGTCTGCGCCGCCGCAAACGGGCACGGGCGGATATGGAATCCGCCCCTACGATTTTGTTTTCGACCAAAGGGAGAAAACGCCACCGTATTTATTATTTTTTATTTAATATCTATTATTTTAAGAAACGGAGGTGCAGCCTATCCCATGATACCCCAGGAATATATACAGGAAGTCGTGCGGCGCAACGACATTGAAGAAGTCATCGGCCAGTATGTCCAGCTGCGCCGCCGCGGACGCACGGCCACGGGCCTGTGTCCGTTCCACAATGAAAAAACGCCGTCCTTCGTCGTTTACCCGGATACCCAGAGCTTTTACTGCTTCGGCTGCGGTGCGGCGGGCGATGTCATCAACTTTGTGCGCAAGTACAACAATCTCGGCTATGTCGAGGCTGTCAAGCAGCTGGCGGGCCGCGCCGGTATGCCGCTGCCCGAGGAGGATGACCGCGAGTCCCGTGCGCGCCAGCGCCTGTTGGAGATCAACCGCTGCGCCGCGCGCTACTTCTACGAGAACCTCAACGCCAAAACGCCGGAGGCCGCCATGGCCCGCCGCTACTGGAAGGAAAAGCGCGGCCTGTCCGACGCCGCTATCCGCCGGTTCGGTCTTGGCTACGCGCCGGAGGACTTCGGCGGCCTGCTGCACTACCTCAAGCGCCGCGGCTTCAGTGAGGAAGAGCTGGAAACCTCCGGCCTCGTCAAGCGCAGCGCCAAGGGCAACCTCTATGACATCTTCCGCCACCGCGTCATGGTGCCCATCATTGATGTGCGCGGGGCCATCATTGCCTTCGGCGGGCGCGTGCTGGACGACTCCAAGCCCAAGTACATCAACAGCCCCGAGACGATGGTCTACCACAAATCCCGCACGCTTTTTGCACTGAATATCGCCAAAAAGTCAAAAAACCGGCGCTACATCCTATGTGAGGGCTACATGGACGTCATCTCGATGCATGAGGCCGGGTTTGACACGGCGGTCTGTGCCTGCGGCACGGCCCTGACACCCGAGCAGGCCAAGCTGCTGAGCGAGTACGCCGACGAGGTCGTTTTGAGCTACGACTCCGACGAGGCAGGCCAGAAGGCCACCGAGCGCAGCCTTGGCATTCTGGGCAGCACGACGCTGAAAGTCAGCGTGTTGAGCTACCAGGGCGCGAAGGACCCGGACGAGTTCATCAAAAAATATGGCCGTGAGCGCTTCGAAATGCTCTTGAACGGCACGGCCAACCCGACAGAATTCCAGCTGAAAAAGAGCAAGGTCAAGTATGACCTGCGCAGCGACGACGGGCGGCTGAGCTACATCCGGGAGGCCATCGAGATTCTGACTGAGCGCGGCGTCAGCCCGACGGCGCGGGACGTCTACGCCGGGCGGCTGGCCGACGAGACCGGAGTCTCGAAGCAGGCCATCCTTTCCCAGCTCAACGGGGCGCTTCAGGCCGCTGCGCGCCGCAGCTACCGCAAGGAGCAGCGCGACCTCTCCAAGGAGGGCATCGCGTCGGACATCCGCGTGCCCTACACAAGCAGCGGGGAATCCGCCCTCGGCGCGGCCAACGCGGCGCGCCAGCTGGCCGTGGCCATGCTGCAGGACCCCGAGCAGGTGCCCTACGTCCGTGCGCGGCTGGATATGTCCACCGTGCTGGTGCCCGAGATGCAACGCGCGCTGGAGGCAATTTTCCGCTGTGTGGACGAGCACCTGCCGCTGAACCAGACGTCATTACAGCAAATGCTGGATGAGGCCGCGTTCCAGCAACTGGCCCACGGGCAGGCGTACAACCACGACATCCGTCTGCAAAGGCAGGATATTGATATGTATCTGGACCGCTTGCAGACCGCCAAGCCGATCGGTGAGCAGGTCAAGGGTATGAGCGACGGCCAGCTGGAAAGCTACTTTGCAAACCTCGGCAAAAAGAAGGGCGCCCGCCCCGCCGAGACAGACGAATAACGACATTCCGACATACTTTGTCAAACAATAGAAAACCAAAAGGAGAACGTACTTATGGCAGAAAAGAAAGATCCGATCCGCAGCCTGATCGACACGGGCCGCCGCGCCGGCAAGCTGACCAGCAGTGAGATCAGCGACGCAATGGAGGAAAATGGCAACGTTCTTGACGTAGAAGCGATGGAAAAGCTCTACGAGGAGCTGGAAAGCAACGGCATCGAGATCGTCGACGACACGCCCGTTGACGTCAGCAGCGCCCTGCCCAGCTCCGAGGAGGGCGCGGACGACTACGAGGACGGCCTGACTGCCGACGGCATCACGATTGACGACCCCGTCAAGGTCTACCTGAAGGAAATTGGCCGCGTGCCGCTGCTGTCCCCCGAGGAGGAAACCGAGCTGGCACTGAAAATTCAGGCCGGCGGTCCCGATGGCGAGAAGGCCAAGCAGCGCCTGAGCGAGGCCAACCTGCGTCTGGTCGTCTCCATCGCCAAGCGCTATGTGGGCCGCGGCATGCAGTTCTTGGATCTAATCCAGGAAGGCAACCTGGGCCTGATCAAGGCTGTCGAAAAGTTTGACCACACCAAGGGCTTCAAGTTCTCCACCTACGCAACGTGGTGGATCCGTCAGGCCATCACCCGCGCCATCGCCGACCAGGCCCGCACCATCCGCATCCCCGTGCACATGGTCGAGACGATCAACAAGGTCAAGAAGGTGTCCAGCCAGCTGCTGCATGAGTACGGCCACGACCCCAGCGCCGAGGAGATCGCCGAGCGCCTTGACATGCCCGTGGATAAGGTCCGCGAGATCATGCGCGTCGCACAGGAGCCCGTGAGTCTGGAGACGCCCATCGGTGAGGAGGAGGACAGCCATCTGGGCGACTTCATCCCCGACGATGACGCACCCGTGCCCGCCGAGGCCGCCAGCCAGACCCTGCTGAAGGAGCAGCTGGCCGACGTGCTCAAGACCCTGACCCCGCGTGAGGAAAAGGTCCTGCGCCTGCGCTTCGGCCTGGAGGATGGCCGCCCCCGCACGCTCGAGGAGGTCGGCAAGGAGTTCAACGTCACCCGTGAACGCATCCGCCAGATCGAAGCCAAGGCCCTGCGCAAGCTCCGCCACCCCAGCCGCAGCAAGAAACTGCGGGATTTCCTGGATTGATTTGATACGTGAATAAAAGTGCCCCGCCCTGCTTGTGAAAATAAGCAGGGCGGGGCTTTGGTTTGTGTGGGTGCTATGGCCGCTCTGTAGGGGCGGCTGCAATGTTCCACGGGCGAGCAATGCTCACCCCTACAAGGCGTCCAACAAAATTTATGCCTTATTCCTTGCAATACGCCGCAATCGCTTTCGCTGCAAACTCGGCAGTGCCGGGGCCGCCTGCGGCGTTGATGTTGGCGGTGAACTCTCCGCCTGCGCCGTACATTTGGCCGAGCTGGGCGAAAATCTCCTTTGTGCAGGTGTAGTAGTGCTCGGTGATGAAAGCCTGCAGCTTGGCGGCCTGCGCCTGCACGGCGGGGTTGTCGATGGGCAGGTTTTGCAGTGCGCCGAACCCGGCGGTCAACGCCATCAGCTGATTGTTTATATCGCTGCTCTCCTGCACCGTGCGTTCGGCGGCGTTCTGCTCAAACTCGCGGTAGGCGGGGGTGTCGCCCCAAGATTCCTTGGCGCGGCGGGTGTACTCGTCAATGCGGGATGTATCAAATTCTTTGAATTGCATAGTGTGTCCTCCTGCGGCTTGCAAAGTCCGCGCCCGCCGGATCAAATCTTCCAAGTGCTGCTTTTTCAGCGTGAGAAGCTCAATTTGCTGGCGCAGAGCCTTGCGGCGGTCAAAATTCGGGTTGTCCAAAATGGTGCGGATGTCCCGCAAGGGAAACTCCAGCTCCCGAAACAGCAAAATCTGCTGCAAACGTTCCAGCGCTGCATCGTCATACAGCCTGTAGCCACTCTCGGTGCGCATGGCGGGCAGCAGACCCAGCTTATCATAGTATTGCAGCGTGCGTATGCTTATGCCTGTCAGTCGGCTGGCTTCTTTTACGGTCATCATGATAAAACCCTCGTTTCCTTTGCGGTACTGCCATCATACACCCTGACGTTGCGTCAGAGTCAAGTGTTTCTTGAAAAAAAGTGTAATTGAAAACTTTCCGCGTCTGTGTTACACTTGCCTTTGTGCGAATTACGAAATTGGGAGGAAACAGGAGAATCATGGAACAAAAACAAAACAGAAGTTCGTTTTCCGGCAAGCTCGGCTTTGTGCTGTCGGCTGCCGGGGCGTCGGTGGGGCTGGGCAATATCTGGCGGTTCCCGTATCTGGCAGCCAAGTACGGCGGCGGTATTTTTCTGCTGATCTATATTGTGCTGGCGCTGACGTTCGGCTACACGATGATCATGGCCGAGACTGCCCTGGGCCGCATGACCCACAAAAGCCCGGTCAGCGCCTACGGTGCGTTTGCAAAGCCGGGACGCAAAAACGGATTCCTCGGCTTTGGCGGCTGGATCAACGCCGTTATCCCGGTACTGATCGTGCCGTACTACTCGGTCATCGGCGGCTGGGTCATCAAATATCTGTTTGAATATCTGCGCGGCAACGCCCAGGGCCTTGCGGAGGACGGCTATTTCAGCGCGTTCATTGCAGATGGCGCGTCCGCCGAGGTCTGCTTCCTGCTGTTTGCGTTCTTTACGCTGGGCATCATCTTTGCGGGCGTGCGCAACGGCGTGGAGCGCGTCTCCAGGCTCATGATGCCGGTGCTGGTCGTGCTGTCGGTCATCATTGCGGTCTACTCGGTCACGCGGCCCGGCGCACTGGCGGGTGTTGCCTATTTCCTGGTGCCCAACCCGGCCAACTTCTCGTGGATGACCGTCGTCACGGCCATGGGGCAGATGTTCTACTCGCTGTCCATCGCCATGGGCATTCTTGTCACGTTCGGCTCCTACATGAAGAAGGATGTCTCGATTGAGGAATCCACCGAGCACGTCGAGATTTTCGACACGCTCATCGCCGTCATGGCGGGCCTGATGATCATTCCGGCGGTGTTTGCGTTCTCCGGCGGCGATCCCGACACGCTGCAGGCCGGTCCCGCGCTGATGTTCATTACAATCCCGAAAGTCTTTGCCAGCATGGGGCTGGGCACGGTGGTGGGTGTGCTGTTCTTTGTGCTTGTGCTGTTTGCAGCGGTCACCAGCTCGATTGCCCTGACCGAGAGCGCCGTCTCAACGTTTGAGGATGAGTTGGGCTGGGGTCGCAAAAAGGCCACGGTGCTTGTCGGCGTCATCATGGTGGCGCTGGGCACGCTGTCCAGCCTGGGCTACGGCCCGCTGGCGGGGGTCACGGTCATCGGGATGCAGTTCCTCGACTTCTTCGACTTCCTGACGAACTCGGTCATGATGCCGATTGCGGCCATTGCGACCTGTCTGCTCGTCTCCCGCGTCATCGGCGTGGACAAGATCGAGCAGGAGGTTGAGCTGGACGGCCAGCCCTTCCGCCGCAAGAGGATCTTCCGCTTTATGATCCGCTGGCTCTGCCCGGTCTTTGCCGCCGTCATTCTGGCAAGCTCGGTGGCCAATGCGTTTGGAATCATTAAAATGTGACAGAAAAGGACCGTTTCCGGGTGTGGAGACGGTCCTTTTTTGTTTTATTAGAGATGCAGGGCAAGGCTCCGCGGGCGGATATAGAATCCGCCCCTACGGCCTCCGAGGCCGCAGGCACCCGCAGCCTGTCGAAAAAGTGCATCGTAGGGGTGAGCACTGCTCGCCCGCAGAAGCGCTGCGGCAGCCGGAGCGCTGCCGGGCCGTCGGGGGCACCCCGCCCTACGATGCTTCTATTTCTTCTCCGGCTTGTACCGCAGCACCTTCTCCGAAAAATGCCTTGTAAAGAACTGTACGAACGGTCCTAACCCGAAGGCGCAGATCAGGGTGCCCAGCCCGATCAGTCCGCCCAACAGGAAGGCAAGCACCGCACACAGCGCATCGGTGAACACGCGGCAGCCGAAATAGGGGACAGGCAGCCGGTCTGCCAGCATCAGCGAGAGCGCGTCATACGGCGCGACGCCTAAATCCGCCGTCTGGTACAGCGAGCACCCCAGCGCGATGACCAGCACCGCCACAGCGACCCAAAGCAGCTGCACCGGCAGCGTGTCGGCAGAGCCAAAGACGGCAGTCATCGCGTCGCCGGTAAACGTGACGATGAACCCGATGCAGAAGCTGTTGATGATGGTGCCAAGCCCGATGTACCGCCGCCCCCAAAGCAGCTGCGGCACGAAAAGGCAGAGATTCATCAGCACATTCTCGATGCTGAACGGCAGGCCGACCAGCTCCGCCAACCGCAGGTTCAGCGCACTGATGGAGTCGTTGCCCAGGCGCGAGAACTTGAACACCGCAATGCCGATGCCGATGATGACGACGCCCGCGATCATGCCAAGGATGCGCCGCAGGGTGATTTTCTGGCCGAGAAGATTCATGTGCAAAACGCCTTTCCATTTTTAATAAGGATTCTGTATAGTACTATCCCGTAAAACACCCCGCCTGTCAAGAGACAACCTGTTTAAAATATCACACCCAACCTTGTGAAAACTGCCAAAAACCGCACCCTGTAACCGCTGTACCGAATTTGTCAAGCGGAGGGAAACGGTGCAAAATCAGCAAATTGCCGAAATTTTGTTACACTCACCCGGGCGTTCGACAGAACGGAAAAACTTCATAAAAAAGCCGAAAAACCCTTGACAGCAAGCCATTTACCCTGTATACTAAAACAGCATCACAAAAATGGAATAGAGCGCCCTAAAGGAATTTTGCAAAATCTGTAAAATCAAAAAGTTTGTGAAAAACGACGAATATGCCGCAGTTTCACAGCCGCCTTTCGGGTCGCTTTCGCCAACTTTGTCAATCTATGGAATAGGAGTGGTCGCGTTTTATGGTAAAGGTCAAGCCCGTACAAAACGGCAGAACGACCCGCATGAGCTTTTCCCGCATCAACGAAGTGATTGGTATGCCCAATCTGATCGAGATCCAGAAAAACTCTTACAACTGGTTCCTGGAGGAGGGCCTGCATGAGGTCTTCCACGACATTGCCGCGATCGAGGACTACACCGGCAACCTCGTGCTGGAGTTCGTCGATTACCGGCTGGACAAGAACCCCAAGTATTCTATTAAAGAATGCAAAGAGCGGGATGCCACGTATGCGGCACCCCTGTACGTCACGGCCCGTCTGTTCAACAAGCAGACCGGCGAGGTGAAGGAGCAGGAGATCTTCATGGGCGACTTCCCGCTCATGACCGACGCCGGTACCTTCATCTCCAACGGTGCCGAGCGTGCCATCGTCTCCCAGTTGGTCCGTTCTCCCGGCGTTTTCTACGGCTCCAGCAAGGACCGTACCGGCAAGGACCTGTTCACCGCCACCATGAACCCCAACCGCGGCGCCTGGCTGGAGTATGAGACGGACTCCTCTGACGTTTACTACGTCCGTATCGATAAGAACCGCAAGCTGCCCGTTACCACGCTGCTGCGTGCCCTGGGCCTGTCCACCGATGAGCAGATCAAGCAGTTCTTCGGCGATTCCGAGCCGAAGATCAACGCCTCTCTCGAGAAGGACATCACCCACAACACCGAGGAGGGCCTGCTCGAGGTCTACCGTAAGCTGCGCCCCGGTGAGCCCCCGACGGTGGAAAACTCCCGCGCGCACCTGAACAACCTGTTCTTTGACCCGCGCCGTTACGACCTGGCTCGTTTTGGCCGCTATAAGATGAACAACAAGCTCAGCCTGACCCGCCGCATTGCCGGTTATAGGGCTGCCGAGGACATCATCGCCCCGCTGACCGGCGAGCTGCTGGCCGCCAAGGGCGAGAAGATCAACATGGCCAAGGCCGAGGAGATCGATAACGCCGGCGTTACCCGCGTTACCATCCTCGTTGAGAAGAAGGGCGAGGAGCCCCGTCCGTTCATTGTCATCTCCAACGGCTGCGTCAACGCCCAGAACTTCTTCAGCTTCGACGTCGAGGCCGAGGCCGGTGTCAATGAGCGCGCCAACTTTGCCGAGATCCGCAAGATCCTCGACACCACCTCCGATGTGGAGGAGCAGAAGGAGCTGCTGCGCCAGAACCACGATGTTCTGATCAGCCGCACCGTCACCGTCGATGACATCTTTGCCTCCGTCAACTACCTGCTGGGCCTTGACCACGGCATCGGCACCACCGATGAGATCGACCATCTGGGCAACCGCCGCGTCCGCAGCGTCGGTGAGCTGCTGCAGAACCAGTTCCGCATCGGCTTCTCCCGCATGGAGCGCGTCATCCGTGAGCGCATGACCCTGCAGAATCAGGAAAACGGCGAGATCACCCCGCAGAGCCTCGTCAACATCCGCCCCGTCGTCGCCGCCATCAAGGAGTTCATCGGTTCCAGCCCGCTGTCCCAGTTCATGGACCAGAACAACCCGCTGGCTGAGCTGACCCACAAGCGCCGTCTGTCCGCTCTGGGCCCCGGCGGTCTGTCCCGTGACCGCGCAGGCTTCGAGGTCCGCGACGTTCACTACACCCACTATGGCCGTCTGTGCCCCATCGAGACGCCTGAAGGCCCGAACATCGGTCTGATCTCCTATCTGGCCACCTACGCCAAGATCAACAAGTACGGCTTCGTTGAGGCCCCGTACCGCAAGGTCGACAAGGCCACCGGCACTGTCACCGATGAGGTCGTCTATATGACCGCCGACGAGGAGGACGAGTATATCGTCGCTCAGGCCAACGAGCCGCTGGACGAGAACAACCACTTCGTCCGTCCCCGCGTCTCCGGCCGCCACCGCAACGACATCCAGGAATTCGACGCTTCTCAGGTCGACTACATGGACGTTTCTCCGCGTATGATGGTTTCCGTCGCTACGGCCTGCATCCCGTTCCTCGAGAACGACGACTGCAACCGTGCACTGATGGGCTCCAACATGCAGCGTCAGGCCGTGCCTCTGATGGTCACCCAGCAGCCGCTGGTTGCCACCGGCATGGAGTACAAGGCCGCCACCGACTCCGGTGTCTGCGTCCTGGCCGCCCATGACGGCAACGTTGAGTATGTCGACGCCGACAAGATCATTGTCCGCTGCGCCGACGGCTCCGCCGACACCTATGAGCTCATCAAGTTCATGCGCTCCAACCAGGGCAACTGCAACAACCAGCGCCCCATCGTCAATGTGGGCGAGACCGTCAAGGCCGGCGACGTGCTGGCCGACGGCCCCGCGACCCGCAACGGCGAGATCAGCCTGGGCAAGAACGCCCTGATCGGCTTCATGACCTGGGAGGGCTACAACTACGAGGACGCCGTCCTGCTGAACGAGAAGCTCGTCCGCGAGGATGTCTACACCTCCATCCACATTGAAGAATATGAGACCGAGGCCCGCGACACGAAGCTCGGACCCGAGGAGATCACCCGCGACATCCCGAACGTCGGCGATGACGCGCTGAAGGACCTCGATGACCGTGGTATCATCCGCATCGGTGCCGAGGTCAAGACCGGCGACATCCTCGTCGGCAAGGTCACCCCGAAGGGTGAGACCGAGCTGACCGCCGAGGAGCGCCTGCTGCGCGCCATCTTCGGCGAGAAGGCCCGCGAGGTCCGCGACACCTCCCTGCGTGTGCCCCACGGTGCCTACGGCATCGTTGTCGACGTCAAGGTCTTTACCCCCGAGAACAGCGACGAGCTGCAGCCCGGCGTGCGTATGTGCGTGCGCTGCTACATCGCCCAGAAGCGTAAGATCAGCGTCGGCGATAAGATGGCAGGCCGTCACGGCAACAAGGGTGTTGTTTCCCGCATTCTGCCGCAGGAGGATATGCCCTTCCTGCCCGACGGCACCCCGCTGGACATCGTGCTGAACCCCCTGGGCGTTCCCTCCCGTATGAACATCGGTCAGGTCCTGGAGGTCAACCTGGGCTACGTTGCCAAGGCACTGGGCTGGAAGGTCCAGACCCCCGTCTTTGACGGTGCGCACGAGTCCGACCTGCGCGACTGCTTCGCCGAGGCCCGCGAGAAGTGGCACGGCGAAAACGCGCCCGAGTACCCGACCCACCTGGACCGCCTGATGGGCGAGAAAGGCCATGTCATCGACTTCTCCAAGATCGATCTGACCGACGACGGCAAGACCACCCTGTATGATGGCCGTACCGGTGAACAGTTCCCCAGCAAGGTCACGGTAGGCTATATGTACTACCTGAAGCTGCATCACCTGGTCGACGATAAGATCCATGCCCGTTCCACCGGCCCCTACTCCATGGTCACCCAGCAGCCTCTGGGCGGCAAGGCACAGTTCGGCGGCCAGCGCTTCGGCGAGATGGAGGTCTGGGCTCTGGAAGCTTACGGTGCTGCTTACACCCTGCAGGAGATCCTGACCGTCAAGTCCGATGACGTCGAGGGCCGTGTCAAGACCTACGAGGCCATCGTCAAGGGCGAGCCGATCCCGCGCCCCGGTATCCCCGAGAGCTTCCGCGTTATGCTCAAAGAGCTGCAGAGCCTTGGCCTGGATATTGTTGTGCAGGATAAGGAAGGCAACGCCGTCGATATGCGTCAGGAGTTTGACGACGATGACAGCAGCTTTGAAAACAATGACTACGACCTGGGCGATAACGTCATGGTCGAGAGTGAGCTGCAGGACGATTACAGCGTCAAGGACGCCGACGAAGGCTTTGACGATGATCTGGATGAGGATGTCGGCCCCACGGCTGACGACCTCGCCGCCATCGAGTCTGATTCCTTCGACGATTGATCGAATTGCATCGTGTGTCATATTGAATTTGAGAGGGTTCGCTGAATGGAAAATAAAGAATTCGATTCGATTAAGATCGGCCTTGCCTCCCCGGACCAGATCCGCGCCTGGAGCTACGGCGAGGTCACCAAGCCCGAAACCATCAATTACCGCACCCTGAAGCCGGAGCGCGACGGCCTGTACTGCGAGCGCATTTTTGGAC
>OGXC01001885.1_pt1 | contig 15317 bp, 8 predicted proteins | sample 1576201 | NCBI WGS metagenome assembly OGXC01 (sample SAMEA3541562, study PRJEB24748) | human gut metagenome | biome: human gut; feature: human-associated habitat; material: faeces | place: China | collected 2012 | reverse complement strand
CACTTTCAACTACGTAAAAGTGCGTGAAAACCCTAACAACAAACGTATCTCCGAATTGGCTTATGCGGTCGGATTTAATGATCCAAAATATTTCAGTGCTTGCTTCAAGAAAGAGTTTGGAGTTTTACCTTCTGAATACCTCGACCAATTTGTAGTTGAAAAAGAGCACGAGTAGAAATCTGTTCTGGTTTACCTTTCTATTTTATATTATCTTGTTCTGCTTAATCCTTGTACTTTGTATAGGGAAGGTTTTCTATGCTCTTTTTTATGTCGAATTATCATTCAAAAAAGGCGAATGTCTAAAATTCTACCTCTAAAAAGCATCTTTGGAGGTTGGTAGGAGGGGAGGTTTCTATCTTTGCGTTGTGATTCCTAAGGATCATGAGATTTGTTTATTTAATGTTTAATCTTAATTTTATACTGAATGGAAAAGCGAAAGACCTTCCATGGAAGACAAGTCGGGAAAAAACGGTTACTCCCAATCGTATTCCCTTTGTTTTTATTTCTTTTGATTCCTCTGAACGGCTATGGTGACGATACTCCCATGCCGGAGGTAGTACAACAGAATTCTACAAGAATCACAGGTGTAGTGAAGGATGCCTATGGTGAACCGGTGATTGGGGCCAATGTAAAGGTTGTAGGAACGACACAAGGAACCATTACCGATTTTGAGGGTAAGTTTTCAATCAATGTATCCGGTGCAAGTGCGAAAATCAAAATTAGTTTTATTGGTTACAAGGATAAAGAGGTAACCGCAAAGAAAGGTGTTAGTCTAAATATAGTATTAGAAGAAGACGCACAGACACTGGGTGAAGTGCAAGTAGTAGCTTATGGTGTACAGAAAAAAGTATCTATCACAGGAGCTATTTCATCTATGAAGGGGGATGATCTGTTGAAGACTCCGGCAGGATCTTTATCTAATGTATTATCCGGGCAAATCACCGGTATTTCTTCTGTACAATATTCCGGTGAGCCGGGAGCGGATGCGGCAGATATTTATGTGCGTGGTGTCGCTACATGGAACAATGCGAAACCGCTGATTCAGGTTGATGGTGTAGAACGTGACTTTTCTCAGATTGATCCGAATGAAATTGAGAGCGTGACTGTGTTGAAAGACGCTTCAGCTACGGCTGTATTTGGTGTACGTGGTGCCAATGGTGTTATCTTGATTACAACCAAACGTGGTGCAGAAGGTAAGGCTAAGGTTTCTTTCTCTACATCGGCTGGTGTCAATGTGCGAACGAAGGATCTGGAGTTCGCTAATTCTTACCAGTATGCTTCCTATTATAATATGATGAAAGTAAATGATGGTGGGGTGGCTACTTTTAGCGATGAACAGTTGGAAACATTCCGCAATCATTCTAATCCGTTGATGTATCCGGATATTAATTGGATTGATTATTGTATGAATAAGGCTGCTTTTCAGTCTCAGCATAATGTGAATATATCTGGTGGAACTAGTAATATGAAATATTTTGTTTCTGCCGGTTTGTTCACGCAAGGCGGTATGTTCAAGCAGTTTAATGCGACAGATGATTTTAACTTTGATTACAAACGATACAATTATCGTGCTAATTTGGATTTTGATGTAACGAAAACAACCTTACTGTCAGTCAATATTGGCGGTCGTATAGAGACAAAGCGTACTCCGGAATCAGGTGAAGATCAGAATCAATTGTTCCGCAAACTTTATTGGGCGGTTCCTTTTGCGGGTGCAGGTATTGTAAACGGTGAACGTGTTGTATCTAATTCTGAAGTTCTTCCTTTTACGGGAGTGGATGGATTGAGCTCTTATTATGGAAAAGGCTTTCAGACAAAGACAACAAATGTGTTGAATGTAGACCTTGCATTGAATCAAAAGTTGGATTTTATCACAAAAGGATTGTCCGTAAAACTGAAAGGTGCTTATAATTCAGAATATGCTAATACTAAGAAAGCGAGTTCATCCAAGGCTTATTATACACCTGTTGCAAATGCTGATGGATCTATTTCTCTTCGTAAATATGGGACTGACTCTCAATTAAGTTATGGGGAACCTGATAACGGTTTTTCTAAGGCGCGCAACTGGTATATGGAACTGGCATTGAATTATGCCCGTAAGTTTGGGGATCATAATGTGACAGCATTGTTACTCTATAATCAATCAAAGAAATACTATCCGTCAGAGTACTCTGACATTCCTACCGGATATGTAGGTTTGGTAGGACGTGTGACTTATGATTGGAAAACCCGTTATATGGCAGAGTTTAATGCGGGTTATAATGGTTCGGAAAACTTTCGTCCAGGAAATCGGTATGGTTTCTTCCCGGCAGGTTCATTGGGCTGGGTTGTAAGTGAGGAATCTTTCTTCCAACCGATTAAAAGTGTAGTGAATTATTTAAAACTACGTGCTTCTGTAGGAATGGTGGGTAATGATGTATCACAACGATTCTTATATTTGCCTGATTCTTATCAATATGGTGATGGAGGATATTATTTCGGGCAGAATGTTGGAAATAAAATGCCCGGTGCCAGTGAAGTCAGCCGTTCTAATCCGGATGCCAAGTGGGAAACTGCAGTAAAGCAGAATTATGGAGTGGATGCCACCTTCCTGGCAGAGCGTTTGACGGTTTCTTTAGATTACTTTAGGGAAGATCGTAGTGATATTTTATCTAAACCCGATTATTTGCCGGCAATTCTAGGTATGTCACTTCCTTCTGTTAACGTTGGGGAGACATTGAATAGAGGATTTGAAGTACAGTTGAAATGGAACGAAACTCTGAAAAATGATTTCAGATATTGGGCAAACTTTAATATTTCTTTCTCAAGGAATAAAATTGTCTATAAGAATGAGGTAGATCAAAATGAGCCTTGGATGTATGAGACTGGACGTAGAATAGGTTCCCGTTCGATGTATAAGTTTTGGGGGTTCTATGATGAAACGGCAGATATGCGTTATCAAGAGGAGTTTGGACGTCCGATAGCTAATCATGGTATTACATTGGTGCCGGGTGATTGCGTTTATGTGGACTTGAATGCCGATGGTGAAATAAATTCCAATGATGCTACGCGCGATATAGGGTATACCGATATGCCGGAATACACTGCCGGATTGAATACCGGATTCAGTTGGAAGAATTTTGATTTTTCCATGCAATGGACAGGAGCTTGGAATGTGGATCGGATGTTAGACGAATTCAGACGTCCGTTGGGTGATACAAATGAAAAGGGATTGTTGCTTTATCAGTATGATACAACGTGGCGTTCATCGGCTGATACATTCACTGCTAAATTCCCGCGTACTTCTAGTTTGCATGCTTCCAATAATTATGCAGGGGCTGACTTGTATTTGATTAATGCCAGCTATTTGCGTCTGAAAAGTGTGGAAATAGGTTATAATTTCAATTTCCCTTTCATGAAGAAACTGAAGATGGATAATTGCCGGTTGTATGTAAATGGATATAATTTGATTACTATTACCGGATTCAAATGGGGAGACCCGGAATCTCGTCAGAGCTCCCGCCCTAATTATCCTTTGACACGTGTATTTAATATTGGATTGAAACTTGGATTCTAATACTTTATGAATAATATGATGAAACATTTAAGTAAATGGTTTATAGCGACATTGGCAGGAGTAGCTTTGTTTTCCTCTTCTTGTGTCGATCAAGTGAAATTTGGAGATAGCTTTTTAGAAAAGGCTCCGGGGGTAGCGGTAACGCAAGATACAATCTTCGGAAAAGCTACGTACGCTCGTGCTTTCCTGTGGAATACTTATAGTAAACTTTATTACGCGCTCCCTGTATATTGGAATACGGTGGAGGGGAAAATGAACACAGGAATCTTTGAAATGATGTCCGATTGCTGGCATAGCCACACGGATTGGAATGGAATTAACCGGAAATACTATTCAGGCTCTTATAAGGCAGGTGATGAGGATAGTAGCGATGATACGCGCTTTGGTTATACTAAAGAGAATTGTTGGGAGGCGATTCGTGCTGCATTACTTTTTGTGGAGAATGTAGAGCGGGTTCCGGATATGGAAGATGCGGAGAAAAAACGTTTGGCGGCAGAAGCTAAAGTGATTGTAGCATCTCGTTATTTTGATTTGTTTCGCCACTTTGGAGGGCTTCCGTTAATAAAGGAAACCTATGACGTGCAGCCTTCTTATGAATTGCCTCGCGCTACGGTGGAAGAAACGGTGAATTACATGATTAATCTTTTAGATGAGGCTGCTGCTACTCCTCAACTTCCGTGGGACTTAGGTACGGATGACACGAATTGGCAAGGACGCTTTACCAAAGCAGCTGCTATGGGGCTCAAGTGTAAGATTCTTTTGTTTGCAGCCAGCCCATTGTTTAATGACAATGTCCCCTATTGTACGGAGCCGCCGCAAGATGCTGTGACTAATCATCAGGTGTGGTATGGTGCTTACAAACCGGAGTTATGGGACCAGTGTTTGCAGGCTTGTGTTGATTTCTTTACAGAACTTCAATCAAGAGGGTATTATGAACTGACACAGGCAACGGAAGCTACGGCAAAAGGTTACAGAGATGCGTATAATAAGGCCTATTTTACCCGTGAGAATAATAAAGAACTGTTGATTTCTACGCATATTTCCCGTTTCGGTAAATTTAATTCATGGGATGAATGGCAGTATATTTTTGTCAATAGCGGAAATGGTACAGTTATTACGGGTGGATTGACTCCTACACTGGAATTTATGGAGATGTTTCCAATGAGTAATGGCGAACCTTTCCAGTTGAATACTGCTACAGACCTGTTTTATACGGATAATGATTACAATAAACCGATTCGTGACCCACGGTTGTATGAAACGATGCTGGTGAATGGAACACAGTTTGGAGATCATGCTGCCGAATTATGGATTGGAGGACGTGACAATATTAATGATACAGAGAAAGAGACAGGCAAATATGCTACCGGATTCGGATGTTACAAGTTCTATAAGGAAGGTGTCAATTCTCTGAAAGATAAATATCTGCAATGGCCATATCTGCGTCTGGCAGAAATGTATCTGATTTATGCGGAGGCTTTGCTTAAATCGAAGAATGATCTGCCAGGTGCTATTGAGCAAGTAAATAAAGTACGTGCCCGTGTTGGTTTAGGAGACTTGGCGGTTTGCAATCCCGGCAAGAATCTGACGACTGACGCTGATGCCTTGCTGGAAGAGATCCTCAGAGAACGTGCTTGCGAATTAGGCTTGGAAGATGTACGTCTGTTTGACATGACACGATATAAAAGAGAAGATCTTTTTAGAAAACAACTCCATGGATTGAAGATTTATAGAAATGATGGGGGAGGAAATACGCCTTGGTCCGGAAGTACCGGAAACAGCAGTATTTATCCTAAACCAACGAAATTCACTCATGAAGCGTTTCCGCTAGTGAATCCTTCCCGTGCATGGTGGAGTAATTTTAGTCCGAAGTGGTATTTGTCAGCATTCCCACCATCAGAGGTGAACAAGAAATACGGATTGACTCAAAATCCTGGTTGGAATTAATGTGGAATAACTACGATTAATCATAGAATAAAATGAAAAAATATAAGATACTAGCTTTAGCGATATTCGCTTGCGTCACCTTGAACGGCTGGGCACAAAGTGAAGATAATGTAACCGGAAGAGTTCTTGATGAAAAAGGGAAGCCGGTAGCGGGAGCCTTGGTTTCGGTTGAAGAGAACCCATTGGTGCGGGTGGCTACAGATAAAAATGGACGTTTTGAAATCACTGCTGTGAAAGGAAGCCGTTTGAAAGTACAGACTGGTGATGATGCAATGAAGGTGGTGAAAATAGAAAACGGTTCGGAATTGACGGTTGTCATGGATTACTCTTCAGAGAAAGTAAATTACGGATTTGGATTGCAGCAAACGAATGCGGAGTCTACTGGTGCCGTATCTACTGTATATGCAGAGAATATAGATAAAAGCTCGGCTTTTTCAATCGGAAATTCATTATATGGCAATGTGCTGGGACTGACTACCATGCAAAGTACCGGTGTGGTATGGGAGCAGATGCCGTCGATGTATATTCGCGGCCTGAAGACACTGAATGGTAATAATGGCATCTTGTTGGTCGTGGACGGACTTGAACGGGATAATAACTGGCAGGCTTTAAAATATATTACTCCGGAAGAAGTGGAATCTGTTAGTGTACTTCGTGATGCGGCCGCGTTGGCTCTCTATGGCTATAGGGGAGTGAATGGCGTAGTCAATATTGTGACAAAACGTGGTAAATACGATACTCGTGAGATTAATTTTTCTTATGACCATGCTTTCAATTATATGACGCGCAAGCCGGAATTGGCGGATGCCTATACGTATGCTTCTGCCTTAAATGAAGCATTGACAAATGATGGCAAGCAGGTGCGATATTCGCAAAATGAATTGAATGCGTTTAAGAATGGCACTTCTCCTTATCTTTATCCGAATGTAAACTGGTGGGAAGAAGTTTTTCGTGATCGTGGGGCGTCAGATATCGCAACATTAAGTTTTCGCGGCGGATCTACCAAGATGCGTTATTATACAATGATGAATTTGCAGAATAACCGTGGATTTATCAAAAACTTCGATACGAATGCTGACTATTCCACTCAGGAAAAGTATTCAAAAGCTAACTTCCGTACCAATCTGGATATTGATTTGTCACCGAAAACAAAGATGCAGGCCAATATCATGGGGATTTTGAATGAATTCAGTCGTCCGGGTATGGGCAGCGATAATTTGATAAGCAAACTGTATCAATTACCTTCAGCGGCTTTCCCTATCCGTACGGAAAGTGGTTTGTGGGGAGGAAATACTACTTGGGGTGAGAACTGGAATCCGGTAGCGTTGACTGAAGGGCGCGCATACTCAAAAGGACATACTCGTGGATTATATGCTGATATGTCTTTACGGCAGGATTTGTCTTCTTTAACCAAGGGGTTAGGAGCTTCTGTCCGTATAGGATATGACAATCTCGCTTCTTACTGGGAGAATCACACAAAAGGATATAAATATGGTATGGCATCGGTCGCTTCCTGGGAAAACGGATTGCCGATAGCTGGTGAGGAAATAACGGGAGGAAAAGATACGGAAATGTCGGGCGACAGCAAACTTGACTGGCAATATCGCGCCTTTAACTTCCAAATGAATGTCGATTGGCAACGTCAGTTTGGTGTACACAGTCTGTATTCCATGTTGCTTTATACTTATAAATATGATAATGCTAAAGGAATCAATAATACGTTCTACCGTCAGAATGCGGGTTGGTATACTCATTATGGCTTTAAGAATCGTTATTTTGCAGATTTTACATTGATGGCTTCTGCCTCCAACTTATTGGCGCCCGATCATCGCTGGAATGTATCTCCTACAGTTGGGCTGGCATGGCTTATTTCTAATGAGAAGTTTATGCAAAGCCAGAATGTGGTGGATTTCCTGAAACTGCGGGCTTCCTTCGGTATGTTGAATACGGATAATATTCCCGGTAACGGCTATTGGAATGAGACGGTAGGTGGCGGTAATGGCTATCCGATAAATAATAATTTCGGTGGTGATGGAGGCTGGCATGAAGGTCGTCTGGCATCTGTTAACGGAACCACAGAAAAAGCTTATAAGTATAATGCGGGTGTGGATGCTACCTTGTTCAAGGGATTGACTTTGACAGTGGATGGCTTTTATGAAAGACGTTCTGATATTTGGGTCAGTTCAGACGGACAGAATTCGGCGGTGTTGGGTGCATCCGGTTCTTATGTAAATGCGGGTATCGTAGATAGTTGGGGCACGGAAATCGGCGCCAATTACTATAAGAAGATGGGTAATGTGGAATTAAATCTGGGAGGAACGTTCACTTACAATCGAAGTAAAATTATAGAAATGCTAGAAGAACCGGCAGCTTATGACTATACGCGCTCTACGGGCAATCCGGTAGGACAAATCTTTGGATTGCAGGCTATTGGATATTTTGTAGATCAGGCAGATATAGATAATAGCTTGCCACAGCAGTTTGGACCGGTAAAGGCCGGAGATATTAAATACAAGGACATGAATGGTGATAAAGTAATTAATTCGGATGATAGAGTAGCTATGGGATACAATAGTACATGTCCTGAAATTTATTATTCGTTCAGTCTTGGTTTGGAATGGAAGGGATTAGGTTTTAGTGCACAATTCCAAGGAGTGGGAAATTATACGGCAATCTTGTCGGGAACTTATTATCATCCATTGGTGGATAATACGACAATTTCTAATTATGTTTACCGGAATCGTTGGACACCGGAAACTCCGAACGCTCGTTTCCCAAGGTTGACGACGGAAACTGTTGACAACAATCTGCAGACAAGCTCTTTATGGTTGGCAGATCGTTCTTTTTTGAAGTTGCGTAATTGTGAGGTGTACTACAAGCTTCCTTCATCCTGGTTGAACAGGTTTTGGGTAAAGAATGCGAAAGTATATGTAAGAGGGGTTGATTTACTTTGCTTCGATAGTATTGACCAATTGGATCCGGAAGCGATGAATAACTCTTATCCTGCTACCCGATCTATTCATGTTGGTTTGTCAGTAGGATTTTAACGTTTAACGCTATAAAAAGAAAGAAACTATGAAATTGAAAAATATATGCCTAGGAATAGCTTGTATAGCGGTGGTGTCAGCTTGCAGCGATAAGATGGATTATCATGAATACACGTCATACGACAAGGATTATGTCTTTTCGGATTTTTCCCGTACGGCAGGATTTGTGAATAATATCTATAGTTATCTGGATTCCGACTTGCCAAGCTATCAGTCATTGGCTTCCGCTTGTGATGAAGCAGAAATGGCTGTTACTTATTCATCTGTTCTCGACTATACAAATGGTGCTTGGAGTGCATTGAACCCTAAATCTCTGTGGGGGTATTATTCGGGTATTCGTGCCGCTAATTACTTTCTGGAAGAAAGTAAAGACCTTGATTTTTATGATTTACGCTATGCGCAGGATTATGAGGCTCAGATGAACCGGTTTAATCGTTATCAGTATGAAGTTCGTCTGCTACGTGCGTATTACTATTTCTTGTTGGTGCGTGCGTATGGGGATGTGCCTTTTACGGTGAATGTGTTGACAGAGAAAGAAGCTAATTCTCTTTCACGTACTCCGGCGTCGGAAGTCTTTGATTTTATTATTAGTGAATGTGAGGAAGTGGCGCCTGAGTTGCCCGTTTCTTATTCCGCTTTGGATAATGATGCTGCGGGTGGTTCCAACCCGGAGGCCGGTCGTGTCACGCAGGGAACTGCTTTGGCATTAAAAGCCCGTGCCGCATTATATAGAGCAAGCAAACTGTTCAGTGGTGGTGAAGACCGGAATTTATGGCGTGAAGCTGCTGTGGCCAATAAAGCTGTTATTGATTATTGTACGGCTAACGGTATCCGGCTTGGAAAATATACGGATATTTGGGGTACGGATAATTATCAAGCTTCTGAAATGATTTTCGTTCGTCGTATTGGAGATACAAGTAGTCCGGAATATACTAATTTCCCGGTTGGTATGGAGAATGCCAGTTCCGGTAATTGCCCGACACAAACATTGGTGGATGCTTACGAATCTAAGGATAATGGAGATAAAGATCCGCGTTTCGGCATGACTATCGCATGTAATGGTGACAAATGGCCGAATACGAATCCGAATCCGTTGGAAACATTTATTGGCGGTAAGAATGGTCTGCCTCTTCCTTATGCAACACCGACCGGTTATTATTTGAAGAAGTATTTGGATGCGTCTACCGACATCAGTGCGGAGAGTGGCAGTGGAGGCAAACGGCATAACTGGGTTATTTTCCGTCTGGGAGAATTTTATCTGAATTATGCAGAGGCAATCTACCGTTATTTGGGAGCGGCCGGTGCTACGGATAACGAATTCAGGATGTCTGCTTGTGCCGCAATCAATAAGGTGCGTCAGCGTTCGGATGTGCAAATGCCGGATTTCCCGGATAATATTTCTAACACTGAATTTTGGGAACGATATAAAAAAGAAAGAATGGTAGAATTGGCTTTTGAACAACATCGTTTCTGGGATGTTCGCCGTTGGAAAGAAGGTGGCTTCACTAAAATCGGGCGTATGCAGATTACCCAAAAAGAGGATGGAAACTTCCTCTATGAGCGGACAAATAAATCATTGGTTTGGGATGATAAAATGTATTTCTTTCCGATTCCGGCTTCGGAAATGCGTAAGAATCCGAATCTGAGCCAGAATCCGGGTTGGTAAGTTTTATTAATGATAAAAGATAAAAGCTATGAAGTTGAATGTTAAATATATGATTGCAGCCTTTGCGCTTTTAGGACTGGTTGGCTGTGATAAGAATTTTGAAGAATTTGAAACATCGGGGGGAGGAAGTCCCGCTGCCGTTGAACTTTCTACGGTCGTGTCGGAGGCTTTGCCGGGACAGATTAAACTGACTTGGAAAGCACCGGAAGGAGATTACGCTTATATGCAGATTCGCTATTATGACCCTTTACAAAAGAAAAATATCTGTAAGATTGCTTCTAAAGGAACAACGGAAATGTTGATAGAAAATACTCGTGCTCGTTTCGGAGACTATACTTTTTATTTGCAGACCTTTAATGCGGCTCATGAAGCAGGAGCGGTTCAGGAATTGAAAGCACGGTCGGGAGCGATGCCGGCATCGTATACGGAGAAATCCCGTACACAGGTCAGTCTGATAGTAGACCAATTATCTTGTAATTATCCGGACGCGTCTGAAGGGTATTTTGACCGTTTGATAGATGGTAAAACGGCGGATCCCTCTTTTTTTCACACCAACTGGCATTCTCCGCAAGTTGACCTGCCGCATTATATACAGATCGATTTAAAGGAAGAACATGAAAATTTTGCATTCGAGTATTATACGCGGGATACAGGTAACACGGACGGATTCCCTACTTCTGCGGAATTACAGATTAGTACGGATGGTGAACATTGGGAAACTGTTTCTACTTTGAGTGGATTGCCCACAACACGTCAGACAAAATACGCTTCTGATTTTGTAATGCCGGGTAAGAAGTTTAAATATTTCCGTTTCAATGTATTGACAAGTTCGTTGAACAAGAAATATTTTCATATAGGGGAGATTGCCTTTTTTGATGCGGATATTGAAAAGTATGACCCGGAAACGGTTCCTTTGGATTAATTTAAAATGAGACTTATGATGAAAATGAATAAAATATGGATGGTCGCCTGTATGGCGGCCACCCTCATCGGTGGAGTATATGGCTGTGACGATGATAAAGATTTTAGTTATGAAGGTCAACTAGATCTGAATTTGTTGAATCTGACGCAAGCCCGTGAAGTGTGGGATGGTGCGGAATGTAACGTGACTACGGATTTACGGCAAAGTGAGGATGAAACGCCTGTTAAAAACTTTACTTATAAGTTGAGCTTGTCTCTTTATCAAGGACGCACAGCCGGACAAGAAGCTAAAGTTAGCTTGGTTGTGAATAAAGATACATTGAATAAAGTGCTAGCTAAGGTGGCGGAAGGAGGCATTTATGCAAAATATGACGGTGCGGAATTACTTCCGGAGTCCTATTATCATTTATCTTCTCAGACATTAACGCTACAAGCTGGTGAAACAAAATCGGATGCCGTATCAGTAACAGTCTATTCTAGTGAACTGGTTGCAGCTTGCCAGGAAGCGGAGAGGAATTTGTTGTATGTACTTCCGTTAGCGATTGAGGGCTCATCCTCTTATGGAATTAATTCTAAAACAAATACGTTGATGTTACTTTTCAATGTGACCTATGTAGAATCGGCTGAAGATGAAAAAGGACCGGAATATGTGCCTGATCCCAATGATGCACCGGAAACGACGGAAGAAGGACTGGTTTTGAAGTTTCATGATGAATTTAATGGAACGGGAGAGCCGGACTGGAATGTATGGCGTTGGGAAGAAGGCTTCCAACGTAATCAGGAATTGCAATGGTATCAGAAAGAAAATGCTATTTGTAAAGACGGGGCATTGATAATTACAGGAAAAGAGGAACGGGTAAAGAATACGAATTATGAAGCTGGAAGTAGCGACTGGAAAAAGAATCGTGAATATGCTGAGTATACTTCGAGCTGCCTGATTACAAAAGATTATAGATTCCGGAAAGGACGAATGCTCGTCAGAGCCAAGATTCCTACGGCAATGGGAGCATGGCCGGCTATCTGGACGACTGGTGGAAGCACTGACAGTTGGTGCTGGGAATGGCCGCTGGGAGGCGAAATTGATTTGCTTGAATATTATCTGGTAAATGGAAAGCCGAGCGTACACGCCAATGTTTGTTGGGGATCGGACACCCGTTGGAACGGCAAATGGCAGTCTTATAACAGGCCGGTTGCTGAATTTATAGCGAAAGATAAAGATTGGGGGAAGAAGTATCATATTTGGCGTATGGACTGGTGCCTGGATGAGGACGAGAATACCTTGAGACTTTATTTGGATGACGAATTGATGAATGAAATTAAGGATTTGAAAGCGACTACAGGAAATGGATCTGGTGGACTGGATGATTGGTGGAGAGGATCATATCGTAATCCATATCTTGATGAAGGTAATAACGCGGGTAAAGAGAATGATGAAGGATTCGGACAATGTATCTGGTTGAATCTGGCTTTGGGATCCAATGGAGGTGAACCGGACTTGTCTAAGTTCCCGCTTGAATATCATGTGGATTATGTTCGTGTTTATCAGTTTGAATAAACGATAGGATTAAGCAATGGTATATTTGAAAAATTATTCAGTTATATTGCTGTTACTGACGACCTTGCCTTTGCTCGCAACTGCGCGGAATGACGATTGGAGGCTGGTCTGGAGCGATGAGTTTAATACGGAGGGGAGATTATCCCCTTCCGTATGGAACTATGAACAGGGTTATGTCCGCAATGAGGAGGCTCAATGGTATCAGCCGGACAATGCAGTTTGTAAAGGAGGCTTCCTTGTCATCGAAGCTCGGAAAGAGCGGAATCGTCAGAATCCTCTTTACATACCCGGTAGTAACGATTGGCGTAAAGAACGGGAATTTATAGAATATACTTCTTCATCGGTGACGACTGCCGGAAAGAAGGAGTTTCTCTATGGGCGTTTTGAAGTACGTGCCCGCATACCGGTGGCGAAAGGTGCATGGCCGGCTATCTGGACATTGGGTAGTAATATGGAGTGGCCTTCATGTGGAGAGATAGATATTATGGAATATTACCAAATCAAAGGAGTTCCTCATATTTTGGCAAATGCTGCGTGGGGCACGGACAAGCAATGGGGGGCTAAATGGAATAGTAAGGCCACACCCTATATCCATTTTACGGAGAAAGATCCGGAATGGGCTTCCAAATTTCACATTTGGCGGATGGATTGGGATGAAGAAGTTATCAAACTCTATTTGGATGATGAACTGTTGAATGAGATTCCTTTAAAGGATACTGTAAACGGAAGTATCGGCAAGAGGACGAATCCTTTTACGAAACCGCAATATCTTTTGTTGAATTTGGCTATTGGTGGTATCAATGGTGGTCCGATTGATGAGAGTGCTTTGCCGATGAAGTATGAAATAGATTATGTGCGGGTTTATCAGAAAGAGAAAAAAATTGTTTCTGGTAAGGTTTGGAGAGATACGGAGGGAAATGTGATTAATGCTCATGGTGGAGGCGTTTTGTATCATGAAGGAAAATATTATTGGTTCGGTGAACATCGCCCCGAATCGGGCTTTGTGACCGAAAAAGGGATCAATTGTTATTCATCTACTGATTTGTTGAACTGGAACTATGAAGGAGTGGTGTTACCCATATCTGAAGCAAAAGGAAGTGATATTGAAAAAGGGTGCATCATGGAACGCCCGAAAGTTATTTATAATAAGCAGACCGGAAAATTCGTAATGTGGTTTCATCTGGAATTGAAAGGCCGGGGGTATGGACCGGCCCGTGCTGCCGTCGCTGTCAGTGACTCACCAACTGGACCTTATTGTTTTATTCGTTCGGCTCGTGTAAATTCGAGTATCTATCCATTGAATATGACGAAGAAAGAGAAACGGATCAAATGGAATCTTTCAGAATATGAAAAATGGTGGACTCCGGAATGGTATGATGCAGTTGAAAAGGGAATGTTTGTGAAAAGAGATTTGGAAGGAGGACAAATGTCCCGTGATATGACTTTGTTTGTGGATGATGATGGAAAAGCTTATCATATTTATTCTTCGGAAGACAATCTGACATTGCAGATTGCAGAATTGTCTGATGATTATCTTAGTCATACAGGCAAGTATATACGTATTTTTCCAGGTGGACATAATGAAGCTCCTGCTATTTTTAAAAAAGACGGAATCTACTGGATGATAACTTCCGGCTGTACGGGTTGGGAACCTAATAAAGCTCGTTTGTTGACTGCTACTTCGATTTTAGGGGAATGGAAACAACTACCAAATCCTTGTGTCGGAGAGAATGCGGATAAAACTTTCGGAGGGCAGAGCACGTATGTGCTCCCTTTGCAAGGGACTGAAAAACAATTTATTTTTATGGCAGATAGTTGGAGGCCGGAAAGTTTGGCTGACTCTCGTTACATTTGGCTACCTGTCCGGTTTGATGAGAAAGGAATACCTTTTATAGAATGGGAGGATAGGTGGAAACCTGATTAAACTCGCATATATTACAGCTTTTGTATGAAAAATGGTTGTTTTGTATCCCTTTTTTGATATAAAATTGAACCTTACTCTTATGAGTATAAAGTATCTTTGCGTACGAAAATCCTAAATAATATCATGAGATTGAATAAACATTGTACATTACTATTGCTGATCGCAATCTTGCTGATTCCGTCACAGGACTTATTGGCAAAAAAGAAGAAACAAGTAAAGGAACCGACTGACCGTGAATTATGGGCGGGGGTGTTGTACCGAATGGCTGCTCCGGTACTTAGTAATCTGAGTGAAGGGAAGCTGCAACAGAATATGCTGGTAGAAGTCAGTCCTACATGGGATGGGCGAAACAAGAAAGTAACCTATATGGAGTGCTTTGGTCGATTAATGGCTGGGCAATTGCCACTGTTTTTACAAGTGACGCAAATATCCTTGGATTTCTTTGCCGGACGATGATACGGCAGAAAGCATTCAACGAAAACAATTGCGTGAATGGGCTTTGAAAAGTTACGTACAGGCTGTTGACCCCGAAAGTCCCGATTATCTTTTGTGGAGAAAAGAAGGGCAAACGTTGGTTGACGCAGCCTATATTGCAGAGAGTTTTATAAGAGGCTATGATGCTTTATGGATTCCTTTAGATAGTGTTACGAAACAACGTTATATAGCTGAGTTTACACAACTTCGCCGAGTAGATCCACCTT
>OGXC01001875.1_pt1 | contig 15381 bp, 17 predicted proteins | sample 1576201 | NCBI WGS metagenome assembly OGXC01 (sample SAMEA3541562, study PRJEB24748) | human gut metagenome | biome: human gut; feature: human-associated habitat; material: faeces | place: China | collected 2012 | reverse complement strand
TTGCATAAAAATCCAAGAATGAAATCTGACAACGATTTAATCAGTGCTTCCTTAACCCCGGATTTTAATGTAGTCCGGGGCAGTATGCTCCCGCTTCGAAGAATTCTTATGCAATCTGACCCTGCGAATCAGCCGGCAGTTTTTAATGATTAAAATGGCTTTCTGCTTCGATGATGCGGTACACCAGTTCCCCTGCATCGTACAGATCCTGCTCCTTCAGGTTTTCTTTGTTCGTATGGAAATCAGCCATACCTACGCCAACGAGGACCGAGGGGAATCCCTTGGTGCCGAACCAGTTGGCATCACTGCCGCCGCCGGAGGGGGCGGCTTTCATGGTAAAACCTGCAGCATCACAGGCACTCCTGAACAGGCGGAGTACCGGGTCCGATTCTTTGACAGTGAAGGCATCGTAGGCCTTTTCTTTTTTGATTTCCAGATGGCCTTCCGGAAATTTCCCGGCAGCCTTTCGGAAGGAATCTTCCATGCGGGCTACCACATTTTCCAGTTTTTCCTTGCTGCGGCTTCTTGCTTCCCCGTGGACGACGCAGTAATCGGGAACAATATTCACTGCTGTGCCGCCTTCAATGGTGCCCAGGTTGCAGGTGGTTTCTTCGTCGATTCGTCCATTGAGGGAACCGGCAATGCCCAGGGCCGCCATGGCGATGGCGCTGGTCCCTTTCTCCGGACACATGCCGGCATGGGCTGCTACACCGTGGCAGATAAAATCCACCGTGTATTCTGAAGGTCCTGCAATGAAGACCGACCCCGCCGGGCCGTCAGCATCCAGGGTATAGCCGAAGTCGATATCCTTTGCATACGCCTCTTCCAGGTTCCGGGAACCGAAGAGTCCGATTTCTTCCTGTACCGTAAAGATGACAGTGATCTTACCATGGGGAATATAGGATTCCTTCATAAGGTGGAGCCCTTCCAGAATGGCTGTGACCCCGGCTTTATCATCGCCGCCGAGAATGGTATTTCCTTTGGAGCGGAAGACGCCATTCTCCAGGATGGGCTCGATGTTTCTGCAGCATTCCACGCAGTCCATGTGGCCTGTCAGTGCAATGGAAGGAAGGCCTTCGGCATTGCCGTTGAATGTGGCAATCAGGTTCCCGGAATTGCCACCATTAATGGAGCCTCCATTGTCTTCCACAATCCGGGAAGCTCCCAGTTTCCTGAGCTCCTGCTTCAGGTAGTCGCAGACCTCACGCTCTCCCTTGCTGGGAGCATATATTTTTACGAGGTCCGTGAATGTTTTCTTCATTCTTTCTTTATTAACCATAAAAGACACCTCTTTCTATATTTGCTATACCTATTATAGTGTAGAAGGGAAAGAGAGTCTAATGGCATGGGGACAGCTGCTCAGTATTTGGCCCATCCACCCCATGGCACGCTGGAATACATATCCTCCTCTCCCTGCTTGACGGGGGTTCCTTTATTTCCTATGATGAAGAAAAGGGGGTGGGACTATTGAGACGATGGATTATGCATGTGGACATGGATGCTTTTTTTGCTTCCGTAGAGCAGCGGGACCATCCGGAACTCAAAGGAAAGCCGGTCATTGTGGGAGGCCAGGGAAAACGGGGCGTCGTGGCCACAGCATCCTACGAAGCCCGCCGCTTTGGCGTTCATTCTGCCATGCCGGGGTCTAAGGCCCGGGAACTCTGCCCTCAGGGAATATTCCTGCCGCCCCGGTTTGATGCCTATAAAGAGGCATCGGACGAAATTCATGAAATCATGCTCCACTACGCCGATACCTACGAGCCCATATCCCTGGATGAAGCGTTCCTGGATATTTCCGGCATGGGGACCCATTATCCCACGCTGGGGGCTATCGGAAGGGCCATTAAGGCGGAAATTCTCCGGAAAACGGCGCTGGTAGCTTCCGTAGGCATCGGACCCAATAAATTCCTGGCAAAAATGGCCAGTGACATGGATAAACCGGACGGTCTTTTTATCATTCCCTATGGAAAGGAAAAGGAAATACTGGCACCCCTTCCCGTGAGACGCCTGTGGGGCGTGGGCAGGGTGACGGAATCAAAGCTCCTGGAAGCAGGCTTTCGGACAATCGGAGATATCCAGCGGGCCCAGTCGGGGGCCCTCTCTTTTCTTGGAAACCAGGGGACCCTGCTGAAGCGCCTTTCCTTTGGTCTCGATGACCGTCCGGTGGTGGGAACAAGGGAAATCAAATCCATCGGTGACGAATCGACCTACGAAAAAGATATTACCGATCCGGTGGTGATGGAGCGGGAAATCGCTATTCACAGCGATGTGGTGGCCCAAAGGCTCCGGCGCCATGGACTCATGGCCAGGACGATTTCCCTCAAAATCCGCTTCGCTTCCTTCCGCACAGTGACCCGGTCCCTGTCCCTGGAGGAAGGGACGAGCCTCCAGGAAGATATTGACCGGAGTGCCCGGGTCCTTTTGAAAAAGATCCCTCTCCAGGAGGGAGTCCGGCTTATCGGTGTGACCGCATCCAACCTGGGACCGCCTATGTACATGGAGTCCCTCTTTACCAACGATCGGGAAAAGAAAAACCGGGCGGCAAAAGCGATGGATGAGATTCAGGCCCAGTTTGGTAAAAAGGCTTTGCAGAAAGGATTCTGGCTGGAGGAAAAGAAGTAGGGATCTGGCAGTCTTCTCCAGCACCCAACGCAGCACTTGCTTTTGACAGGTATAGCGCCGGATAGTATCATATAGAAGTCCGTTTATGTAATAGCATTGTTCATATGAGGAGGAACAGCTATGAAATCATTAGTACTCTGGTCCAGCCGTACGGGAAATACGAAGGCTGTGGCTCATGCCATTTATGAGGCCCTGCCGGGAGAAAAAGAAATTGGGGAAGAGGGAAGGATCTCCGATTTTTCCGGCTATGACATTATTTTTGTGGGATTCTGGGCATTCCGGAGGGGCGCCGATATGGTGGCCAGAAGGACCCTTTCTTCCATCCATGGAGGAAAGGTGGCGGTCTTTGGTACCGCCGGTACCTATCCGGACTCTCCGGCGGCCCATGATTATCTGGAAAATGCGGCAGCCCTCCTGCCGGATGATAGTATCTGCGTGGGTACCTTTATCTGCCAGGGCCGGGTCCATTCCTTCCATGTGGGCAAAAGAAGTGAGCATGCACAAAAGGTGCATCCTATGACACCGGAACGGCTGGCCCGCCTGCAGGAAGCGGAAAAGCATCCGAATGAAGAGGATTTCAGAAAGGCAGGGGCCTGGGCACTGGGTATGGTCCGGAAACTGTAAAATGATGGAGACGTGGCAGATGGCTTCTCTATAGAGATGGCCTTCTGCCATCCTTGTTTTGCGATAAATGGAATGGCCCGGAAGGGCAGAAAGGATTCCTATGAATGGACAGATGACAGCCGGCATCCTGGCTTCTATCCTGGCGGCCCTCCTTTTTACGGGCATGGATGTGAGTGCTAAGGCCCTGGCCCACCTGGGAATGGGAGAAATCACCTTCATCCGGGGCCTGGTGGGTCTTCTTTTTATTCCTTTCCTGGCACGGGGCGAGGGAAAGCCTCTTTTCTCGGGGAAAGACCGGGGCCTTCTCCATCTTCGGGGACTCATGGGGGGATTCGGCATTCTCCTTTTCTTCTACAGCCTTCCGGGATTGACTCTGGGGGATGCGGAAATCCTGGTGCAGCTTTCTGCGTTCTTCATGTGTATCCTGTCTCCCCTTTTTCTGAAAACCACACCCTCCGGGAAAGTGGCGGTCTGGCTTTTCGTGATTGCTGCCGGGGCAGCTGTCGTTCTTCGCATCTGGAATTTCCAGGCCTTCAACCGGTACGCCTTCCTTGGGCTGCTGTCGTCCTTCTGCTCCGCCTGTGCCTATACCTGCATTGGGAAGCTGACAGAGAAAGGGGGCCACTCGGGGGCGGAGCTGGTCTTTTACTTCCAGGCCTATTCCATGGTGGGCGGCGCCGCTCTCATGGCGGGCCACACGGTTATGCCGCTCTTGGGGGACTGGCCATGGATCCTGCTCCTTTCTTTCTCGGCCCTCTTTGCACAGGTGGCCCTCACCTGGGGCTGTACCCATATCCCTCCGGTAATTGTGACATTCGCCATGTATACGGGTCTCCTTTTCCATATCCTGGCGGGCTGGATCCTGTGGGGAGAGAAGCTGACCCTGTATTCCTGGATCGGAGGGGCCATCATTGTCTTTGGCAGTGCCATGCTGCTATGGGAGACGAGAAAAAGAGAAGAAAATTAAGGAAGCACTGATTAAATCGTTGTCAGATTTCATTCTTGGGCTTTTATGCAATGCAAGGAATAATCCGACGCGAATAGCGAGCTATTTAAGGAGGATTATGACGAAGCAGTGCACAAAAATCCTTATGAAATCTGACTCTGCGATTTAATCAGCGCTTCCTTAAAGCAGCTGAAGGGCAGCACCCTTTGCCACAGGCCATTTCCACCCGGCACCACTTCAGCCCCCTGAGCGGCTTTAATAGATATACAGGCATCTGATTTGTGACTTTTATCACAAGGCGGCCTCATCCTATTTTGTCAAGGAAATTTCATTGACAGGGGGGGCCGACTTGGATATAATTATTCTGTTATGGTGTGCGAAAAATGGCACTGCCAGCATGTAAGGAGGTGTTGACACATGGCAAAAATGACATTCCAGCCGAACAATCACTGGAGAAAACAGACCCACGGATTCCGCGCTCGTATGAAGACAAAAGCAGGCCGCATTGTTCTGAAGAGAAGAAGAGCAAAGGGCAGAAAGGTATTAAGTGCCTGATTCAGAGGAAAAGGAAAGGGCGGATTTCAGTCTTCCCCGCTCTTCCCGTATACGACAGAACAGGGATTACCGAAGAATTTATCGCCAGGGAAAGCGCTTCAGCAACCGGGCAGGACTCTTTTACCTGGTCAAGTCCAGGAAGAGCGATGTTCGCATCGGCTTTGTGGCGACGAAGAAGATTGGTCATGCCTTTGCCCGGAACCGGGCGAAACGGCTGATGAAGGAGGTTTACCGCCTCCATCGGCATGAACTTTCTCCTCACCATGAAGCTATCCTCTTGGCAAGCCCCTTTCTGACGGGTGCAAGCTACAGGGAAGCGGAAAAAGCAATACTGGCGTTATGGCGGAAGGCCGGGATATTGGAGCAGTAATATGAAAACTGTACTTATCGGAATGATCCGTTTTTACAGATCCTTCATTTCCCCTTTAAAGCCGCCGTGCTGCCGGTTTACACCGACCTGCAGCGAGTACGCCCTGCAGGCGATAGAAAAATATGGTGCCCTCAAAGGCAGCTGGCTCGCAGTAAAGCGGATTATCCGTTGCAATCCATTTTGCAAAGGCGGCTATGATCCTTTACCGTGATGTGGCTGCTTTTTTGATTCTTTACCAGGAAGCACTGACCGGTGTACTTGGTCGGTCTTTTTTTACAGGGAATCGGGGATTCCGTTTCCCATCCATTACGGCAGTATTTCCGTATCCATAACATCATTTACCTATGACAGCGTGTCCGTCTTGTCCCAAAACTCACGGGCCTTGAAATGCAGAGGACCGGTATTGGACGGTTGAAATGAAGACCGTGTAAGGAGTAACAATGAGTGATTTTCAGATTCCCCTTTTGAGCAATCTGGTGGGATTCCTGGCCGACATTATGCGTGTATGCCTGGAATATGTCTACAAACTGACCGATGACCTGGGATTCCCAAGCTACGGGATCGCCATCATCGTACTGACCATTATCATTAAGACCGCGCTGCTTCCGCTGGCTGTGAAACAGATCAAATCCATGAAGGCCATGCAGGAAATCCAGCCGCTTATGCAGCAGATCCAGAAAAAGTATAAGAATGACCCGAAGAAACTTCGGGAAGAGATGAGCAAGCTTTACAAGGAACACGGAGCCAATCCGGCATCCGGCTGCCTTCCCCTGCTGATTCAGATGCCATTCCTGGTGTCCATTTACTATGCTCTCCAGGGATTCCCCTATGACCCGGCCCATGAAAGTTTCCTGTGGCTGGAAAGTCTGGCAGTACCGGACAGCACCTATATCCTGCCTATCCTTTCTGCAGCATCCACATTTATTATTTCCTGGCAGACAACGCCGAAAGACGCACCGGGGAACCAGAAAACCATGCTGATCGTGATGCCTCTCATGATTGGCTGGATGTCCCTCAATTTCCCGAGCGGCCTTGTCATTTATTGGATTGTGGTGAACCTGTACCAGCTCGTACAGCAGACCATCATGTTCCGTGAAGAAATGGTGGACCGCTTCAAAGGCAGTTCTACTCCTAAAAAAGGCGTAGTCACTGTCCATGGCGATGTGCAGCAGGAAAACCTGAAAACCACGAAAAAGAAAAAGGTTATCCGCAAGAGGATCATCAAGAAAGTGGTCAAGAAGAAAGACAACGCTGAACCAGCGGAGAAAAAAGAAAATAAAGGGTCTGCAGACAAGGCTCCTGCTTCTCCTGAGAAAAAGGAGGAAAAGCCGGAGGCTCCTGTAAAGGCTGCAGACGCTCCTGAAAAAGAAGGGGCTTCCAAGAAAGCATCTTCTGATACAAAAGAAGTCAAAGATTCCGGGGAGGCTGAAGAAACCAAATGAAAACAGTGAGAATCACAGCAAAGACTATTGATGCAGCCGTAGAAGAAGGTCTGAAGCAGCTGGGCATCAGCCGGGAAGAAGCTGTCGTTCATGTAGTGGAACAGCCCTCCAGCGGCCTCTTCGGCCTTATCCACAAGAAACTGGCGGCGGTAGATATTTCTGCCCCCGATGAAGAACCGGCCAAAGAAGAACCGAAGGAAGCTGCAGAAGTTCCGGCGGTAGAGGAAAAACCGGCTGCTGTAGAACCGGAAGCAGAACCGGCGGAAGAAAAGCCGGAAGAGCCAAAGACAGAAGAGAAGCCGGAGGAAAAACCGGAAGAACCGGCTGCTCCGGAAGCAAAGGAGAAGAAGAAATCCGAAGATTTCGTTTTCAATCCGGAAGAACAGGAAAAGACAGCCGATGAAGCCAAAAAATTCCTGGAAAGTGTGTTCCAGGGCATGCACCTCAATGTGACCATGGAACGGATGATGAATGAAGAACGGATTCTTTTCAACCTCCACGGCGAGGGACTGGGGATTCTCATCGGTAAACACGGACAGACCCTGGATGCCCTCCAGTACCTGACAAACCTGGCGGCAGGCAAGGAATTCCACCATCATTATTTCATCCTCCTGGATGTGGAAAACTACAGGGAACGCCGTAAGGATACCCTGGAAGCCCTGGCCAGGAGGCTGGCAGCCAAGGTAAAGCGGACAGGGGAAGAAGTTCGTCTGGAACCGATGGCAGCCGGTGAACGGCGGATCATCCACCTGGCTCTCCAGGACGATGGCGCCGTGACAACGGAAAGTGAAGGCGAAGCACCGCACCGTTACGTAGTCATCAAATTGAAGGAATGAACTCCTTTTCACAAAAGCTCTCTGAATTCGATTCGGAGAGCTTTTCCTTTTCAGGGGAAGAAATGCAGCATGGTGATGCAGGGAACTGGCGAAAAGTCGGGCGTGGGGCGTGGTGATATGTCATGATAAATTATAAAGCGATACCGATTTATTATCCGGTGGCATTGCTGTGCCATTATTTCTTAGCGCCGGGTGTATTCTCTGACTGCCAGCAATTTTTACAGCCGTGCCAATGGAGGTATGGGGCATGATATAATAGAAATGATACACAAGAAGGGAAGGAGGAAATATCGTGGGGCCCCAGGATATTCTGAAACAGTATTTCGGCTATGATTCATTTCGGCCGAAGCAGAAGGAAGTGATTGATGCCACCTGCCGGGGAGAAGACGTTATGGCTATCATGCCTACGGGTGCCGGAAAGTCCATCTGTTTCCAGATACCGGCCCTGCTGTTCCCCCATGGCACGATCATTATTTCACCCCTGATTTCTCTCATGAAGGACCAGGTAGAGGCTCTCCTGGAACAGGGCATTCCCGCTTCCTATGTAAACAGTACGATTCCCTATGATGAATCCATCGAGCGGCTTCGGAACCTGTACCGGGGCCGGATCAAGCTGCTCTACATGGCACCGGAAAAACTGGAGCCCTCCTATTTTACCCAGTGCCTTGCCCAGGTGCCCCTGTCCATGGTAGTCATTGATGAGGCTCACTGCGTATCCCAGTGGGGCCATGATTTTCGACCGTCCTATCGGAAAATCAAGACATTTATTGACAGCCTGCCCCGGCGGCCGGTGGTGACAGCCTTTACTGCCACTGCTACGCCGGTGGTGGAGGCGGACATGAAGAAAAGCCTGGGGCTGGAAAAGGCCCAGGTATTCCGTACAGGATTGGACAGGCCGAATCTGTCGTTCCGGGTTATCGAATCGTCAGGAAAGGAAGATTTTATCCTCCGCTATGTAAAAAGCCACCGGAAGGAAAGCGGCATTATTTACTGCGCCACCCGGAAAGCGGTGGAAAAGGTATATGATATGCTGGTTCGCCGGGGAATCAGCGCAGGCCGCTACCATGCGGGTATGGATGATGAGGACCGACGGAAGGCGCAGGAAGATTTTTCCTTCGATACGGTGAACGTCATGGTGGCTACCAATGCCTTCGGTATGGGAATCGATAAAAGCAATGTGCGCTATGTCATCCACTACCAGATGCCCAAAAGTCTGGAGGCCTATTACCAGGAGGCCGGCCGTGCCGGCAGGGATGGATCCAGGGCAGAATGTATTCTCCTTTACAGTGGCCGGGACGTCAGCATCCAGCGTTACCTCATTGAGCAGGGAGGGCAGGATGAGGACCAGAAAAGGATGGATTACCATCGGCTGAATGCCATGGTGGATTACTGCCAGACCACATCGTGTCTTCGGAATTTTATCCTTGCCTACTTCGGAGAAAAAGTGAAGGAACCCTGTGGACACTGCGGCAACTGTGAAAGCGGGAAAGGAAAGGTGGATGTCACCGATACGGCATCTCTTATTTTCCGGACCGTATCCCTGCTCCACGAACGGTTTGGCGCCCAGATTGTAGCGGATGTGCTGCACGGCAGCCACTCCCAGGTGATTCTGGACAGGAAACTGGAAGATACGCCGACCTACGGCAAGTTGTCCTTTGTGCGGGTGAAACATATCAAAAGCGCCCTCAATAATTACATTGCCGATGGGTATCTCCGACGGGAGGGGGAGCCCTATGCAGTTCTGAAACTGACGGACCGGGCCCGGGCGGTGCTGGCAGGGCAGGAAAAGGTCATGGGCCTTGCCTTTGGTGCCGGCGATGTAATGGCCGATGCGGCGGTGGAAAAGAAACTGGAAAGGAATCCCATCCGAAAGGGCGGGCTCTTCGAAAAGCTGCGGAAACTCCGGACTTCCCTGGCCCGGGAGGAATCGGTGCCGCCGTTTGTAGTATTTTCCGATGCCACACTGGAAGACATGGCTCTTCTCCATCCCCGGACCCTGGAGGACATGAAGGAAGTCCGCGGGGTTGGTTCCTTCAAATTGCAGAAGTATGGACCCCGGTTTTTGGAAGTGCTGAGGGAAGAAACGGAGGAACCGGAGGCGGAAGAGGAAAAGGAAGCTGAAGACTCCGATGAAAGCCTTCTTGAGGCCCTTAAAAACCTGAGAAGATCCATGGCAGCCAGCCTCCATAAGGCGCCAAAATCCATATTTACCGATGAAGTGCTGTCTTCCCTGGCCCTTCAGCGTCCTTCCAATACGGAAGAATTGAAGCAGATCCGGGGAATAGGAAGCAAGAAGGCCGCGGCCTATGGTATGCCATTCCTCCGTCTCATCCGGGAGGCAGCAGCCCATCCGGAGCTGCCGGCAGATGTAGATGAAAGTGCACGGCTCCTGTTTTTGGGAAAAGTGAGGGATCGGCTGGCCCGCAGGGCCAACGTTTCTCCGGCGGATATCCTGCCTGATGGGGCCCTGCATGACCTGGCGGGAGGAGACCTCTCTGACCTGGACGGGATAAAAGAAGAGTGGGCCGGGGAATTTCGGAAAGCTCTTGTTACCTATGCAAAAATAGAAAGCCATTGACCTGGCGTACCCCTTGGTCCATGGCCTTGCCGGGGTGCCATCGGGTTGGCAGGCGTGAGCAATGCCGACCTGGCTGTACTGCTGCATTCTGTTCAATGGGCTGTCTGCCCGTTGCCATCATTATTTAATTAAAGGAGGACCCTATGAGTCTTGCTGATACAGAATATCTGGGAATTGTGAAAAACATCCTGGAAAAAGGAGCGCTGGGCCAGAACCGGACCGGCATGCCTGCCTATAAGCTGCCCCATCAGATCATGCAGTTTGATCTGGAAAAGGAGTTTCCTATCCTCACCACGAAGTTTGTGGCTTTCAAGACGGCGGTGAAGGAAATTCTCTGGATCTGGCAGAAGCAGTCCAACGATGTACGGCTGCTGCAGAAATGGAACTGCCATATCTGGGATGAATGGATGCGGGAAGACGGGACTATCGGAAAGGCCTACGGCTACCAGCTGGCCAAGTACCACCAGGTGGACAATCTCTTGAAAACGCTGAAGGAAGATCCCCAGAGCCGGCGCATGGTGGTGGATCTCTGGAATGCAGGGGATTTGCCGGATATGGCCCTTTATCCCTGTGCCTTTCTTACCATGTGGGATGTGTCGGAAGACGGACGCCTGAACTGCGTGCTCGTGCAGCGGAGCGGGGATATGGGCCTCGGTGTGCCATTCAATATGGCCCAGTATGCCGCACTGATCTGCATGATTGCCCAGGTGAGCGGCCTCCGCCCGGGACTCTTTACCCATGTCATCAATAATGCCCATATCTACGAAAACCATGTGGAAGCTTTGAAAAAACAGCTGGCACGGCTGCCCGAAGCCTATGAGGCACCGAAGCTGGTACTGAATCCGGACATCCGGAATTTCTATGATTTCCAGCCGGAGGATATTGTCCTTGAAAATTACAGGCACCACGATAAGATTTCCATGGAGGTGTCGGTATGAGCCTTTCTATTATTGTGGCCCGCAGTGAAAACGGGGTAATCGGGAAGGACAACCGCCTCATCTGGCACCTGTCCGATGATCTGAAGCAGTTCAAAGCCCTGACCATGGGCCATCCCATCATCATGGGCAGGAAAACCTTTGAAAGCCTGCCGAAGGTCCTTCCGGGGCGCGTCCATTACGTGCTCACGGGAAATAAGGACTACCGGGCACCGGAAGGAGTGCTCCTTTTCCATGATGTGAAAAGTCTCCTTTCCGCCCTGCCGGAAGGAGAAAACTTTGTCATCGGCGGTGAACACATGTATCGGACCCTTTTTCCCTATGCCGATACCCTGTATATTACGGAAGTCCATAAATCCTGTGAGGGCGATGCGTTCTTCCCCGATTTCGACGGGAAAGAGTGGCATCTGGTAAGCAAAAAGGCGGGGGAAGGACCGATTCCCCACGATTTCTGCGTATATAAGAAAATGAAGTAAAGAAGGCGTGATCTATGAGATTTGCAGTTCGGTATTACAGCCGTGGGGGTTCCACGGAAAAAGTGGCCCGGGCCATTGCCCGGGAAGTGGGAGAACGGGCGGAAACAACGGATAAGGGCCTGGAAAAACGGGTGGATAGCCTTTTCATCGGAAGCGGCGTCTATAAGGGCCACATCGACCCCCATGTAAAATCCTTTATCCAATCCTTAGATCCATCAAAGGTAGGGAAGGCCGCTTTCTTCAGCACCGCCATGCTTTCCGGCGGCAAAAGCGATGAAGAAGTGAGGCAGCTCCTGGAAGAAAAGGGGATTACCCTGGATACCAGGACATTCCACTGCCATGGGAAGTTCCTGTTCTTCCACAGAGGCCATCCAGACCGGAAGGATCTGGTGGATGCAGAAATCTTTGCCAAGAAAATAGGGAAACTGTGAAGGAATGGTCTGTGGCCTTCGGCCAGGGCTTAGGCTTTGCCTTGGCTTGCGGAAGAAATTGATTTAAAAGCCGCAGTGTGGGAGAAGTCTGTATATTATATTTTCGCAGTGATTCCCCGTTGTGTGCGCTGCCACAACCATTCTGCATTTCTGAATTTCCATTTTATTTGCGTCTTTTCAGGCGCTTTTTTATTGCCTGTATTTCCGTAATTATTCCATACATGCTGTAAAGATATCTGATAAGTTACATATGGTATACCATGCATATCGAAATAAGTATATATAATTTAATAAATTATATATACCGACTTTAAACTTTAATAAATACTATAATTAGAAAAATCCGAATTAAAGAAAGTATACCATGCAATAATAATACGGGTCACCATTAAATATTATTTCGTCCTATTGACTAATTATATGCGGCAGCATTATTATAAGACCGTAATGATGAGCCTATGAGCATCCAATGAAAGGAAATGGGGTGAAACAGATGATGCCTCTCATTTTTGCAAAAGAAGGCGACACCGTGACGATCCGCCGCATTTCCGGGAAAGAGGATATCCGCCAGCATTTGGCGGAACTGGGTTTTGTGGTGGATACACCGGTACTCATCGTCAGCCATATGGCAGGAAACCTGATTGTCCAGGTGAAGGGAAGCCGGGTGGCTCTGGACCGGTCTATGGCGCAGAAAATATATTTTTAAGGAGCAGTGGGAATGAAAACATTGAAAGATGTCTCCGTGGGCCAGACGGCCCGGGTAAAACGAATCCATGGAGAAGGGGCGCTCCGCCGCCGCATCATGGATATGGGGATTACAAAGGGCGTGGAAATCTACGTACGCAAGGTGGCACCCTTAGGAGACCCGGTAGAACTGACCATTCGGGGCTATGAACTGTCTATCCGCAAAAATGAAGCGGAAGCCATCGAAGTGGAAGCATAGGAACCATATAGTATCCTGAACAATGATAGAAAAGAAAGGAGCAGCAGGAATGTCTATCAGAATTGCCCTTGCAGGCAACCCAAATTGCGGTAAAACAACTTTATTTAATGAACTGACCGGCAGCTCCCAATATGTGGGCAACTGGCCGGGTGTTACGGTGGAGAAGAAGGATGGGATTTTAAAGAAGCATCCCGATGTCATCATCCAGGACCTTCCGGGGATTTATTCCCTTTCCCCCTATACACTGGAAGAAAAGGTGGCCCGGAATTACTTGGTCAATGAACAGCCCGATGCCATCCTGAATATCATCGATGGCACGAACCTGGAAAGAAACCTTTACCTTTCTACCCAGCTCATCGAAATCGGCCTTCCGGTGGTGATGGCGGTCAATATGATGGATCTCGTCAAAAAGAACGGGGATACCATCGATGTGAAGAAAATGGGTGAAGAACTGGGATGTGAAGTGGTGGAAATCTCTGCACTCCAGGGAAAGGGCTGCATGGAAGCTGCCGAAAAGGCGGTGGCCGCAGCAAAGGAAAAGCGGAAAGTCCGCCTTCCTTCCGTATTCACCGGCAGCGTGGAACATGCCATTGCCCATATTGAAGAGACCATTGCACCGAAGATGGAAGACCGGTTCCTCCGCTGGTACGCCATCAAGGTTTTTGAACGGGATGAAGAAGCTACGGCGGCTCTCCAGCTGGATCCGAAAACGGTATCCCATCTGGAAGGGCACATCAAAGACTGCGAAGATGAACTGGACGACGATGCGGAATCCATCATCATCAACCAGCGCTATGAATATATTGCTAAAATTATCAGCTCCGTGCTGAAGAAGAAACATGCCGGACACACCATGACGGTATCCGATAAAATCGATCGGGTAGTGACGAACCGGGTGCTGGCTCTTCCGATTTTCTTCCTCATCATGACAGTGGTATACTTCATTTCCTGCTCCATCATCGGCGGACCGGTGACGGACTGGGTGAATGATGATTTCTTCGGCGGCATTGTGACCGATGCGGCTTCCGATTTCCTGGAAGCCATTGAAGCGCCGGACTGGCTGGAAAGTTTGCTGGTAGATGGTATCATCGGCGGCGTAGGTACGGTCCTTGGTTTCGTACCCCAGATTCTCGCCATTTTCTTCTTCCTCTCCGTGCTGGAGGATTCCGGCTACATGGCCCGGGTAGCCTTCATTATGGACCGGATTTTCCGTAAATTCGGCCTGTCCGGGAAGTCTTTCATCCCGATTCTCGTGGGCAGCGGCTGCGGCGTGCCGGCAGTTATGGCAACGAGGACCATCGAGGACCAGCGGGACCGGCGGATGACCATTATGCTCTGTACTTTCATCCCCTGCTCTGCCAAGGCCGTAATCATTGCCATGATTACATCTACCTTCTTCCCCGATTCCGTTCTCATGGCGCCGTCCATGTACTTCCTCGGCATTGCGGTCATCGTACTCGCCGGCATTGCCCTGAAGAAGACATCCGTATTCGCCGGTGACCCGGCTCCCTTCGTCATGGAGCTTCCGGCTTATCATGTACCGTCCCTGAAGGGCGTCCTCATCCATATGTGGGAAAGAGCCCGGGGCTTCATCATCAAAGCGGGGACTATTATCTTCGCTGTATGCGTGATTATCTGGTTCTTCTCTTCCTTCAATATCACCATGGATATGGTGGATGACATCGAAGATTCCATGCTTGCCGGTTTTGGCCATATGATTTCCTGGATCTTCGCACCCCTGGGCCTGGGTGACTGGAAGGGCGCGGTGGCTGTCATTTCTGCAGAAATGGCCAAGGAAGATGCCATCGGCACCCTGGCTGTACTGAATGGTGTAGCCAAGGATGCGGAAGATGAAATGGTGATGGCCGGTATCTCCGGTATGTTCACCCCCATTGCCGCTTTCTCCTATATGATTCTGAACCTCTTCGACCCGCCCTGCATCGTGGCTATGGCCACCATTGCCAGGGAAATGGGCGATAAGAAATGGGCCGGCCTGGCCATCGGTTTCCAGGTCATCCTGGGATACTCCCTGGCCTTTATCGCCTACAATCTCGGCGGCTGGCTGTTCTACGGTTTTGACTTCGGTATTTCCCAGGTCCTGGCGATCATCCTCTGCCTGGTGGGACTGTACTTCATCTGCCGTCCGGCACCTAAGGTGAAAGAGGAAACGGTGGAAGGCGCCGGAGCCAAAGCCTGAACGTCCATGTTTTCCTGTAATTCCTGATGTTTTCTGTTTGGAAGGAGGCCTTCCCATGAGTATAGGAACCTATGCTGTTTTAGCTGTGATTGCAGTCCTTTTCGTCCTGGCCTGCCGGCATATTTACCGGGTCACCCTGGGCGGCGGAAGCTGCTGTGGCGGCGGGGACGGTGAATGTCCTGCCTGCCGGGCAAGAAAGATGAAACTGCACGGCGGACTGAAGGCACAGTAAAGTCCAAAGGAGGAGCTCTTCGGAGCTCCTCCTTTTATATTTTGAGTAAGAACGCGATATTTCAGTTTGTCGAGCTGGTGTGTTCGGCGCTGACGGGTAGAGTCATTCGTATGGAGCTTTTAGCTACTAGCGGCTAGCTGCCAGGAAAACTGTCCAGCCTGCGGCGCTTCCTATAGCTAACCTCCGTCGCCTAC
>OGXC01001870.1_pt1 | contig 15388 bp, 13 predicted proteins | sample 1576201 | NCBI WGS metagenome assembly OGXC01 (sample SAMEA3541562, study PRJEB24748) | human gut metagenome | biome: human gut; feature: human-associated habitat; material: faeces | place: China | collected 2012 | reverse complement strand
GGATAAAGATGGCAGGAAAGTGTTAATCTATCACATTTTTCACGCGTCTGCCCGGGCAGCCTCATCGACCGCAACGGCCAGGGCAAGGCCTGGATGCATTACCCCAAGGACTGCTGGGGCTGTGTATCCTGCGTCAAAGTCTGCCCGGTCCAGGCCATCGACTTCTACCTCGGCGCCGATATGGGCGGCCGCGGCAGCACGATGAACGTCACTGCTGACGGCCACTACCTGCATTGGCATATCCATAAGGCCGACGGCAGTGAAAAGACCATTACCGTCGACCGCAAACAGGCGAATTCATATTAATTAGTTTGCCGTTTGTAGTACCGAGTTTGTAGTAAAAGAGCACCCATTACGGCAAACTACAGACTATAAACGGGAAACTGCATTTTATCAATAGGGGGATTCATATTATGTGTGCATTATCGCATCTCGACAAGTTAGAGGCCGAAGCGATTTACATCATCCGCGAAGTCGCTGCGGAATGTGAAAAGCCGGTCATGCTCTATTCCATCGGCAAGGACAGTTCTGTCATGCTTCACCTGGCCCGGAAGGCCTTTTATCCGGAAAAGCCGCCTTTCCCGTTCCTCCATGTCAATACGACGTGGAAGTTCAAGGAAATGATCCGCTTCCGCGATGAAACCATGAAGAAGTACGGCCTGCAGCTCATTGAATACATCAACCAGGAAGGCGTCAAACAGGGCGTCAATCCCTTCGATTACGGCGCAGCCTATACGGACATCATGAAGACCCAGGCCCTCAAGCAGGCCCTGCACAAATACGGCTTCACCGCTGCTTTTGGCGGCGGCCGCCGGGACGAAGAAAAATCCCGCGCCAAAGAACGTATCTTTTCCTTCCGCAATGAAGCCCAGGCCTGGGACCCGAAGAACCAGCGCCCGGAAATGTGGAAGCTCTACAATACGCACATCCATAAAGGCGAAAGCATGCGCGTATTCCCCATTTCCAACTGGACGGAAAAAGATATCTGGCAGTACATCAAACGGGAAAACATCGACATCGTCTCTTTGTACTTTGCCAAGGAACGGCCCTGCGTCTATCGTGACGGCAACATCATCATGGTCGACGACGACCGCATGCGCCTCAAGCCGGGAGAAGAAATCATGCACAAGAAAATCCGCTTCCGGACCTTGGGCTGCTATCCTTTGACAGGGGGCATCGAATCCGATGCCGATACGCTGGATGCCATCATCGATGAAACGCTGAGCGCCGTATCGTCGGAACGGACGAGCCGCGTCATCGATAATGAAGCAGCTGGCAGCATGGAACGCAGAAAGAGAGAGGGGTATTTCTAAAATGGATAGAAACGGAAACGGCTTGTTAAAATTTATTACCTGCGGCAGCGTCGACGACGGCAAATCGACACTCATCGGTCATTTGCTCTATGACGCCAAATTGCTCTACGCCGATCAGAAGAAGGCCCTGGAACTGGAAAGCAAGGTCGGCAGCCGCGGCGGGGCCATCGACTACTCGCTGCTCCTGGACGGCCTCATGGCGGAACGGGAACAGGGCATCACCATCGACGTAGCCTATCGCTATTTCAGCACGGACAACCGCATGAATAATCTGGTATTTTTCATTCTTCTGATATATATTATAGATTATATAATTCACTTCTTCACTAAGAGAAAGACGAAATAATCCCCTGTTTGTACTCATTCGTCTCTTTTTCCACTTTTCAGCACCAAACTTCCACTTTCATCTTGCTGTAATATGCAAACGCCTCATTATTTAAAAGTTATGCTTATCTTTGCCGGCTAGTGTCTTATAATATAAAAACAGAAAACAAGAGCAAACAATATGAAAGAACAAACAAATTATGACTATGAAAAATACGTTCAGATAGCACAAATGGCCAAAATGGGATGGTGGGAGTCAGATTTGAAGAATAAAGAATATATCTGCTCTGACTTTATTGTTGACTTACTCGGCCTTGAAAGTAACCGCATCAGTTTCACCGAATTCCACCAAAGAATACGTGAAGACCACCGACTGCGTCTTAAAAATGAATATATGTCTCTTTCTTATCTGGAGACATACGAACAAATGTTCCCAATCCGGGCAAAAGACGGGGAAATATGGGTGTACTCTAAGATTAATTTCCAAAAGCCCGATAAAGAGGGATATAGGAACATGACAGGCTTTCTGCAATATATTGACAGACCGATCGATACTACGAATGGAAACATTGATTTCTTTCAAGTGAGCAATTTGCTTTACCAACAAACTAATATTTCATATTCATTGCTTGCTTTTCTGCAATGTGATGATGTCACTCAAGTGGTTAACAAGACGTTAGGAGATCTTCTTCACCAATTTTTGGGCGATCGTATTTATATCTTCGAAATAAACAGAAAAGAACAACGCCAGGATTGCACTTATGAGGTTACCGCCGAAGGAATATCCAAGGAACAGGAGTTCTTGAGCAATATTCCCTGGGACCCTTCTACCTGGTGGAATCATCAGATAGCTGAAAGAAGGGCTATCATACTGAACACGCTGGACGATATGCCCGAAGAAGCTGCGGAATATCGTCAGACGTTGGAGATGCAGGATATCAAGTCACTGATGGTAGTTCCGCTAATCTCTAAAGAAGAGGTATGGGGCTATATGGGAATTGATATGGTAAGAACGCAGCGTAGCTGGAGCAATGTGGATTATCAATGCTTCTCCTCCCTTGCTAATATTATCAGTATTTGCATCGAATTGCGAAAGTCGGAGTTACAAGCCAAAGAAGATCGTCTAGCTTTGGACAACAGCGAGAAGATATTGAGAAACATCTATAAGAATCTTCCGGCAGGCGTCGAACTTTACGACAAAGACGGTTATCTGGTAGATATTAATGATAAAGAGCTTGAAATATTCGGCTTGTCTGACAAGAATGAGGCATTGGGAGTTAATCTGTTCGATAATCCCAATATTCCTTCAGAGGTTAAAGAGAGATTGAGAGCGAAAGAAGATGTAAATTTCTCCATCAATTATGACTTCTCCAAAATAAATCAATATGTAGATAGCCGGAGAAATGGGATTATTAATCTTAACACTAAAGTTACTGCTCTCTATGATTCTCAAAATCGATTTATCAACTATCTGTTTATCAATATAGATACGACGGAAACGACCAATGCATACACCAAGATACAGGAGTTTGAGAATCTGTTTCTTCTCATCGGTGATTACGCCAAGGTAGGATTTGCTCATTTCAATGTATTGACAAGAGACGGGTATGCCCAAGATACATGGTACAGGAATTTGGGCGAAAAAGAAGGTATTCCCATGCCACAGGTTATCGGAGTATATGCACATGTGGTTCCTGAAGATCAGGCTGTTCTGAAAAACTTTGTAGGTGAAGTGAAAACGGGAAAGGCAACCAGTTTGCGTAAAGAAGTTCGTGTATGCAGGGAGAATGGCAAATATACATGGACCAGCATTAACGTAATGGTCAGAGATTATCGTCCGCAAGACGGCATTATTGAGATGTTGTGTATCAATTATGACATCACGCCTTTGAAAGAGACTGAACAAAAATTGATTATTGCCCGCGATAAAGCGGAAGAACTGGATCGTCTGAAGTCGGCTTTCCTAGCTAACATGAGCCATGAGATCCGTACTCCTCTCAATGCTATTGTCGGCTTTTCCAGCCTTTTGGCAGAAACGGACAGTAGAAGCGAACGGCAGGAATATATCAAAATCGTGCAAGAGAATAATGAACTTCTCTTGCAACTGATATCGGACATTCTCGATCTTTCGAAAATCGAAGCGGGAACATTTAATTTTGTATATACCAATGTGGATGTAAATGAGACGTGTGCTGAAATCATCAAATCAATGAGTATGAAAGTGAGTAAAGGTGTTGAATTGATTTTTGAGGAACCATTCCCGGAATGTTATATCTATACGGATAAAAACAGATTCACCCAAGTAATCAGTAACTTTATAAATAACGCGTTAAAGTTCACCCAGCAAGGCAGTATCACCCTGGGATATGAACAAGTATCCCATCAGAAAATAAAATTCTATGTGCGCGACACCGGAATGGGAATACCGGAAGAAAAGCAAAAGAGCGTATTTGAACGTTTTGTGAAGCTGAATACTTTTGTTCAGGGTACAGGACTGGGACTTTCTATCTGTAAGAGCATTGTTTCCCAAATGGGAGGAGAAATTGGCGTGGATTCGACCGAAGGAGTAGGCTCCTGCTTCTGGTTTACACATCCGTACCACGCTGCTGACTAGACTGACTATATGTGAAAGGGGGTATTCAATGAATGATGGTTAGTACTTATAATTATGAATAGCCTCCAACAAGGACCGGCTGCAGAATTCTGCAGCCGGTTCTCTCTTTATACCACTATCTTTTACCATTTTCCTTTTTCTTTTTCTTACATTCCTCCGGGCGTCACGTTGCCGTTTCCGAGGTCGGGAAGGGTGTAGGCCTGTCCGTAGTAGTCTGTGGCACTGGTGGTGGTGGCGGTACCGGGCCGGGGCGTGAAAGTCCACGTGGCGCCGCCGCTCCGGGTGAGGGTGATGGTGGCGGGGGGGCCCTGGACATCCGCAACCGGGAGGAGGAAGATGTCTCTGGGGGCGTCGGCGGCAGGGAGGTCGAGAGGGATGGCGTCGGTTTTAATATTCAGGATACCACCAGCCAGGTTACAGATCGCATAGTATCTGTAATTTTTCATCTGCACGCTGTAGTCGGCGGGGATGCGCATGCGGGAGCAACGGTAGGTGAAGTTGAGCGTGAGGGGCTGGCTCAAGTCTGCGACACCAGAACCGGCCTCCATCACCGGGACGGAGGAACCGCTATAGGGAGCCGGGATAGTGATTAACCCGTTCGCGTCCGGTTTGCTGTTGCCCGCGTAGAAGGCGCGGATGCGTGCCTCCACATATTGGGTGCTTCCGTCGGCTTGGTCGTAGATAAGGGTACGGTTGAAGGTGGCTCCGTTAAGGTTAGGATTCAACTCTAAACTGTTGGCTTCGTCCCCGGTGAGGTAGCGCCACGTGGTGCCGGCGTATTTCAGGGCGGAATAGTGGATAGTAGTCTCGTTGGTGTCATTGGTGAACTCCACATACAGCCACACCAAGTCCCCCTCTTCCCACTTCATCCCCTCATCCGTCTGCACGGCGCGGGTTTCGGGCAGAGTGGTTCCGTCGGCGCGGGTCAGGGTGCCGTCGGTGAAGGCGGGCTTCGGGCCCACGGTGATGTTGAGCGAGTGGCGGTCATCGGTAGGCGCTTCGTCGCCGGGGAGATTGTCGGTGCAGCTCCACGCGCATAGGGCGGAGAGCATTAGTAAAAAGATGTTGCGTATCATATCGATCTATCGTTTTTTTAGGTTTGTCATTTTCTTAGTCTTTAAGTTTATAGCTGGCGGCGGAGAATCCGGACTTTTTTCCTTTCCGGTACCTCCCGAAAGCAGGAATTTCATCATTGGCAGACTTTTGGATCTCCCACGACGGGCTACTTTTTCTCGCCGTTATACTCCATATCGAGCACGGGCCAGACGCCCTCGCCGGCCTTCCAGACATCTTGGATATTAAACTTTCTTTCATTTACGTTGATACCATAAGCGGGCGTGGCAGAGACGTTGTAGTCGGTGGTGGAGATACCTTCTTTAGTCCAATCATGACCTACTATATCCTTTATCTCCCCCTCTCCCGGCGCTATGTTATAAGCAATGTTCCCGCGCTCTTCAAGCCCCGAGGTCCCTTTGCCTCCGGCTCCCGCACCGAAACAATATTCTATGGCGCTATTTCCGCTGCTGGGAGCATATCCCCCCACGATGGCGCCGACAGCCCCTTCGGTATTGTCTTTTACCGTGGCCGTAGCCGTGCCCCGCGCGTAGCTGTACCAGAGCTCTCCCATCTCACCGTTATAGCCCACCAGCCCGCCGGCCCAAGCGTTCACGGCATCCGTGCCCGTATAGGTGGCCGTGACATTCCCCGTCGCCACGCACGCCAAAATAGCAGCAAGTTCGCTGTTGCTGTGGCTGCTGTTGTACCCGGCTATCCCCCCGGCGCAGAGGGGCTGCGTGGCGGTCGACGTCCCCGTCCCCGTGAGGCTTACGTCGCCATCGGCCCGACAGGTAAAGAGGGTGCTGGTAGTAGATAAGCAGATATTCTGTCCCACGATTCCCCCCGCATAGGCGCTACCGCGGCCTTGCAGTGCCCCATCCGCCTTGATGTCCACATTCGTATGACAGCGGTTGATGGAACAGTTGGCAGCATGGCCCACCAGCCCGCCGACCACGCCGCCGCTATCGCCGTCGGTGGGTAAGCTGATTTCTATCTTTCCCTTCGCCGAGCAAAGGGTTGCTGTTCCGTTCTGGATATAGCCGGCGAGCGCACCTGTCCTGGGAGCGGTCGGGCCCGTTATCTCCACGTTCCGCAGGTGGATACCCGTCAGCAGGGCGCCGTTACCAGTAACAGAGCCGAAGAAACCGTTATAACTGTGGTTGGTCGTGATGTGCAGCCCCGAGATGGTATAGCCGTTGCCGCAATAGATGCCTGTGTAGCTAGTGCCGTATCCGCCTATCGGCACCCAGTCCGCCGCCAGCGCCCGCAGCGCGGCATCTTTAGACCCGGCCAGTTCCTGCAAGTCGATGTCCGCCACTTGCAGGGCGTTGAGGTCAGTCTTTCCCGAGCCCGACGTCACTCCGTCGCCATTCACATCGCGGGCAAAGCGTGCGAGGTCTTCCGCCGTGCGTATCAGGCGAAACTCCTTGCCGTCAATCTTCGTGGTCAGGATGCCGTCCTGCCAGGGCACGTCGCTGTCGGTCACCGTCACTACCAGGCGGTTTTCCTCGACGGTCACGTTGTAGATGTATTCGTGTCCGCCTTCCAGCATGCTGCCGCTCTCCGCCGCATACCCCAGTTCAGTGCCATCGGAGAGCCGGGCACTGATGAAGAGTTTGCCGCTCACGTCCTGCGGGGGCAGCAGGGCTTCGTAGGCCACAGCGTAGCCCGTGGGGGTGGCGGCACAACGGTGAGGGGTGACGGTTTGCGGTTGCAACTGATTCCCTCCGGTAGGGACATGGGCTGTCAATGTCCCGGTCTGGGGGTCGATGTCCGCTACTAGGAAGATATTCTTGTCGCCCAGCAGCACGGAGGCACCTGCCACTTCCTCGCTGGTGAGGGAGCCACCGGGGCGGAGGCGGACGACGACGCGCGTCATGCCGTGGCGGAAAGTGAGTGCGGGGTTGCCGCGGTCGAGCGACTGTGCGGCATAGACGTAGTCACGTTCTTCATAATCTTTATCTTTACTCTGGTCTTTGGCGACAGCACATTGAAAAACATATCCTTCATTGACATCATACATGATAACTCCTGTGGGCCCGTAAGCAAGGACATCTTTTCCGGTTTCCCCGCTTTTCCACTCAGGAGGTGTGGGGTCGACGTTCAAGGCGGAGATCGTGGGGTCGTGCACGAAGCCGCCGGCTGTGCGGTAAACGAAGACTTTCCGCTCGCCGTCTATGTGGACGAGAATCCAGTCGCCTTCCTCGAAGGTTCCGTCGGGGATGGCACGTGAAGTGGGAGCATTGCCGTTGTCGTGCCCTTCGCGTGTGGCGATGGTGGCGCCGAAGGTGACGGAGGTGCCGTCGCCGCCGGTAGGGTTTTCCGGCTCGTTGTCCGCACTGCACCCGGTGAGGGCTGCCAGCGTTGCCGTCATCGTTATCGCCGTGGCAAGCCACAGGCGGATGCTGTGCCGCCGGATGGCTTTCGGGATGATATGGTTGTGTATCTTCATATTCTCTTATTCTTTTATTTCTTGTTTGGATGAATGGTGGGCGCGGCTACTTGCGGCGGAGCACGGGCAGGTTGCCGTCGGTGACTTCCCAGATGGTGGTGAAATTCCAGGGGGTGAGATTGTAGGTGGAGCCGTCGGGAAGTTTGAAGCTATCCGCCCATCTACCCGATTCCGTCCACCATGAGGCGGCAGGCCTGGCATCGCAGTCCTCGCCGTCCAGTTTATCGGGTCCTTTTTCTCCGAAAGCGGTCAGCGCTGCCGAGGCATAGCTGTTGACTATGTAACCGCCGCTGATTCCTGTTATGCGGCGGATGTTGGTATTCAACTGCCCATTCTTGCCTGATATGCTGCTGTTGAGTGCGGCAGAGTTGGCAATATAGTTGTTGTTAGATCCTGCAATGCCTCCCAAATACACGTACTGGGTAGGAGCCGTGCTTTTTATCTCTCCGGTGGCATAACAATTATAGATTCTCCATCCATTATATCCCACGATGCCTCCGGCTTCAAGGACGTCCATCTTTCCCGTTGCAGTCACCGTGACATTGGAGATGCAATCGGTGATGGTGCCTTCGTTATACCCGCAGATTCCTCCCGCGTAGTAATATGTGCTTTCATCGGTGCCGTTCACCGTTATCTGCCCGTCCACCCGCAGGCGGCGCACTTCTACTTCTCCCCCTTGAATATAGGCAAAGAGAGAAAAAAAGTAATAGCTGGTGTTGCTGATTTTCTGGAATACTGTCCGTATCCCCTTCACCCCATTGAGGGTAAGGGTATGCCCTCCGCCATCGAATGTTCCCAAGAAAGGCTCACTATTGCTGCCTCCACTATAGTAATGGATAGCCTCCCAGTTATCAAGCACCAAATCCTTGCAGAGGCGGTAATGCTTCCTTCTATTTTCGTCACTCGCCCCGATGTCCTTCATCCCCTGCACATCTGTGATAAGAACAGGCTTTTCTTTCGTAGAGCCATCGCCCGACCACAGGGCATAGAGGGTGAGGTTTCCGGCAGGCATCGTCAGCTTGCTGTTTTTGGCATAAAACTCGCCGCCGCCTTCGGGCAGGGTGTTCCATCCCGCGAAGGTTTTGCCGGTTGGAGGCGTCAGGGCGGTGCCGTCGTTCAGGGTTGTCGTGGCGCCTTCAAGAACTTTGGAGCTGTTCACCATGCCCGTGCCGCCGTTGGCGTCGTAGGTCAGGGTGCGGGCTTCCTGCAGGGTGATGTCCTTGCTGCCGCCGTCCGTCCAGTCTTTAATATCGGCTTTGCTGATTTCGATGCCGGTGCGCTCCACGTTTACATTAAAGGTATAGGAGGTGGAGGGGGCAAGGGCTTCGCCCGCCGTGCCGGATGGGAAAGTGAGCGCGGCGCCGAAGGTGGTGCTGTTCAGCGTCAGTTGCAGGCGCACGGAGTTTGCGGGTTGCGGCCAGAGGATGGCGGTGCCTGTGGGCTGTCCCGCGGTGGTTGTGGTGGGCAGTTTTTCGAGGGTGGACGCCGTGCCCGTGGCTTGGGCTTCACCGGTGACGGTGTTGAAAGTTCCTTCCGTTGCCAGTCCGGTGAGGGTGTAGGTCAGCCCGTCCGTTGGGAGTACTGTTCCGGCACCTGCCTTGAAGTTCAGGATGATGCGGCTCATGCGGTGTGAAAACTGAAAATCGACCTTCGGGTTGCTGCTTTGGGCTGTTTGTTGCGCCCAGAGATAGTCGATAGCGGGCAGGTTTGCCGTGCTCTGGTCGGCAACAGTAAGTTTTTTTGTGATGACGCCGTTGCTGCCGGGCTTGGTGCCGTTCACACCCTCGTAGGGGTAATAAGCGGTGAACTCTGTCGGGGACGTATCCTGAAAGTAGATGGTGTTGTCTTCGCCCGCCGCACCGGATACGGGTTTGAAAACACTGCCGTCGGTTTTGTATTGGATATTGATATAGTTTGTTTTTCCCTTCGCGGAAGAGGTGGAAATGCCGATACAGTCGTCGGCATCCCATACCATATTTGAGGCGCGGGTGGATGTCACGTTGTCTGCCTTACCGATAGAGGCGGTGACAATGGCAGCGTTCGAGGCGTTGCCGACGGGTTCATTGTTCTCCTCGCTGCATCCTGCGGCGAGCAGGACTGCTACCACGGACGTGACAGCGAAAAGCCGGGTTGATGTGAATTGTTTCATTTGCTATTTGTTTTTAGTTTATGATTATACTTGATTATTCCATTCCGGCATTTACGTCACTGCCGCTTGTCTCCGTCCAGCCGATAATCGTACCGCCCGTTTCAGAATTTACCGGTGCATATACATCACCGGTAAGACGCATCGGATGGAGTTTGTCGGCATTGAAATCCTTCAACATTTCGCTAAGGTCGGTTTCCACCGTCTCTGTCCTGCCATCGCTGAAGGTAAGTGTCATGGCCATACGCTGCGCCGTTCCCGGAATTATTCCCGGCACCCACACGGCACCGACCAGTTTTCCTTCCAACCGGACAAAAGGAAACGGCACGATAGCCGCAACGCCCGTCACTTCGCCCGTGCGCAAGTCGATGGACGCCGCCACTCCTAACAACCGGGCTTCGATACCGGTAATACGCCTGGGATCTCCTTCGGTAACAACCACTTCGGATTCTATCTTTCGGAAGAGTTGCCGCATGGGTAACACGACGCTCGTCGTATCGTCCGCCACGACATCGGCTACCGTCGTGCCTGCTAACAATACGCCCGGTTCAGGGTGTTGCATCCCGGCGTTGTCCGGGTCATTGTCCACTGTCGCTATGCCGTCCTTTACCGTAACGTGTGCCGCCCGGTTGTAGCCGAGCAGTTCCGTCGGTCCCGGCACGAATAGTCCGGTAAGCGCGGCAAGCGGTTCATGCAGGGTGAAGGATGTTCCCGCTGCTTCCGTGATGTATTCCGCGGGAGCGGCTATGCCTTCGCCCCGCCGGGTCCAGTCGGCGGTTATCACGATGGCCCCTTTGTCGGGGTGCGGCGTGTTGTAAATCGGGTCTTTTACATCGCAACCCGCAAGGAACAGGGTCGACCAGATGCAAAGTAATGTCATTGTAATTTTCATATATCACGTTTTTATAGTTCTACTTATTTGCTGCCGATAGTCCACACGAGGCTGATTCCTGCCTGCGTGGGTCCCCAGAAGTGCTTATTATTGTTCCGTTCCTTATAGACACGCACGCCGTCGGTCACGCCGTAACTGTCGTATTCAGACCGGGTATATCCCAGACCGAGATTGAAGTCAATGGAGAAACTGCGGGACAGATAGAGCTGGTAGCCTAAAGTTAGTCCTACATTCCAGCACTTCCCCTGATAACCGGTATCTTTGGATAGGACACCGCCCAGCATATACTTATATACATTGTATTCGCCATAGTTGCCTGATACCCCTGCATAAAAGCGTTTGTCGTGCAGCAGGTACCATCTCACTTCGGGCGAGAGCATCCATATCTTCTGTACCTTGCCGTGCTCACCGCCCCACCACGAAAGGCTGCCGTCCAGCTTCACGCCCAGATCACGGTTCACCCGCCATTCCACGCCGAGCGTGGGAAGCAGCATGGCATCATACAACACGTTCGTGCGCACGGCAAAACGGTATAGTTGCTCCGGTTCTGACGGCAATCGCTCCGCGACGGGTACGGGCTGTCGTTCCACGTTGGCTTCAGGTTGCTTCTCCGCCACGGGTTCTTCCTTTTTCTTCACGGTTACCTCTTGCGGTGCGGGGGCTTCCCGCTTTACTCCTTCTTTAGCCGGTTGTGGTTCCACGACGTTTTTGGCCGGAACACGGAGCGTCACTACCACTACATCTTTATTATTATAGTACGCACGCGCGTAATTGGCCGTGACGAAATCCGTTTCTTTCAGTCCTTTCCGGGTGATAAGTTCCGATTTCACTCTGTTGGCACGAATAAATGCCGTGTGCAGATTCTCTTTGGCGGTTGGTAGCGAAGCGCAGTAGCCATCCACCTGCACGGGTATTTTGCCTTCTGCAATCTCTGCTTTGTGACAGTCAATCAGCCCATAGAGCCGTTCCAGTTCCGCTTCGTTACCCGCACGGGTAAACATGTTCTCACCCGGAAGAAAACGGAAGGTGACAACCGTATCCGCCGCAGTAGTTTCAGATGCCCGTGCAGGGGAAATTCCGGTGAGCGAAACTCCCCAAAGCAAGAGAACTGATAGAATTTTGTGTAAATGTTTCATAAGTATGTATATTAAATTTTATGTTTTCATAGAATTATTATCACATTCAAACACTCTTAGTGAACTTTGTTTCTTATCATTATTACATAAAGGTATGTAAATACCAAATAAGGCAGGTGACAATTCAACAAAATCTGCTTTTTACAATTTGTCCTAATGGCATTTCTGGTTAGGACAAATCGTAAAAGGCGTGCAAAAAGGTATATTTTTACGTTTTTTGTCTTGAAAATGAGGATTTAGAGTAAAAAGGTCATATATTTGTGGAATGGATATTTCAGCGACATATATAACTGCGATAATACCTCTTATTCCATTTTTTTCGGCTATTGCCAGCGGAATATTGGTTACTTTCTCGCTGCAAGACTGTCTGAAACGGGAAGAAAGAAGATTAAAAAGAATTGTTCTCTTTTATTTTTCCATATCGGGCATCGGGTGGTTTGTAACACTTTGTTACGCATTCAGCCCGGCGCTGTTCACTTGGTTGAATGTTGTATGTCTCTTGTCTTTTATTTTACCTGCCATCTTCTTTTTTCGGATTATCCGCTTTCTTACCCGGCTCGGAAAGCCGGAAAACTTTTCCATGCTCCATTACTTATTGCCCGGCATACTGGTAATAGTTACGTTGGTATGGTCATTCTTTGTACCTTTCAGCGTACAGCTTGAAATCGTTACGGGGAAAGCTGAAATTTATCCTGCCGGATATGAGGCCTTTACCCGCTTTTATACACTAAAGCCCTTGTTCCGGGTCATCTTCGGGCTTACATATTATCTGCTTGCCATCGGGGTATTAGCCGGTTATTATAAAAGGGCCACAGGAAATAATGCGATTGTGCACAAACCTGCAAACTGGGTCTTGTTTCTTGTCGGAATATCTCTGGCATCGCTGTTTTCGTCTGTATTGCCCACCTTCATCATGAAGCGCGTGGAGTTCTACTCTTCTATATGGACGCTGATAGTGGCATTAAGCATTGCCATGCAGCATGTCTTGCTCGCGTACCACATCATGCGCCGGGATTATGTACCTTATATTATTACTGAAAAAGCACCCAAACAACCAAAAGTGACAAAGGAACATGCGCAACAAATAGAAGAGCAGACGGTAGAAATCAAAGAGAAGGCTCCGCGTAAGCAACATTCCGGCAAACTAAACCGCCGTACGTTTGAGAGCTTCATCCGGAATGAGAAGCCCTATTTGAACCCGGATTACAAGATAACTAATTTGGTGGAAGATATGGATATTAACCGTACCGCACTTTCGGCATTTATAAACCGGACATACGGCATGAACTTCAACCGGTATCTGAACTGCTTGCGGCTGAAAGAACTTGAAAAACTTCGTTCACAACCCGCCGGGAAGGGGAAAAGTATCAGTTCCTTGCTTGACAAGGTAGGATTTAAGGACTTCCGCAATTATTCGCGTGCTGCCGCTGCCGAAAAGAAAGCCGCCGAACAAAAGGGCGGAGCAGGCAAAAAGAAAGGAGATACGGAATGATAAACATAGACCAGATAGATGCTTTCGCTTTTTCAGCTCCTATTATATGTGCTTTGACTTGCATGATTATGATGCTGATGGATGCAGTTGCACGTAGGCGTAACGTGCAGGAGAAGAGGCTGCGCCTCTTCTTGGCATTAACCTATCTTATTACCTCTCTCGGATGGCTGGGTATGGTATTCTATTCTGTCAGTCCCCGTATTTTCGCATCCTACTATACTGTATTCCTGTTCACGCTTATGCTCGACCAGGTAATGATATACAGGTTTGTTTCCATTATAACAAGTACCGGTGAGCGTCGCAAACTCAACCGCCTGCATCTGATAATACCGCTTCTTTTCACCCTCGTTTCGGCAATAAGCGACATGATTGTTCCGGTGGAACAGCAGAGGGCAGTGATATTTTCAGAAGTAAACGGAGGTGAATCCAATTTTTGGTTCAGGATAATGTATGTATTGACAACCGCCGTTTTTATTGTTTACAATACGCTCTATCCATTTCTGAATCTGCGGAACATACGCCGTTACAGGAAGTTCATAGTGAACTATTCTTCGGATGCCTATAACGCATCTCTCACCTGGCTGGCGGTCATACAAGTGCTTATTTTGATAACCGTTCCGGTTCCGTTGGCGGGATTGTTGTTCCATGTCCCCACTATTTCGTTCAGCTATTTTGCATGGGTAGGAACGCTACCGTATTTTATAAACTACCTGATTCTTTGCTACAACCTGCTCAACGACAATTATCTCATCATCCAACCGGAAGATGTAAAAGAGGATACGGCTGCCAAAACGACCACTATTGACCGTAAACTGTTCGAGCACTACTTGCGTGAAAAGAAGCCTTATCTCAATCCCCACCTGCGGATTACAGAACTTGCCACCGGGTTACATACCAACCGGAGCTACATTTCGGGCTTTATCAATAAAGAATATGACATGAATTTCTGCCGTTTGATTAACCGTTGCAGGCTGCATCATCTCGACCGGCTCCGCTTGTCGCCCTCAAACGCAGAGAAAGACAATATAGATTTGGTGTTGATGGCGGGATTCAGCAGTTACAGGAGCTATCTTAGGGTAAAAAATGAAGAGGATAGATTGTCGTTGCTGAAAGTATTTGAAAAGTAATTTCCTACTATATTTATTTTTATCTAACATCCATTTTTTTAAAGCTATTGACTTTGCCCTTTTTATTTCGTATATTTGCAGTAACCAATTAGCTGACAACAGATATGATATATACAAAAATAAAGACATAAAGAGATTTTTCAGACACATATTTATCTGTCTGAAAGAATAGAAATGGGGTGGAATCTGCAAAGATTCCACCCCATTTTGTTTAATATATTCGCGTTTGATTAGTGAATGACCCAGAATATCGTTTATTATAAATGTAAGACCCGTTTATAATAAACTGTTTCACTTTTTATTAAAAACGTTTCATGGGTTTATTAATATCTTGTATAAGAAAAAGAAAATAGCGTAAAGGTAGTAATGGTATCAACGAGACAAATACAAATATATCTACACATTTATAGCAATGAACTACCTTTACAACTTGATTCTTTTTTATAGTTTATTCCTTTGAACATCGGGCGTAAAAGGACCGATCTCAATGGGAATTATTTAGTTAATGAACGAATACATTCCACTTCTTCTGCCGAATAAGGAGTTCCATTACTACGGAATATATCATGGAACCACAATAGAGGTTCAGAATCATCAAGTAATGGAGTGTCCCATGCATAGATCGTATTTGTTTTTCCGGCTACAAGTCCCCAATTGATTGCACCGATATTTTCTTTCTTCAGCATTGGCATAATATCCTGGAAAGTGCTATTTTGGGTACGCGCCATATATTCCGTACAAATCATCAGACGACCGTATTGCTTCAATTATTTCAATAGTCCTTCCACCATTACAGGAAAATGATCTGAAGAGTACTTATTATACTTTATATCATC
>OGXC01001854.1_pt1 | contig 15472 bp, 14 predicted proteins | sample 1576201 | NCBI WGS metagenome assembly OGXC01 (sample SAMEA3541562, study PRJEB24748) | human gut metagenome | biome: human gut; feature: human-associated habitat; material: faeces | place: China | collected 2012 | reverse complement strand
GGAGACCAGTACCGCCTGGATCTTTGCTGCTGCGGTCTTGACTTCATCCAGGGTAAGGCCATCCTTTGGGTTTGCGATGGTCATGGTGGATGTGGCGTTGCTGCCGGCATTAAATACGAGCTGCAGTGTCTTCATTCATTTCCTCCTTTCTGGGCACGACTCCGGGTAGCGCTGATTGACTCGCAGAGTCAGATTTCATAATGATTTTTATGCACTGCTTCGTCATAATCCTCCTTAAATAGCTCGCTATTCTCGTCGGACTATTCCTCGCATTGCATAAAAATCAAGAATAAAATCTGACAGCGATTCAATCAGTGCTACCCTCGGATTTTTCATCCCGGGCCCTGGGATGTTCCGTTCAATTTAGCCCTCTACTCTATACATAACGCGAGGTTACCATTTGTGAACATCAGCTAGCAAAAGTTTGTTGAAATTCATCATAATTTTTGAAAATGGATCGAATATTTCTGGCATGCCGGTATACTACGCTGAATGAAAGGTTATTTTCCCTGGCAATATCCCGCCACTCTTTCCCTTCCATCCTGCGGCTGAACAGCTTTCTCTGGGTATCTGTCAAAGGGCAGGAAGCGATGATAGTCTGTACCTCTTTTTCATTAAGTACTGGTTCCATTGAAGCATTTGCATCAGGAACATCAGGAATTTCACTCATGGATGGTGAAAATATCTTCTTCTCCAGTTCCCTTTCCCTGGTCATATTCAGACGGCTCCACTTCAGCCTCTTCATGACGTACTTAATGAAATGGATATCTTTAGACGGATCAAACGACAAAAGGCATTCCAAAAAGCATACCCATAAATCCTGCTCTGCATCTTCCCTGCTCCAGTCCTCGTAGGAGCCATAGGAAAGACGATGGATATACTTTTTGAAATGCCTGCAGATTTCTTCTTTAGCAGAAGCGTCCGTTTTTGCTTCTACTGCCAGCTTATCCAGATACTGGTACCGTTCTTCTTTAGTCATTGGGAATCATCCTTTTCTCCGAATTCATCCGGAAAAATCGGTTCCTCACTTATCTTGACTGTTTAGCGGTTTAGCGATGTATCTGTTGAGCAATGTAGCATCAAGTGATTTCCGATTATGTAATTGTTAATTTCATTGTAACATATACTGATAAAGATTAAAAACCAGATTCCATTTATACATACCCAAAGAAGACCCGGTGTCCGTAGATTGCAAGAATTCGTCCAATGAATCAGACGCCAGCGTGAAGGGCGTAACCGAAGTTATCCCCAAACTGAACTTGTCGTCAGAGGATCAAAAGCATGAGCTAATCTAAAGTCCTGAGCCTTCCATATAGGGTTGTTTTTAGCGAAAATAACCGGTTATCCGGCTGCCGGATTCCAGGCTTTTCACCAAGGCCTTGGCTATTTTCCCAGATTCTTTCGCAGGATCCTCTTTATTTCCGCCATCCTCGATGGCCATTGAGGTGGGGAGTCAAGCAGACGTCCATGGAGACTTCCAACTTCATAGAACCTTCCCTTAGCTAGCAGTTGGGAAATATGAAATTGGGCCTATCCATTCTAGAGACTTTTTGTCCCTCTACTATATACATAACGCGAGATGTCATTTTGTGAACATGGAAAATCAAATTTTCCAAAAATTTGTTGGAGGACAGGCCCTGCGGGCCGGACCCATTACCATCTCTCAGCCGTTGGCAGCTCTCTTCTGGGAAGAGAGCCTTCTGTAGAGTCATCTGCACGTTTCAGGTGTAGAGTCTTTAGGATCCCGTTCGCGGCGGAGCCGCTGATGTCCTTGATCTCGGTCTCATCTGGCGGAGGTTAGCTGATGGTTGCGCCGCAGGCTGAAACTCTTTTAACCTCCCCCATCTATGGGGGAGGTGCCCGCAGGGCGGAGGGGGCTCTCGCTAAAGCTGCTCAGACCGTTCTCCCGCTAATAGCAAAAGCTGCTATGAAACCTGGCGGGTTGTAACATCGTCATAGTCATTTATCCGGGAGATTTCTCGACTCATCGAAGCTGTAGCGATTTTAAAGACAGAGCCACTACGACGCTTACCACCGCTCGAAATGACGATGAACGTATGGGTTCACCGGGATAAAGGTGGATTTTCTAAGAGGAATCATAAGGCGGCGCTTCCCAATCTGTGCGCCGCCACCACCCATTGTAAAATGCGATAGGAAGGGGCTGCAGATTATATATTTGCCTCTTTATCTGTCAGATGCTTGCAAATTGCCCAGAGTGAATATTCCGCAACAGGTGTACCGCCTATCCGAAAAAGCGGTACCGCCTTTCCGCGGAAAGTGTACCGCTTATCCGCCAAGGTGTACCGCTCATTCTTTAGGTTATGATGTTAAAATAATTTAGTCATTTTTAGCATCGGGGCTATTCAAATATTCTGTCATATTCATTGATCCGCAATTGATGTGGTAGGCATTGTGAATGATCCTGTCCATAATCGCATCGGCCAGAACCCCATCACCGAGGCGCGGATACCATTCCGTGCTTTTGTACTGGGAGCAGAAAATAGTAGAATGAGCATCGTACCTGTTTTCCAAAATCTCAAGCAGGTACTGCTGCTCCACTTCCGTTGGCAACTCGAGAAGCCACTCGTCGATGATGAGGAGATCGTAGCTGGAAAATTTCTTTACGATGCTGGCGACGCTCCGCCCGACTTCGGTTCCATAGTTGAACTGTTCCATGAGCTCCGGCATGCGGAAATATTTGACCCTGTACAGATGGCGGCAAGCCTCTTTCCCCAAAGCACAGGCGAGGTGGGTCTTTCCTACTCCGGTAAATCCGTTGATGATCAGGTTCTTATGGCGCTCAATGTAACCGCAGCTGGCATAGCCAAGGATTTCTTCACGGCTGAATCCTCTTCCCTGCAAGATAAGGGTGTGAACATCGGCATCAGGATAGCGGAACTTAGCAATATGCGTCAGCCTCCGGATGCGATCATCCAATTTTACTGAATAGCATTCATCGATGGCCAGTGTCAGCCTCGAATCGAAGTCCAAAGGGGCATAAGATTCCAGATCACTCTGCTGGTTCTGCAGGGCTTCTACCAGAGGTTCCATTTTCATGTTGCGGAGTTTCCGCTGTGTTTCTTCATTGATCATTTTGTCTTTCCTCCATAATAGTCTGCGCCGCGGATGTAAGCGCCTTTTTCGGAAATACTGTGTTTTCCGGTATTTTCATAACGGGCGGAATGTACGCCATCCAGGATTTTGTCTTGATTGTTCCCCAATACAGCTTTAAGATAGTTGTAGCGGGGCGATGTTGTGTGGGCTAAAGCATACTGGCAGGCATTCTCGAAGCGGTCCTTCGGATATTTCTGACTGAGATGCAGAATGGCCAATGAAGCATTATAGCCCTGCTCTTTTATGGTTACACTGTCAAAGATCCTCCTGATGACTTCCGACGTACAAGGTCCGATTTTCCCGGCCCAGGCACAGATGCGATCCTTATCCATTTCCGGCTGGTTGAATTCATCCGGCATATCTCCCGGGCGTGTGGAATAGTGGTTGGTCATGTAGTCAGGAAATCTGATGTGGGAGGCAATACGCCGGTTTCCGCAGTAGATTTCCACAAGTTTGTCGGTGTAACGGATGTCCACGAACTGCCCGCGGTATACGTAGGGAACGGAGTACCAGTTTTTCTTAAAGGAAACGTGGAAATTGGGATATACTTTCCTTCCCAGAATAACCGCGGCGATTTCATAAGGAGCTCGTGGAAGAGCCCGGAGATATTTCTTCTCGTCCAGCCATACTTCATAGCGGCTTCCCTGCCTTTTCTGGAAGGGCTGCCGGTTGTACTTATCTGTAGCAGTCACTACATCCTTCTGCAGCTCGCCAAGAGTAAAGTAAACCTTGTTGCGAAGACGGGCGATGATAGCGGTGGCAATATTTCCAACCGTATTCTCCACGGATGCTTTCTGCTTGGGCTTCCGCACACCGGCAGGCATAATAGCAGTTGAATAATGAAGCCCAAGTGCCTCATAGGCATCGGTGAGAACCACTTCACCTTCTTTGGGATGTTTCACAACGCCGGTTTTGAGATTGTCACAGACTGTCCGCACAGGAACGCCGCCAAATGCCTCGTACATGTGGACATGGCACCGGAGCCATGTATCCATCTTCATATCCAGCGTGGCCTCCACGTAGGCATACCTGCTGTATGTGAGGCAGGAAACAAAGAGATGCACGGAAATGGTCGCGCCGGTGTCACGGTCGATGATCTGCATGGTCGGCCCGCTCCAATCGACCTCGCACTGGGCTCCAGGCTTATGCTCCAGATGATTGGTCAGGTCATGGGTTGTGCAGTACCGGCCGTAATCCTCACAGAACTTGGTATGCCCTACAGCAATGTTTCCATTCTGGTGACACCTGTCACGATACTCCGTCCAGAGCAATGAAAGAGTCACACCCGGCTTCTTGAGCTCTTCATGGATGGATTCGTAATCCGGCAGCTCGTACATGTCTGAACCTTCCGGCCGGTCAGGGAAGAAGAGCTTTTGTAGTGCTGCATCATCCAGCTTGCGGATGCCCGCATAAGTGATGCCCTTCTTCCGCGCCGTTCGCAGTACGGTAGTAATCGTACTCCTCGACATGTGACGGGAGCGGGCAATCTCATCTTGAGACATTCCGCGGTCATGGAGCTCCAGGATGAGCCGGATCCTGGCAAAATTGGCCATATTAAAAGGCCTCCTTTCATAGAACAAAGGGAAATACTACGTCCCTGTTTTCATTCTATGGCAGGAAGCCATATATTAATATATTTATTAAAAGAATTTAGGAGTATTTCAGCTGGCATGTACACCAATAGTTCAAGAAGTTACCTAAAAATGGCAAGCGGTACACCTCGGCGGACAAACGGTACACCTTGGCGGACAGGCGGTACACCTAGCGCGGAATACTCACCCAGAGCGGTGTTAGCATATAAGCGTACAAATTATTACTGATTTTTCCATGTAAGATATTTGCCACTCAGCAATATCTTTTTATTTTATTTTTCTTTGTTGGCATTTATGCTAACACGTTAATATAAAGGAGGTATGTTTTTGAATAGCTCAAAAATAAATGATGGTTTTCACCCAAACCTGGCAGTTGATGCCGTATTTGATGGTATTTTAGAAATACCGGAGATTCAAAAGCCTGCCTATATAAAAATCCCCAAAGCACTTATCCCCTTTACTGCCAGAAAAAGGTCTTTGAATCATGATGAATTTATTTCATTTTATGAACATGATATCCGATTTGCTTCCTTTTTAAAAAATCCTTCCAAATATTTGCTGGAGCTTAAAGCATTTCCCGGAATAATAGCTCCCGATTGTTCCGTGTATCGAGATATGCCTTTAGTCTTACAACTTATGAATATATACAAAAGCCGATTACTTGGTCATTATCTCCAAAAACAGGGATTCTATGTTATCCCTAATATTCGTTGGGGCGATGAGCGAACATTCAGTACATGTATGCTTCCTGAAAAAGCTGCATTTTTAGGCATACCGAGTCATAGTATTGTTGCCATCAGTACTTATGGCTGTATAAAAAGCAGGGCAGATAAATTTTATTTCAAAAATGGATTAGCAGCAATGATTGAGACTTTATCTCCTGCCATCATACTTGTTCACGGGTCCATGCCTGATAGTGTATTCCAAAATATACCGGGCAGCATCAAATTGATACAGTACAATAATTGGATTTCTCTCCGGAAGAAGAAGGTGTTATGATGGGAGCAGGCAAAAGCGGATTATACAAAGGGACTTATGGCTCAAACGCCGTTCCCGGAAGTATAGACTATATGTCACCAACCGATGCTTTCAGTAAAAATATCAGCCACCGAAAAGACATCGATGTTAATGGCTTTTTTGACATTATCGCCCATGGCTTGCCTAATAAAATACAAATCGAATACCATGGTAAGACATTAATAGTAAATCACCGATTAGCAGCTCAGCTTATAAAGCATAATTATCTTTATACAGGTACATCTATTCGCCTGCTTTCATGCAGCACCGGTTCCCAAACAGCCGGATTTGCACAGAACCTGGCAAATAAAATGAATATTGTAGTAGAAGCGCCAACCAAGCTCGTATGGGCTTACCCTGATGGAAAGTATATTGTTGCTGATAGAAGAAAAGATAATCCCAATTTACCTGATTTGAACAGAAAGGGTAAATTTATTAAATTTTATCCCGGAGGTAGCAGAAAATGAATTCCATTGTTAAATGTGAAAAGTGTGGAACACCAATGGTTCCATTCCAAAAAGATGGTTCTCAAGGCATGACTTGCCCAAAATGTGGCTGGGGGTGGGCTACAACCTATACGACTCCTATTATGCTGGATGAAAATCAATATACATTAACAATTTGGAATAAAGAATCATTTACTTTACCGGATGTTAAGAGAATCGCTTTGGCATTTCACTTAACCATTATGCAGGCAAGGAAGGAATTATCTAAAGGAAAATTAACCTGTACTGCCTCTGCATCTGCAATTAAAGATCTTGCTCGAAAATTATCTCAAGATAAAATTGACTACTCTATCTCTCCGAAGTTTCCTTATAAAATATGATTGATATCTCCTACGAAGAGCCAATCGATCACTTTGTATATTTATATGCTGCATAAGCATGTTTAATCTAAAATAAACTTTTTTACAAAATCATTGTTATTCATGCCAAAAAGGATGGTCTTCAATTAAGAAGCCATCCTGTTTTATTGACATATGGAATTTCAAAAGGATTTTTTACATATATACAGTTTACTGCTATGCTGCTCCCCAGCTACCCTTTACAAGATTTAAATGAGAAAGCCTGTACCACATAGCTGTTTTGGACACATGAAATTGATCAGCCAGTTCTTTTAAAATAAATAAGTCACAATCATGTTTAATTTCAAATCGAGATTTATATGTATTATACAAATCACAATAAACTGATCTTACTGCATTCCTGGGCATTAATATACAGGCAGCACACGTATCTGCCTGCCACTCAATCCAATCCAGATCGTTCTCAAATTTTCTATGACCATTAGGCCAGTACTTAGGCTTTCGGTCTTAAAAAGCAAATACATGGGCTTGTGTTTTTAAATTTTTAAAATAATCCTGATGCATTAGATGATGAGAGACCTCATGCATGACTGTATAATTTTCACAGCCCACATGATTCCCATCCGTCAGGCGCGAGTCAATAAGAATGGTTCCACTTTTAACAAAAATCTTTTTTGTAGGACATTCCTCATGAAGGTAATCATCCGACCAGACAGATAAAATTCCTGTATTAAAAGCAGTCATTCCAAGAATAGTACTGTTTTGTGACAAGTATTGCCAATCACAGGCAACTCCAAGATAATTTTCCACCACATCATAAGGGTCAAAACCGGGATTTGGATATTTTAACATGGACGGATTATATTTTTTAAGAAATTGTTCAGCAATATGTTCGATATTTTCTGTACTATATATCGGTACTGACATGTAAATGAATCACTTCTTTCCGTTAAAAATATCAATAGCTTTTTGCCACTGCGCTTTGGTTGCATTATTCCTTCGTGCAGTTCTCAAAGCGACCCTTACAATTTCATCATCCATAATATAGCTTGAAATATCTTGTGATACAGCATCGCTTTTCTCCGCAGCTGCCAAGTCAAACATTCGATCCTTATCTGATATATCAAGTCCTAATATGTTAGACAATTTAAATAACTTTTCTTTATCCGGAGGATATCTGCGTCCTTTCTCTATATCGCTCATATATGCAGGGGCAATTCCAAGAAGAGTCGCCATATGTCTAAGGGTAATACCTTTTTCCATCCGCTTTGCCCTTATAAATTCTCCAAATTTTTCCTCCATAACTATTCCTCCCATCATATGTAAGCTTATCTGCTTACTATACTCAGTCTAATTTAAAGTTCTCAGTAAGTCAAATCAAATCTATAGAGAATCCTGATAACATCCGGAATTTCTTTAAAATAGCAGATATTGCAAATTGTTTAAGGAAGCACTGATTAAATCGTTGTCAGATTTTAAGAAAGCTGTCCAGGCCCTGCAGGCCGGATCCATCACCATCTCTCAGCCCCGTGGGCAGCTCTCTTCTGGGAAGAGAGCCTCCTGCTGAGTCAATGGTACGTTTTAGGGGCAGAGTCATCAGGATTCCATCTGCGGCTCCGCCGCTATTGTATTTCAAAAGGCGGCGCTCCCCAATTCGTGCGCCGCCACCTTCATTCCTAATTTCTCATTCCTAATTCCTAATTTTTCCAACGCTGCGAAGCAGACGGAGGTTAGCGGTTGGATGCGCCGCAGGCTGATGGTTAGTCCCCCTTTCCCAAAGGGGGATGTCTGCGCCAGCAGACAGAGGGATTCTGATGGATTTGCGGCGGAGACGCTGTATATCAATTCTCCTGGGCTCCGTCATAGTCATTTATCCGGGAGATTTCTCGACTCATCGCAGCTGTAGCGATTTTTAAAGACAAACCCACTACGACGCTTACCACCGCTCGAAATGACGGGGGTGGGTAGTGCCAGATGACGCAGTGAACCTGCTGAAGGATAGCCTCCTTCCTTGGGAAGGAGGTGGCTGCGAAGCAGACGGAGGTTAGCTGTTGGTTGCGCCGCAGGCTGGAGCCGATAATCAGGCCCTTTGGGCCAGTCCCATCAGTTCCCATAAGCTAACCCCACCCCGTTGGGGAACCCCTTCCCGAGGAAGGGGCCGACTGTTGTGTCAATTTCACGTTATTTGTGCAGAGTCATTAGGATTCCACTGGCGGCGGAGCCGCAGATGGTTAGCCTCCTTCCTCGGGAAGGAGGTGGCGCCGTAGGCGACGGAGGTTAGCTGTTGGAAGCGCCGCAGGCTGTCGGGCTTTCTTGAAAGCTAGAGGCTAGTAGCTAGAAGCCCCGCACGAATGACTCTATCCGTAAGCTTCGCTCTAACAGCTCACCACAATAGGCAGTAATTATTCCGCCAGCACCTCTTTCATAATGGCCACGGCCTGTTTCAGGTCTTCCCAGGGAATATTGAGCGCCGGGAGGAGGCGGATTTTTTCCTTGGCCGTCAGCACCACTACCCCCTTTTCCAGAAGTCCGGGGACCAGGGTATTCACATCTTTTTCCGGTTCAATACCCCACATGAGGCCCATGCCGGCCACAGACTTTACTCCTTTGGCACCGGACAGCTGCTCTTTTATGTACTGCCCCTTCTCTTTGACATCCTGCAACAGGGCATCATCGATCCGGGAAAGAATGGACAGGGCGCCGGCACAGGCAATGGGGTTGCCGCCGAATGTGGAGCCATGGGTGCCGGGGGTGTAGACGCCGGCGGTTTTATGGTTGAAGAAGGTGGCGCCCAGGGGAAGGCCGCCGCCAATCCCTTTGGCCGTGGAAACGATGTCCGGTTCCACATCGTAATTCATGTAGCCATAGAGTTTTCCTGTTCTCCCATTGCCGGTCTGTACCTCATCCACGATGAGGAGAATATCATGCTCTTTGGCATATTTTCCGATGCCTTCGAAAAATTCTTTCGTCAGGGGATGGACGCCGCCTTCCCCCTGGATGGGTTCTACCATGACGGCACAGATGTGGGGATTTTCTTCACAGAGTTTTATAAAAGCAGGAAGATCGTTGGCCGGTGTATAGAGGAATCCTTCCGTGAAGGGATAGAAATCTTTATGAAAAATTTCCTGTCCCGTGGCGGCGAGGGTGGTAATGGTGCGTCCGTGGAATCCGTTGATGAGGGTGACGATGACGTTTCTGTCTTTATCATACTTATTGATGGAATATTTCCGGGCGCCTTTGATGGCGCATTCATTGGCTTCGGCACCGGAATTGGAAAAGAAGACCTTCTCCATACCGGTCTTGCGGCAGATCATCTCCGCCAGGTCTGCCATAGGTTTTGTGTAGAACAGGTTGGATACATGGTTCAGGGTGTGAAGCTGCTTCGTGACGGCTTCCATCCATTTTTCGTCGGCAATGCCGAAGATATCAACGCCTATACCGCTTCCCAGGTCGATGTAATCTTTTCCATTTTCATCGGTCAGGTGAGATCCTTTGCCTTTGACAAAACATACGGGATATCTGGAATAGGTATGGGCAATATAGGCTGCATCTTTTTCTTCTGTATTCATAGGTTGACTCCTTTAGAAAATCGGATGGCTGCGTGGGCTGTTGTGTTCAGAGCTTATGGGGAGAGTCATTCGTGCGGGGACTTCTGGCAGCTGGCAGCTCCATGGGAATGACTCTGCCCGCCAGAACCGTACACAAAAGCCCATTGCATTTTGCATTACTTCGTGAACATGGTTCCCAGTCCTTCATCGGTGAGAAGTTCGATGAGGATGGCGTGGGGGATTTCTCCGTTGATGATGAAAACTTTCTTTACTCCCTCTTTGATGGCATTGGTGCAGCAGTCAACCTTGGGAATCATGCCGCCGGCAATGGTGCCGTCCTTTTTCAGGGCCTCCGCATCGGTGAGGGTAATCTTTTTGATGAGGGAGTCCGGGTCGTCCTTGTCCTTGAGGACCCCGTTGATATTGCTCATGACCACCATGGATTCCGCATGGATGGCAGCAGCAATTTTGGCGGCTGCCGTGTCGGCATTGATGTTGTAAGGATTCCCGGCATTATCGATGCCGATGGAAGAGATGACAGGAATGAAACCGCCGTCCAGCAGGTCATCCAGTATTTTCTTGTTGATGCTGTCAATTTCTCCGACCTGCCCCAGTTTCTCATCCTTCTTGTGGACTTTGATGAGGCCTCCGTCGATACCGCATAGACCGACTGCCTTGCCGCCAAGGGCTGTGAGATTGGCGGCAAGGCTTTTATTGACTTTGCCTGCCAGCACCATCTGTACCACCTCCATGGTGGCGTCGTCGGTGACGCGAAGGCCCTTTTCAAAATGGGATTCTATGGAGAGCCGCTTCAGCATGGCGCTGATTTCAGGCCCGCCGCCATGGACGAGAATCACTTTCACCCCCACCAGGGACAGCAGGAGGATATCCTGCATTACTGATTTTTTCAGGGCAGGATCGGTCATGGCATTTCCGCCGTATTTGGCGACTACGTATTTACCTGTATATTCTTTGATGTAAGGTACGGCCTGTGTCAGTATTTCGGCCCGTACCGCATTGGATGCGTTCATAAATTACCTCCTGGATGAGTGTCTCAGATAAGGAGCAAGTTATTAGGCCAATCGGATGGAAGGAGCATAAGGGTGGTGGGTTGGCATCGCTTCGCTTGCCAACCGGGTTGTAGCTTCAACGTCGCTACGCTTGCTGAAGCGGGTGCATGAGGTGGGCCTGCCGCCTTCGGCGGCTATTCAACCTTATGCCCCCGGCGCGAAGCGCCTGCCACCCGGTGAACAAGCGTAGCGGTGTTCACCCACAACCTTTAGCCCCATTCATGCGATTGGGCCATCAGTCATTTGGCTAATCACAGCACCAGTCCCGTTTCTTCCGGGAAACCGAGCATGAGGTTCATGCACTGGATGGCGGCGCCGGAGGCGCCTTTGCCCAGGTTGTCAAAAGAGGAAATGACCAGGACCCGTTCATCGTTTCCTGCAACATAGAGGGTCATGCTGTCTTTTCCGGCGTTTTCATTGGCCGAAAGAAAGAGGCCATTCGTTTCATCAAGGGACAGGGGGCTCACATGGATAAGCTTTGCATTTTTATAGTGCTTTTCATAGATCATGTGGAAATCATCGGTGTCAATATCACCGGGAAGGCCACAGGGGAGCTGGAGGAAATGGGTGTGGAACCCGATGGTCACTTCCATGCCTTCGTAATAGTTATCTACGATCGGTGAAAAGAGAGGCTTTTCGCAGAGCTTGCAGACCTTCATGATTTCCGGCAGGTGCTTATGGTTCTGGGAAAGGCCGTATTGCCGTGGGGCGAGGAGGGCGGTGTCTCCGCCCTCTTCATACTGACCGATCATCTTCTTGCCGCCGCCGCTGTAACCGGTGAGGGAAAAGCAGTGGAGGGGGTAATTGATGGGAAGAATGCCGGCGTGGACGAGGGGGTACAGGATAGAAATGACGCCGCTGGCGTGGCAGCCGGGGACAGCCACTTTTTTTGCCGAGACGATGGCTTCCTTCTGCGATTCTGACAGTTCCGGGAATCCGTAGACCCAGTCATCCGCCGTGCGGTGGGCGGTGGAGGTATCAAGGATACGGATATCCGTATCCTTCACGGCTTCCACTATTTCTTTGGAAGCTGCATCGGGAAGGCAGAGGAACATGAGATCCGCTTTTTCAGCAAATTCATGGATAGTGGGAATATCTTTTCTCTTTTCCGCAGGAAGGGAAAGGAGCTCTATATCTGTGCGGGAGGAAAGACGGTCATGGAGACGAAGGCCGGTGGTACCGGATTCACCAACAATGAAAACTTTCGGCAGTGCTGTAGACATATGAGGTCTCTCCTTCCATTTTTAATCTAACCGATAGTCACCGAAGGTGGCTACCATGACGGCTTTGATGGTGGGAAGCCGGTTCGCTGCTTCCTGGAAGGCCAGGGAGAAGGGGGCTTCAAATACATCGTCCGTGACTTCGATGCCGTCAAGACCGAACCGTTCATAAATGTCTTTCCCCACCTTTGTTTCCGTATTGTGGAAAGAGGGGAGGCAGTGGCAGAAAACGGTATCCGGATTTCCGGTATTTCTGATCATATCCATGGTGATACGGTAGGGCAGGAAAAGCTTAATCCGTTCTCCCCATAATTCGTAGGGATCCCCCATGGTGACCCAGACGCCGGTATAGATGACATCCAGCCCTTTGACCCCTTCCACCGGGTCATCGGTGAATGTGAAGGTGGCACCGGTTTTCTCCGCAATCTTTTTGCATTTGGCGGTGAAATCATCTTCCGGGAAAAACTGCTTCGGCCCGATAATGCGGAATTCCATACCCGAAAGTGCGGCGCCCGCCATGAGGGCATGGGCCATATTGGACTGGCCATGTCCTACGTAGGCGAAGGAAAGCTGGTTTAAGGGCTTTTTGAAATGTTCTTTCAGAGTGAGGAAGTTGGCCAGGGTCTGGGTGGGATGGTCATAATCGGTGAGGCCGTTCCATACAGGCACGCCGGCTTTGGCGGAAAGCTCTTCCACTGCGCTCTGGGCAAATCCCCGGAATTCGATGGCATCAAACATGCTTCCAAGGACCCTTGCGGTGTCGGCGATGGATTCTTTTTTCCCTATCTGGCTCCCGGTGGGGCCCAGGTAGGTGGTAAAGGCGCCCTGGTCCCTGGCTGCCACTTCGAAGGCGCAGCGGGTACGGGTGGAATCTTTTTCGAAAATGAGGGCAAAATTCCTGCCTTCCAGGGTTTTGATTTCTTTTCCGGCTTTCTTGTCCTGTTTCAGCTTTTCGGCAAGATCCAGGTAATAGGCAAATTCTTCCGGTGTATAGTCGGTCATGGTGAGAAAGGAGTGGTTCAGTAAGCTTTTCATGGTGTACCTCGTAATGGTTATTCTATGGAATCCCCGCCCGGAAGGCGGGAAATAGGATTCAGACTATTGCGGTTTATCGAGCTGATGGGGTGCTGATGGATAGAGTCATTCGTGCGGGGCTTCTAGCTCCTAGCTTCTAGCTACTAGGAAAGCTCGACAGCCTGCGGCGCTTTCTTCAATTTCCATCGGCTAACCTCAGCCCTGTGGGCAGCTCCTTCCCAAGGAAGGAGCCTCGTGCAGAGTCATTTTCACGTTTTAGGGTTAGAGTCGTTAGGAATCCAACTGCGGCAGAGCCGCTGTCCGTCAGCCTCCTTCCTCGGGAAGGAGGTGGCGCCGAAGGCGACGGAGGTTAGCTATAGGAAGCGCCGCAGGCCAGTCAGCTTTCCTAGCTGCTAACAGCTAGAAGCTGACAGCCCCGTGCGAGTGACTCTGCACACAAACATGCTAACCGCCAACCCCCAACAGCGGGGCAAACTGAAATTGGTATACTTCTCACCTCATCGCGCCAGGGCCTCCATGGCAGCGGCGGCTTCCATGGTTACCCCCAGGGGAAGAATGGATTCATTGATGGCAAAGGATGCATTGTGAAGGGCCGGCGTATTTCCGTCTCCCGTACCCAGCCACAGGAAGGCACCGGGGAATTTCTCCAGGTACGAGGAAAAATCTTCTGCACACATGGACGGGAATTCAGGCTGGCAGATATGTTCACTGCCCAGGTAGGCCTTGCCTACGTCCTGGAGAAATGCAATTTTCTCCGGCGTATTGATGGTAGCGCTATGGCCTCTGACGTAGTTCAGTTCGGAGTGGGTATGGAACATGACATCCAGTCCCTGCAGGATTTCGCCCAGTCTTTTTTCCATTTTGTCCCGGAGCTTTGGCCGGTAGGTACGGCAGGTTCCCTCCAGGTACGCATCTTCTACGCCCACGTTATACCGGGTGCCGGCATTCATAAGACCGATGGTGCAGACCACATTATCCATGGGGTTCATTTCCCGGGAAATCAGGGACTGCACATCGATGATGAAGTGGGCCGCCGCCACCAGGGCATCGGTGCCGTTATGGGGCTGGGCGGCATGGGTGGATTTTCCTTTGATGTGGACATAGAAGCGGTCAGAAGCAGCCATGAGGGCGCCGGGTTTCAGTCCCACCATGCCGGTGGGGAGCTCCGGCCATACATGGAGCCCGTAGATTTCAGACACATCATCCAGTTTCCCGCTGGTCGCAATGTGGCGGCCGCCGCCAATGGCGGCCTCCTCTTCTGCCGGCTGGAAAACGATTTTGACGGTGCCATGGAGCTGGTCTTTCAATTCATTCAGTACCGCTGCAGCGCCCAGAAGAATGGACATGTGGCCATCGTGGCCGCAGGCATGCATGACGCCTTTATTTTTAGAAGCAAAGGGAAGACCGGTGAGCTCCGTCACCGGCAGGGCATCCATATCTGCCCGGAGGGCTACCGTCTTTCCGGGATACTTTCCTTTGATGGTGCCGAGCACGGCATTCTGGAAAAATCCGGTCTCGCAGGGGATTCCCAGCTCTTTGAAAACCTGCTGTATATATTCGGAAGTTTTTACTTCCTGTCCCGAGAGCTCAGGATATTCATGGAAATGTCGCCTCCAGGCCACCACCTTCGGCAGAATGTGTGTGACCTTTTCTTTAATCTGATTTTCATACATCATTGGGACGACCTCTTTTCCTTCATGGATATTCCTGCTCATTGGAATGAATAAATATGCATTATGCAAACTTGAAATATGCATATTTCCCTATAAAATTGGGTAATAAAAAAGCAGGTATGAAATTTGTTGAAATAATAATACAACTTTACGAATATATATGCAATAGGTATTTTGAAAAATGTTTGTAAATATTTTCCATATCCCCGTGGGGCAGCCGATTTCAGTATCGCGAGTTGTTGGGAATTGGCGGTTATGATGTTTGTGTGCAGAGTCACCCGCACGGGGCTGTTAGCTTCCAGCTGTTAGCAGCCGGGAAAGCTAAGGAAGCGCTGATTAATTCGCAGAGTCAGACTTCATAAGGATTTTTATGCACTGCTTCGTCATAACTCTCCTTA
>OGXC01001853.1_pt1 | contig 15492 bp, 4 predicted proteins | sample 1576201 | NCBI WGS metagenome assembly OGXC01 (sample SAMEA3541562, study PRJEB24748) | human gut metagenome | biome: human gut; feature: human-associated habitat; material: faeces | place: China | collected 2012 | reverse complement strand
TTAAAGCGTTCAAATATATTTTCTAACGTGATTGTTGGCATCCATGGTGCTGCATAAACCATCCGGTAATCCTTTCCGTCAATGGTATATCCCAGACTCTTTGCGGATTCCATTCCCATAAACTGATAAGTATGCTCATCCCCACTATCCATCTGATAAATGGCAAACCTTCCGCTTTCTCCATGCAGAAGAAGTGTCTCATCAATCTTTTCTGCACTCTGCTGTTCCAGTGCTTCCTGTTTTGTAGCAGATATTTCTCTTTCTTTCTGCACTTCCCATTCTGTTTCTGTGATTCCAAAGATACCGTCATATCCAAGAATTGCATCTTCTGTGTCTACAAGTGTTGATTCTGCCAGCTGTGGATTCTCTTGATTTCCATGTAACACATAAATTTCTGCCCCTCCACGGTACAATTCATATGCACGGTCTTTCGTAAGCGGAAGCATATGGTCTAACTGGATTCCTGCCTCGTGCATTTCTGTAAAACCAACCATGCCATCCGGGAAATTGTCAATCTGTGCCTGTATTTCATTCATAAGGCTTCTCGTATATTCACTTCCCGGTCTGCGGATTGCAGTCATCATACGGTTCACCAGTCCAAGCACTTCGTCTTTATCATCCATCTTATATGCAAAATTCACAATAAGATTTCTCTGGGAATCTGTGAAATCTCCCGTATTGGCAGCTTCTGCTGTTTCAATCAGACGGTGGGCATACTGCATGGCTGTTTCTTCTGCAATTTCCGGCTCTTTCGCTGGGAAGTTCGCCCTTGCTGCCTGGATCACTTCATACACCAGCTTTGAACCGGCTTCATCGTAAGATTCCCTCATATCCCATACCAGGTCATTCAGTCTTTCCACCTGTCCAGGGAAGGTTTCTGCATATTCATTTACAAATGCCTTTTCATTTTCCGAAAAAATATTTCTTGGAAACTCTGCTTTTTGCACCAGCATCTCTGCCTGATCTTTCGGAGAAAGGTCAGAAAAATAAGTAACGCCTGTGTCAGCATCATATTCCACATCATAAAAATCAATCGGATAGTTCTCTCCGTGCCCACTGCTGTCATAGAGTGGTGTGACGGCAGCACCTTTTTCTTCCAGAAAACTTTCCAGTGGTTTCTCATTTTCCTCTATCTCACCACTTTCCAGAAGGCGGACGTATTCCCCCACATTCTGCTCTAACTGTTCCCTGCTCATGTTTTCGATCAGATCATAAGTAAACTCGGAACCCATACTGCCTGAAAGATGCAGAATTAAATCTTCCTTATGAAAAGTATCCCGAACTGGTCTTTCCATTTCCAGCTCGTGCATCTGTGTCTCGATATTCTCAATGACTTCCGCAGACGTTTTCCGGATGGTATCCATAGATGCCCGGAGTGCTTTCATATCCTTGCTTTCACACCAGCTGGCAATATAGGTAAAAGAGTATTCGGAAGTATCCAGACCAAAGTGGTTGCAGACAATATAGGCAATACTTTCTGCTTCCACTTCTTTGGTTATCCGGTCTTTTAAAATCCCTTCCGCATCCATTACCTCCCGGTCATGCAGCAATGCATGGCTTACTTCGTGTACTCCGGTTTTCATGGTCTGGAGATTACTCATATCTTCCTGAATTGCGATATACTTTTCTGTCTGATGATAATACCCCTTTGCTTCCCCTTCTATTTCCATCATGCGGATTGGCACAGGGGAAATGTTCTGCAATGCTTCCATAAACGTGTCATAAAACTGTACACTCCCGGTAAGTTCCGGTACTTCCAACTCTACAATCGGCTCTCCCTCTGTCTGGCTGACATCAAATACCGTTGTCACACGAAACCTTGGAATGACCATCTCCACGATCTCTGTTTCCGGCTGACCGTCATCCCCGATCACCGGCTCTTTTGTTACAGGGTCAATCTTTTCAATCTCCTGTTTCTCACGGATGGGTGCCGGTGCGATGATCTGGATTCCTTTTTCCCCTCTCTTTACATGGCGGTTAAATTTCTTCTGCCACGCCTGATACCCTGCCACCAGAGTAGCCTCCGGTTTCTGCATGGTGATCAGAAGGGTGTTATTAAAACTGTAATTATGGAACTTGGACATGGTATTCAAATATTCCGTATATCGTTCCGAAGTAAAAATCTCCTTTACGCCCTGTTCCAGCCGTTCCGATATTTCCTTTAACTGTTTCTCTATATTATTTGCCATAAACAAACCCTCCATTTTATGTCCCCGCCAGAGAAAACTCTGACGGGAAATCTTTTATAACTCCTGTTCGTGTTTTTTCTTTGCAGTTTTCTGTACAGGTGGCTGTTCCGCTGTATTCTGCTGTGCCTTCTCCTGCTTTAAGCGTTCCAGAATAGACGGCTTATGGATTCTGTCTGCTGTTTCCGGAAGTTCTTTTTCTTCTACAGCATCCCTGCTATCTGTGCTACTTCCTTCTCTGCCAATATCCTCATCTGCCATAATCGTCTCATTGCCCTTTTCATCCATGTTCAGCAACGCATTTAACTCGGATAACCGTTCCATCTTTTCATTCAGCTCTGCTTCTTTCGGGAATGGTTTCTTTACCTCTTCCTGTGCAGTCGCAAGCTGCTGTTGTACGGTTTCCAATTTCTGCTCACTTTCCGTCAGCTTCCTGTCAATGGAAAAAAGGGTGTTATGGATACGCTGCATATTTCCTACCGGGTCTTTTCCGATCTCCAGCTTATAAGAACATTTCCCTTTGACCGTCAGTTCAAATGCATTGGAGAACATATTGTAGGAAGCAGATAACGTAAACCCATGATATTCCCCGACCTTTCCACCGGTGCTAACGGTTTTTAGTCCTGCACAGGCAGCGATCAATGCCTCGCCTGCTTCTTTCTTATCTTCATAAAGGACATTTCCTACTGTCATGGCAAACGTGTCATTATCCTGTAAATCCACGCTTTTTACTACCTGGGAATCTATCTGCATCCCGGCAATCCGCTCTTTCAATGCACTGATCTGTACCGGGAAATTCTTTGCAATATCGGATTCCAGACGGTAAATCTGACTGGTATGGTTTGCCTTTAAGAGTTTCAGTTTACTCACCTGCACATCCAGATCCATTTTTTCCTTAATGTACGGATTGCCTGTAGCAAGTGCCTTGATCTCTGCATAGGACAGTGCCGTATCATCCACATCTTCACAGGCCCTGACCGGGGATTTACTGGTCATGATCTGACTGATGAACTTCTGCTTATTCTCCAAAATCTGCCACATATACGCATCAAAAGTGTTCTCCGTCACATACCGGAATATCTTTACTTTGTCATTCTGGTTTCCCTGTCTTAAAATACGTCCTTCCTGCTGTTCCAGATCAGACGGCTTCCACGGACAGTCAAGGTGATGGAGGGCAATGAGCCTGTCCTGTACGTTTGTACCAGCACCGAGTTTTGGAGTGGAACCCATAAGGATTCTCACCTGCCCGGCCCGTACCTTTGCAAACAAATCTGCTTTCTTTGTCTCCGTGTTGTATTCATGGATAAACGCAATCTCTTCTTTCGGGATTCCCCTGGCAACCAGTTTGTTTCGGACATCATCATATACATTGAAAGTCCCATCCCCTTTTGGAGTAGACAAGTCACAGAAGATCAGCTGTGTTGTCCGATCTGCTTTTCCCTCGTCCCATACCTGAAAAGCATTTTCCACACAGGTATTGACCTTGCTTTTTTCTGCATCCGGAAGGAGTTCATTTAATAGCCTCTGATCCAATGCACATTTTCTTCCGTCATTGGTAATCTTGAGCATGTTGTCCACCGTTGGATTCACAAGACCGGCTCTTACTTCTTCCGCACGTTCCGAAAAGGCACTGACCATTTCCTGCTGTTCTTCACTTGGTTTTAAGACTTCATTGATAAACTCTGCTTCCGGTACAGGAAGATTCAGCATATCCGATGTCTGAATATCCGCAGCTTCCTTAAAAATGGAGATCAGCTCTGGAAGATTAAAAAAACGGGCAAACCGTGTTTTCGCACGATAGCCCGTTCCTTCCGGTGATAATTCGATTGCGGTTACTGTCTCCCCAAACGTTGCCGCCCAGGAATCAAAGTGTCCCATACCCATACGCATGAGTGTGTCATACTGGAGATAACGCATGATAGTGTAAAGCTCGGTCATACTATTTGATACAGGAGTACCTGTAGCAAAGGTGATTCCTCTGCCGCCTGTCAGTTCATCCATATACCGGCATTTCATAAACATATCCGAACTTTTCTGTGCATCCGTCTGTGAGATACCCGCCACATTCCGCATTTTTGTATACAAAAAAAGGTTCTTAAAACTATGGCTCTCATCCACAAACAGCCGGTCTACACCCAACTGCTCAAAAGTTACCACATCATCCTTTCTGGTCTGGTCATTGAGTTTCTTCATCCTCGCCTGCAGACTCTTCTTTGTTTTTTCCAACTGCTTGATGGTATAATTCTGCCCTGCCTGATGTGCCGCTTCTTCAATGGAAAACGTAAGATCTGCGATCTGATCTTCCAGCATGGCAATCTGCCGTTCTCTTGAAAGAGGGATTTTCTCAAACTGCGTATGGCCGATGATCACGGCATCATAATCCCCTGTCGCAATACGGGAACAGAACCGTTTTCGGTTTGCCGGCTCAAAGTCTTTCTTCGTTGCCACCAGGATATTTGCTCCCGGATAGAGACGTAGGAAATCACTGCCCCACTGCTCGGTCAGATGGTTTGGCACAACATAAAGATTCTTTTGTGAGAGTCCCAGCCGTTTTGATTCCATACCGGCTGCGATCATCTGGAACGTCTTTCCTGCTCCTACGCAATGAGCCAGTAACGTATTATTTCCATACAGCACATGAGCCACTGCGTTTTTCTGATGCGGCATCAAGGTGATCTCCGGGTTCATGCCGACAAACTGAATATGGCTTCCATCATATTCCCGTGGACGGATGCTGTTAAATCGTTCATTATAAATTTTACAGAGATCTTCCCGTCGGTGCAGGTCTTTAAATATCCACTCCTTAAATTCCTCTTTGATCAGCTCCTGCTTCTGCTGTGCCAGCATCGTTTCCTTCCGATTTAATTCCCGGTGTTCCCCATCGGCATCCTGTACCGTGTCATAAATCTTGGTATCTCTAAGGTTTAAGGCATCTTCCAAAAGGCGGTAGGCATTGGCTCTCTGTGTTCCATATGTGGAAGTAACAAGGGCATTTCCGTAGCTGTCCACATTTTTTCCCATAACATTCCACTGTCCGGTCACTTCGGCATACTGGACTTTGACCTTGCTCCCTACATAATATCTTGGTGTATGGAATGTTTCTGCCATGAACCGTGTAATGTAATCCTCGGAGATCCAGGTTGCCCCAAGTCTTGCTTCAATCTCTGATGCATCCAGATCTTTTGGCTGTACCTGCTCCAAATACTGCACATTCACCTGATATTCCGGGTGATCTTCTGCAAACTGTTTTGCGATCTGCAGTTTCTCCCTCACATTTCCAGAAAGATATTCATCCGACGGCTCCCATTTTTCACCGATCGGATTCTTAAAGATCACCCCTGCCAGTTCTTCTGTAAGCTCCTCTTCTGTTTTCCCTGAAAGCTGTGCCATATAGGAAAGGTCAACGCCTGCCCTCTCACCAATGCAAACCGCAAGTGCTTCACTGGCAGTATCCACGGAAGTTACCGTTTCTGCCCTGCGGATCGTCCTTTTGGTAAAAATATCCGCTTTCCGTTTCAGTTCTCCCTTATCATCCAGAAATTCCAGAGAAGTCAAAAGACAATAGCTGCTGTCCTGACTAAATGCCCTCTTATTGGCATTGCTGCTGATAAGACCATATTTTGCTGTAAAGATATCATATTCTTCATTGAGTTTTTCCTGCAGCTTTGTGATCTGCTCATCGCTTCCCTCTTCCATCTGACACCGGATCAGTTCATTCGTAACATCACGGATCTTCACCATCCCTTTGACACGTTCCGCTGTCATTGCCGGAAGCTCCATGCAGTTCATCACAGAATTTTCCCGGTAATAGACTTCCTCATTCACTACGGTAAAACTGAAATTCTTTACCTCCGGGTCTGCCGGTATAAAGACAACATCCTCCTCCAGCTCTGTATCCGAAAGTTCCAGTTCCGTGATCGTGCCATGGATATTCTGGACAGCTTCTTTTAATTGTTCTTCTAAGGTAATTCCTTCTTTTGGTTTTACGGTCACTTCCTGCTTTCCATACTGGGTACTTTCTGTAGTAAACTCACCAAGCACCATTTCCGGATGCTCTGCAAAATAAGCATTGACTGAATAGCCTTCTGGTGTTTCCTTTAAATTTAACCATTCCAGTTCCTCAATGGATGCCCTGTCCCTTTTCTGGAAAAACAGAATATCAGAAACAACGCTGGTATTGGCATTTCTCTGGAACGCATTATTCGGTAATCGGATGGCTCCAAGCAGTTCTGCCCGGTTTGCGATATACTGTCTCACTGCCGGGTTCTGCTTATCCATCGTTCCACTGGAAGTTACCACTGCAACTACACCGCCCGGACGGACCAGATCAAGGGATTTTGCAATAAAATAATCATGGATCATAAAATGATGCCGGTCATATCTGCGGTCACTGACCTGATACGCCCCAAATGGAACATTGCCTATCACACAGTCAAAAAAGCTGTCCGGATAACTGGTTTCCTCAAATCCCTGTACTGCAATCTTGTTTTTCTGGTAAAGCTGTTTTGCGATTCTTCCCGAAACCGGGTCGAGTTCCACACCGTACATATTGGCTTTGCCCATACTCTCCGGGATCAGTCCCATAAAGTTACCGACACCACAGGACGGCTCCAGAATATTTCCCTGTTTCAGTCCCATATTTTCCAGTACTTCATACATACTTCGGATCACGGTCGGGGACGTATAAAAAGCATTTAAGGTCGATGCCCTTGCTGCACTGTATTCTTCCGGCGATAAAGTATTCTTTAATTCCAGATACTCATTCGCCCAGCTGCTGTTACTCTCCTCAAATGCCTGTGGGATACCACCCCAGCCAACATAACGGGATAAGATTTCCTGTTCTTCGGGTGTTGCCAGACGTTCTTCTTTCTCCAAAGTCTGTAACAAATGGATGGCTTCCATATTTGCTTTATACTTTGCTTTCGGACCGCCTGCTCCAAGGTCATTATCCTGAATCCGAAAGTTATGCGGTTCTGTTACAATCTTTTCTGCTTCCGGTTTCAAATATGGCTGGAATTCTCCTTCATATCCAAACAGTTCATTTTCTCCGGGAATATAATTGCGTCCGGTTTCCAGGCACCGGAACACATCGGCAGTTGGTGCATTGCTGACTGCATAAAACTCATCATACGAATATTTAGGGAAATCTTCTGTATGATAGGTCGACAGATGAAGTTCTGTATTGGAACGGGTCTGTGCAACCAGATCTTTTCCCTCTAGTCCTTCCGGCAATACCCCTACTGCTTCAAAGTGATACCCCTGATACTCAAAAACACCCTCATCCCAGGACTCTGCCAGTTCTTCTGCGGTTTTAGCTGTTGTCTCTTCTTCTGGTTCAGTTGGTTCCTGTCCCTCAGAATCTTTCGTTGTTTCCTGTTCCTGACTTTCCAGAATAGATTCTTCGGCAGTAACCTCTTCCTCTTCTATTTCCTCCACATCTGACATATCGACTACGGTCGGTTCTGCCACTGCCTTCGTATCCAAGAAATCAAACATGGTCATCTGGTGCCCTGACGGTTCTGTAAAGAATGGTTCTGCTTCTGGTGTCGGGAATATCGTATAGGTTCCTTCTGCATACTGATGAAGTTCCGAAAGAAGTTCTGTTTTTTGCTGATAGTTTGTCCCATACGCTTCAAAATCCAATGGAAGAGCTGCCAATGCTGCATCCATATTCTGTAACAGTTCTTCTGTCTGCTCTGGATTCTCTAAAACTGCCATCATTTCTTTTCTTGGTTTTTCCCAGAAGAAGTCCTCCGTAAATGGTCTGTCCATCTCTTCCGGAAGACGGTCATAAAAACGGAGTACCTTATTTGCCATCTGCTCCCGTTCATATTCCGGCATACGAGCATAATCTTCTGCCTGCAAGAACTGGTCATTCTTTATCAGATAAGCTACTCTATTTGCAACTTTATTCCAGGATAATAAAATTGACGTATATGGATTCCCATAAGCACCTCTTGCAAGAAATAATCCTTTTCCATCATAGTTTGCGTGTGAATCATCGGCACCAGACAGTGCATGACTGCTTCCACCGATCCCATACTGTTCCTTGATAAAACCTGTCCTCGATCTTTCATCTTCATGCAGCAGATAAAAGGAATACGTCCTAAGCCTGCCCTGCGAATACGCTCCACCTCCTGCAAGATAAGCATCAATCTCATCCTGTGTAATGAACATCGGATGTTCTTTCCAGGCAAAGCCATCCCTAGCCTGATAAGGAATCACCTCATCCGCAAACTTCTGAAACTGCTTTGAGATATTTATAGGATTATAATGATGGAAACGCATAATAGAATGATTTTCTTCATAGGCTTCTGCCAGTGCATCCAGTCTTTCATTCAGTTCCGAAAGCCACTGTGGATCTTCCAGCTTTTCTTCCAGATAATCCGTGATCTCCGGATAGATACTGTGAAGATGTGGTAAATCCTCCTCATCAAAAACAATCTCGGCTACCCCTTCTGCCATATCCCCTTTCATATAGGCAAGAGCCTGTGCATGTTCTTTTACTGCATTGTTTCTTGCTGCATCCAATACAGACTGCGGTGCATATTCACCCTGGTCTAAAAGCTGATGGATACGTCCGCTGACATCTTCCCATGATAAAAATGCCTTATCTAAAATCTGGTCTGTGACCGTATGCCCCACTACGATCTGCATCCCGGTTTCATCAAACCAGACGGAATATTCCCTTCCATCCATCTGAAAACCTTTGCCGCCTTTTCCATACTCACGCTTTACAAACTCCGTGTATTCTCCCGGTGACTGTTCACTCATAAAGTTATAGATGATACGCAGCTGGCTTCCTGTCCGGTTTCCTCCCGTCCGTAAAATATCATCCACAACACTTTCCGGAATAGGAATCTCCCCGGCATATAAAGCAGCTACCCTTTCACCAATCTGCCTTTTCTGTTCATTTGCTGTGGGATATTCGGGCAAAGATAAAGCAGAGGCGATTTCTTCCTCTGCTTTGCTCAGTCCATCTTCTCTTGTATCTTCAACTAGCTGTATACCAATTCCGTCAAGATGCTCTCTTCCGCTGTTGCCATCAGTGCGTTCATATGTGCTGTCCAGGCCATCGGGTCTGCTTCCTTGTCCGGTGCCGGATGGTTCTTCAGCAGTTTCTCCATCTGGCTGTCCATCCTCTCCTGTGCTGCCTTCTCGATCTCTGCCAGATGGCTGTTCAGCTTTCCTGTCAGGAACAGGCTCTGATACAGGCTGTTCTTGTGTTCCTTCAGGAATGTTCTCCGAAGCATCCCGTATTTCCCGATTGTCACTTCTTCCTCCTCTACGGTCAGGTTCGGAAACAGGTAATCCCCCTTGCGATGATATGTCAGTTCCATAGTCGGTTCCTCCTTCATTCTCGATATTTTCTTCTTTGTTGTTTTCTACATCCTGATTTTTATTTTCACGCATTAACGTGTTAAAGTTATTATAATTCCTTTCATTGGAAATTTCAACCTCTTTTCTGGCTTCTTCCAGAGAAATTTTATGTACCGTCCTTCCAATGTCGATCAGAACACTCTCACTGATCTGGCTTGCTGCATTTCCAAGAAAGGTCAGTACAGACAGCCGGTTATAATCGGTGATGTGCATAAAATCCTCTTCTTCCAGAAGCTCCATCGGTTCCAGACCACACCGTCTGCAAAGCATGTAATATACGCTGTCCGTTGCAAGCTGGCGGAAATCACTGCGGATCGTAACTTCATCCAGATCTTCCAGATACGTTCCTTCCGCTGCATACTCCAAGCCGTCCAGATATTCTTCCAGACTGTCTGCGACCATTTCCCTTGCAACCGACATCAACGCATCCGATAAACTCCCGGTATCTTTTTCTTCCAGACCATACGCTTCTACCAGATGGGTAAGGATCTCTTCCTGCTGATGTTCCTGCATCTGCCACAGGTAAGGGCTTCTTCCGCCTGCCACCATGTGCGTATCTGAAATATCAAACACATACCGGAGTCTGGCATTGTGACCATTCTCGTCAAGCAGGGCGATTCCTCTTGCTCCCCGGTTTACCCAGCGGAACATCTTCTCATTCCACAGTTCCAGGGACGCACAGGCGGTTGCCTGTGGATGCTGTGCGTGGATCAGTAACTGGTCTGTAAAAGGATACCGGTACAGTCTCGCTGCGGTATCCATGTAACCCATCCAGTCCCTTGGTGAACTGCTCACCGATGTCGCATGTTCCTGTGCCAATTCCCGGATGTCCTGTAATTTCGACATACTGCCTACCTCCTTGCCTTATTTCTTTTTCTTCTTTGGAAATTCCAGATGGAACCTTGGCTTTCCATCCTCCAGTGTCAGCAAAAGGTCTGCGTCAAACTTTATATCTTTTTTTCTGGAATACAGCCCTTTTACATGGGTGCAGGCTTTATCAAGAAGCTCCACTGCCATCTTTTTATCCAAAGTTTTCTCCATGCTCCCTAAGAAACGGTTTTCTTTCCAGAGGGCAAAATCACACTGCCTGTTGGAACAGTAAAAATTCTGTTTCCCTTCAAAAACATCCGAACCGCAGACCGGACACTTACCGATCACTTCCCTTGCCTTCTGGAATCTTCTCCTTTCTTCTTCCGGTATCTCCCTGCATACAGAAAGGATCTTACCAACTAAAGAAGTGATCTCACCCATAAACTGTGTATCTGTGATCTGCCCTTTTTCCATCATTAAAAGCTGATTCTCCCATTCGGCAGTCATTGCGGCAGATTTCAGATAAGCCGGCATAACATTTACCAGTTCCCTGCCCTCTGTGCTTGGCACGATCTGCTTTCCTTTTCTTACCGCATAGCCGGAAGAAACCAGTTTTTCAATGATACCTGCCCTGGTTGCCGGAGTCCCCAGTCCTTTCTTCTCTGTCTCCGAATCGAAGTCTTTATTCCCTGCGGTTTCCATGGCGGCAAGGAGGGTGTCTTCATTGAATGGTTTGGGCGGGGAAGTAAAATGCACTGTCTTTTCTGCCTTTACCGGAGAAAGCGTCATTCTTTCTTCATACCCATATGGAATGGAAGTCTCTTTTTCCGTTTCTTCTTCCGGCTTGGCTTTCACATACTGGTTCTTAAAGGCATTCCCCGCCTCTTTAAATCCCATCTGCACCGGCACTTTTCCTCTGGCGGTAAAATCATGTTCCTGACATTTGACCGTAATATCCGTCTGCTCATACTGATACTCTTCCCCGGTTGCCTGCACCAGCTGCTGGCAGACCAGCATCATCAGGTTCTTTTTGTCCGCTGGCAGATCAGAGATTCCTTTTTCTACGGCTTCTTTGGTTGGAAGAATCGCATGATGGTCGGATACTTTTGCATTGTTAATTACCCTGGTGATGTTATGCCCCAGCTGTCCATAATCCAGGAACGGAAGTAAGACTGGCATTTTCCCTACCAGTTCCTCTACGGTATCCCTCATATCCTCCGTCACGAACTGGCTGTCCGTTCTTGGATAAGTGACCAGCTTTTCTTCATATAATTCCTGCAGCATATCCAGTGTTTTCTTTGCCGTATAGCCAAAGTAACGGTTTGCTTCCCTTTGCAGGCTGGTCAGATCATAAAGTTTGGGAGGAAATGCTTTCTTTCGTTCCCTCTTTACCTGTGTAATCACTGCTTCCGAACCCATACATAAGGAAGCAAGGAGATCGGCAGCTTCCTCATTTGCAATATTTTCAGAAACTACCGTAAGCCTTCCGTCTGTCAGTGCCACTTTATAAAAGGCTTCTTTCTGAAAATGCTCAATCTTATCCTGACGTTCCGCAAGCATGGCAAGCGTCGGCGTCTGCACCCTGCCCACAACCAGACGTTTAAAATAACAAGTCGTATATGCCCTGGTTCCATTCATGCCGATCAGCCAGTCTGCCTGTGCCCTGCATACCGCAGCCATGCAGAGATTCCGGTATTCCTCTGCTCCTTTCATTGTCTGAAACCCTGTCCGGATTGCCGTATCTTCCATGGAACTGATCCATAAACGCTTCACCGGTTTCCTGCATCCGGCAAGGTCATACACTCTCTGGAAGATCAGTTCCCCTTCCCTTCCTGCATCACATCCATTTACCAGATAGTCCACATCTGTCCGGTTCATCAGGCTTTTTAACACATCAAACTGTATCTTTTTATCTCTGGAAACTTTCAACTTCCAGACCTGCGGGAGAATCGGAAGGTCATCAAACTGCCATTTCTCATATTTCGGGTCATATTCCTCCGGCTGTGCATACTCTGCCAGATGCCCAAGGCACCAGCTGACAATACAGCTCTCCCCTTCTAAATATCCGTCCTCTTTTTTATAAGCTGACAGGTTTTTGGCATAACTCTGTGCCACACTTGGTTTCTCTGCGATCACTAAAAATTTTGACATACGTTTTTCTGTCCTTTCTACTGAAAAAGGGCAGCCAAACTACTCTGGCTGCCCCCTGTCCTTATTTTGGTTGCTTCTTTGAAGATGGAAGTTTATTCTTCCTCATCCTCTTCTTCATTTACATACGGTCCATCAGAAAACTCCAGCTGTTCGCTTACATAGTCCTCCTCTTTGCCACGTCCATGCTTTTTATAAACGGCAATCCCTGCCACTCCAAGAATCACTGCAAGTACGATTGCTCCAAGTCCTTTTACATTCATTCCCGTCTTTTCTTCTTTCTTCACTTCGGTTTCCTCCTCTACTGCCGGGGTAGTTTCCGGTGTGGTTTCCGGAATCACTACGGTTGATTCTTCGGTTTCTTTGCTCTTTTCTGTCTCATCCAGAAATTCTGCCAGGTCATTCTCATCGACCAGGGACATCATGTACACGTTTTCTGTATTGCTGGAACGGTCAATGACCATATAAAATGTATTTCCCTTCTTGGTCTGGATGGTAAGGAACTGTTTCGTATCATCATTTTCCTTATCATCCACCAGCTGGGCATTTCCCGGAGTAGAAAAAGCCGAATTATCCCCTTCCCCGGTGACCCTTCCGGTATCCTCTTTCTTCTCCGTATCTTCTGTTGATTCTGTTGCCGTTTCTTCTACTACCTGTGTCGTTGTCTCCTCCGCCGGTGGGTTTGCGTTTGCATAAACCGTAGCAATGGATGTCCCGGAGATCATGGTGACTGCCATGGCAATCATAAGCAGTTTCTTTACCACTTTATTCCTCATCGTCTAAAACCTCTCTTTCTGTCATCTGACCAACAGGTGGTCTGTGAACTTCTTCGTTGTTTTCCTTTTTCTGCGGAGCTTTTGCATCCTCCACCGTGATACCGCCGTCCTCATCCATCTGAATCGTAACGGTTCCTTTCTGAATCCCGTCAAGCAGGACAAGCAGGCTGCGGCTGTCCAGCTTCATGGAACGGAACGACTTAACGATCTCTATATCTTCCATCTGCTGTCTCAATGTATTCTGCCGCTTCAGGTGTTCCTGTAATTCAGCGATCTTATCCTCTGTTTTCTGAATATCATTCAGAAGTTTTTTTAATTTCATGTTCATCTGCCCTGTCACCTCCTCTAATGCAGACGACCAAACGCCATAAAATGTTCCTGCCAGTAAGCACTTGCAATGCTGGTATACTGGACAGGCTTGCCACAGTGAATCATCATGTTATTGCCGACATAGATTCCCACATGGCTTGCTCCCGGTGTGTCATAGGTTCCCTGGAAGAAGATCAGATCTCCCGGTTTTGCCTCCGATGGTGATACCTGCGAACAGTGTGACCGCAGCTCATCGGCAGTACATCTTCCGACATTCCATCCATTTCCACAGTTATTGATAACCCAGCTTACAAAGCCGGAACAGTCAAAACCACTTGGGGAATAACCGCCCCATACATATGGAACACCCAGATATTTTTCTGCTTCCTGTATCATTTTTGCAAACTGTGGATCAGATAAAGCATCTGCCGGTATGTCGTAACCAAATCCACTGCTTCCGGTGGGTATGCTGTTTAGATCAAACAGATAATCACGGTTGCCATAATATTTGTTATACGCATCGTAGCGTTCCTGTTCTTCCTCTGTCATACGGCTCCTTAACACGGCATCCAGGCTGTGGTTTGTCATCGTCACATCCAGACGGTTCACCTCTTTTGTAGTCGTGACCTGCACTTCCTGGTTTCCATTGCTGTCTGCTATGTAGGCTTCCCATGTCTGGTGTCCATGTGCGGATGCCGCCGCATGATTGTCATAGTAAACATCGAACTGTACCCCATATCTTGCGAACGCTCCGGTATCTTCTACTACATATTCCACACCGTTCATGACTACATGGGTTCCGATCGGCACAAATGGATTCGCCGCATCCACGGCAATCGTATGGTTTGCTGTCGGCATTGCCCCACTGGCTGTCGGTCCGCCACTCCACTGGCCACAGCAGATCGGGCAGTTACAGTACCCACTTGTCACAACCAGTCCCAAGGACTCCCCTACCCGGACAGTCTTGGTTTCTGTAACTGTTTCTCTGGTAGAGTCTGTGGTGATTCCATACTGCTGTCGGAAGATCTCCTTAATCTCCTCTGCCACTTCATCGTAAGTGAAGCCGCCGTATTTTACCGTAAGATAAGAGATCAACTGATATGGGTTATGACCGATCTCATCAATCTGGTACCGGTATTCGTCATAATCCGGATGGGTGGATTCCATCTGATTGATCTGTGTATTCAGTGCTTCTTCCAAGGCACGGTACGCATTTTCAGCGGCATAAATATCTTCATCCGTACTGGAATAGCTGGTAGAGATGATTGCTGAAGAAGCTCCCTGCAAAGATGCCGTACAGCTGGTAAAACTGGCTGCGATCAGCACAAAGATCAGAGCAAAAACAGCTACCGTGGCAAAAATCCCCCGGTTCTGTGCCGCCACCATCTTGACGGCATCTTTCGCTTTTTCCGTAAACTTCTGTGCGGAAGTGATCGCTGCATCCTTTACTTTTTTACTCTGTCTGGCTGCCTGATACTGCTTCTGGTAACGCTTCTTCTGAAAGAGTTTCTGCAGGGCAGATTTCTTTTTCTTCTCTGCTTCTCTTTTCACTGCGTCCTTCGCTTCATTTCCATAGGCAGTCTCAAATATCAGCCTGCTCCTTTCTGCTTCATCCAGGACGCTTTCTTTTAATCTCCGAGATTCTTCCCTTCGCCCTTTCAGCCGTTCCCGCATGTAGATGGATTTCCTTGCAAGGCTTTCCCCGACAAGCTCTGCCCGGTGTGCCCCTTCCACTGCCGCATTTTCATCCTCTTCTTCGTGCGTTTTCCAGTGTGCTGCTGTGACTGCCGCATCTTTGACTGCCGATGCCGGATTCCGGATACCGATCCCGGCACCATGTACCATGCCGTCACCCTCATCACCAAAAGACAGACGGGAAACTT
>OGXC01001852.1_pt1 | contig 15493 bp, 12 predicted proteins | sample 1576201 | NCBI WGS metagenome assembly OGXC01 (sample SAMEA3541562, study PRJEB24748) | human gut metagenome | biome: human gut; feature: human-associated habitat; material: faeces | place: China | collected 2012 | reverse complement strand
ATATACACGAAGTCGGAGTTCTCGAAGATGTTCTCTACCTCGCGGGACGCAAGAAGATCTTTCACGTTCTGAGTAATCTGATTGTGATTAGCGAATGGCTTTTTATCCATTCCTCTGGAGCTTTCGCCCATTTTCAGCGGCGTGTCCATTCACGCCCAGCATAGCATATCTTTTTGCCACGGGTTTCCCCGTATCGGCTGGCAACGCGGCCTCGTGGAAACATTATATTCTCCTAATCATGGAGGTTCAGTTTCTATGCGTTGCGTGTGACCGGCTTTTTGTGTCCGGCCTTCCACTCGGATCAGGGCGCTGCCCCCTTCCCGATTTCTTCCGCGTTCATACTCCTGGCCTACACGCCGATCTCGGCCAGGACGGCAAAATTTGTTCCGCAAGCGTTTCCTGGAACAAATTCATTTACCTGTAGGGATTCCTCCCCATTTACGAAAACGCTTCCAGATCTCCACCGTGTAGGCGGCAGTCTGTTCCTCCTTGAGCAGCAGGTGCATCTCGTCGATGTAGTAGCGGGTGGACTTGTGGGCCGCCCGGTTGATGGTGACACGGTTCCAGACCTGATCCTGAACAACCAGCATCCCGATTTTCTTGAGCTGTTTGCCCAATTCCTTGATGTCGTAACAGACGATGCGGTTATGCACATTGACGTTGGACCTGTGATTGAACACATTCAAAGAACCCGTGACGTAGATTTCCAGCGCCGTGGCGATGTACTGGGCCTCCTTCTCGTCCTGCGCCCGCAGCAGGTCGTACAAATCCTCCAGAATCGGCATATTCTCCGGCCTGGGGTCGTTGAGATAGTTCTGGTAGACCAGCCGCACACAGCGGTCGATGATGGTTTTCTGCACCGGCTGCAAACCTTCCTTACCGCCCACAATCAGCTCGCACAGTGACAAAATAAAATCGGACTTGAGGGACAGCGGGCTTTCATCGTCCGAATAGTCCAGGTTCAAGTCCATCGGGTTGATGTAGTTGGTGGAAGTGGGCGAAATCTTAATGACCTGCCCGTGCAGACGTTCCACCAGCGGGGCGTACTCGGCCTCCGGGTCACAGATGATGACATCATCGCTGGTGAGCAGGAAACAGTTGGCAATCTCGCGCTTGGCCGAAAAACTTTTGCCGGAACCGGGCGTGCCCAGAATCAGGCCGTTGGGGTTCTTCAGCAGCTTGCGATCCACCATGATGAGGTTGTTGGAAAGAGCATTGATGCCGTAATACAGCGCCTCTTTGCCATTCTGAAAAAGTTCCTGCGTCGTGAACGGTACAAAGATAGCGGTAGAACTGGTGGTCAGCCCGCGCTGGATCTCGATCTGGTTCAAACCCAGCGGCAAAGAGGACATCAAGCCTTCCTCCTGCTGGAAATCCAGCCGTACCAGCTGGCAGTTGTGCTTCTGGGCGATACTCGACGCCTGGAAGATGTTGTTGTCCAGCTGCCGGGGGGTGTCCGCCGTGTTCAACACCAGAAACGTCACCAGGAACATCCGCTCATTACGGCTTTGCAGGTCCTGCAACAGCTTCTTGGCCTCGTTGCCGTAGGTGGCAAGGTCGGAGGGGATGATGTCCATGTCATATCCGGCGCGGACAGCCTTTTTCTGTTCCTCGATTTTGCTGCGGTCCAGGTCGGTGATTTTCCGTTTCACCGTCTTGATGGCCTTCACCTGGTCCACCGACTGGATGTGCAGGTTCACGATCAGGCTGCTTTCCATATCCAGGAAGTCCGCCAGCATCCGGTCATTCAGCTCCGGGGCCAGAATCTGCACGAAGCTGACGGCCCCATACTTCCTGCCCATGCGGAACTGCTTGCCGGTGCGGAACTCGAAGCCAGACGGAGCGATGAAGTCCTTGGTGGAAAGGCCGCTGGAGGGCAGCCATTCCCACTCGAACTGGAACGGAACCTGCTCGTCCATGTGGAAGATGGCGTGCAGCTGGGCCAGCCGGGCTTTGCCGTCCAATACCTCGGCGGCGACACCCAGCCGCTTGAAGTTGTTCAGCACATCGGTCTCGATGCGCTCCAGCCGGGGCTTGGCGGTGCGGATACTGTCCGCCTCGATGGAAAAGGTCAGGTACTTGGTTTTGATAAGGCCGTTGTTGCCACGCGCCAGCTGGTTTTGCAGCATCTGCGTGTACTCCACCCGGATCGGGTCGAAGTCGTCCCCCTGGGGCGGGATGGTGATGCTGTTGGCGAAAGTCTCCTGGGACGCTGCCAGATTCAAGAAGGACAGCTGAAACCGGATGGAGCTGTCAAAGTAGTTGAGGAAATCACACCAGCCCTCGAAGATGGCCGCTTTGTCCTCGTTCTGGCTGAGCTGGTAGTTGATGTCCTGGAACTGGATGGTTTTTGTGTAGCGGCCATCCGCCACTTTGCAGATACCGTCCGGCCACATCCGTTCATAGGGGATGCTGTCCTGGGCGGACTGCTCTTTTTTGTCCGTGCGGTTGGCACGGGCAATCGCTGCCTCGATCTGTTTGCGTTCGGCGCGGGTCAGCTTACGCCGGGTTTTAGTCTGCGACTCTGCCATTTCGGTCTGTCGCTTTGTCTTTGCCGCGAACAATGTCATACACCTCCTTATCGAGATTTGCCTGCCGCTCCAACGTGGCGTAGAAGTTATTGGTCCGATACGGGCGCTGCCTGGGCCGAATGACAGCCACTTTGAGGATGTTGCCGACGATCTTTTCCAGGGGCTGGCCGTGCTTCTCATACATCGCCAGCATGAAGAAGGGCAGCATGACGAGCATCATACACATGGCCGCCACGCTGTTGCCAGCAGGCCCCCGGAGCAAAAAGAAAAGCGGCACGCCGATGAGCGCCCCGCTGCCGAAGCAGACAAGCTGCCTCTTGGTTAAGTTGAATGCGACTTTCGTCTTGACCTTGGACAAGTCTTTGGGTACGGGTACATAAGCCATTGTTACATCCCTCCTTTTTATGGGAACGATATTGAGCTGTCCACTTCGTTGCCCCACACATCCCATCCTGGTGCAGTTTGGCGGGCAAACAACTCAATGCGTGGTAAATCACCCATGAGTTCCAAAATACGATCCCTAACAATATCAGGTTTCTTACTATGTTGCTCAACAGGTGCAAAAACCAGTTGCCGGACACTGGCGCTCTTTCTCTTAGGTTTCCCTCTTACAGCCAGCAGACAAATCTCAGCGTTGCTCCTTGTCCACCAGCCAAGCCCTAAGAAAAATCCGTTGCCGGATTTATTCTGCTTGAGCCAGACAAATGCAACAGTTTTGAAGGTAAATCCCCACGCTTTAATAAGTTTCAGTGCTTCCGGCAGTTTTGGGAATGTACACCACAGGAATAAAACACTGGTATCGGCGGCCAGCGTAGATACTGGAAGTCGGTACAGCTGTTCATCCGACATGGTTGGGTAATGATTTTGAGCCGCCCCTTGCACTTTTCCGCTACGGTAGCTCCAAGGAGGATCTGCATAAATAATCTGATATTTTCCCATGCCAATCCTCCTTAATGTGCATTAAATACTGCTTTAGACAGGCTGCCGGTCTTAAACAGAGTAAAACACAGCAGCACCGTATAGCCCACGCAGGTCCAAATCGCCATGATAATGTCATCCTCGGTGGCAATGTTCTGCACCAGCACGGCGTAGATCGCCACACAAACGATAATGAGGAACGCCTGAAAGCCCAGGGCCAGCAGACTGCGCAGATAGTTCTGGCCCATGCCGCCCCATTCCTTGCCCATCATGGTCGCCATCGGTATCGGAGCCACCGACGTGACAAGGTAAATCTCAATCATACGGCCATAAATGACGATGAAAATGCAGATATACAGCGCCCACATGGTAATGCCGATAAAGAGCGACTGGAACCACAGGCCGAACAGCGGCCCCAGGTCCATATCCATCAGTCGGGACTCCATATCGGTCATAACCGAGGAGATGTCGATAGATGCGTCCGAGCCGATGATGCCGGACGCCTGGGCCACCACGCTTTGGGCCATGTCGAACACGCCCATGACGAGGTTCCAGGTGTTGGTGACGAGCAAAATCGCAGCGGCGGATTTGAACACCCATTTGAAGATCATCCAGGTGTCCACATCATGCAGGTTGTTGCGGTCGGTTATCATCTGGATCAGCTCCAGCGTCATCACGATGGCCAGGATCACGCCTGCAATCGGCACCATGATGGTGTTGGAGAGGTTTTGAATCATGCTGAAAATGCTGCCGTTCCACCCCTGCGGGGTCTGACCCACCTGGGTAGCGATGTCCGCGACCTGCTGGTTCACGCTGTCGAACATCCCCGTTAAGTTTCCCATGATGCCGCCCACCAGCATCTCTTTGAGCCAGTTGGTCAGGGCATCCAATAAGAAATCCATACGGTGTCATGCCTCCTTTCTGCCCCTCCCGCTGAGCGCGGGAGGGGGCGAGGATTTCAGCGGGTAACGATCAGACGGTAAACAGGCCGGACAGCAGGGGCACCAGCACCATGCCGACGATGGCGACGCCCGCACCCGCCATCAGCTGTTTCATGCCCTGGCTCTTGGCTCCGGGGTTATCGTTGCCATAACCTTCCAGCAAATTGATGACGCCCCACACGCCGAGACCGGCACCGAGAGCGATAACGAGGGTCTGAAGAACGGTGATTGCCTGATTGAAAAATTCCATAAATAAAGTTGGCCGGAATCATTTGAAAAAGATTGATTTAGTCATGGTTCATAGGCATACAAAAGCCGGACAATCGCCGCCCGATTTCCGGGCTGGCTGATTCCGGCCTTCCTCCTTTTTCATTATTTTGATTAGAGATCGTCCGCTTTGTACGCCGATGGGCCCCAGCGGGGCGGTGGTGGCGGGTAGATAGGACCCCTCCTTTCACAGCGGAACATCAATCGTCGGCTGCGGCGTCGATCTCATACACGTCGCAGACCTGGTTGGGTTTGAGCTTCAGCCGGGCCTTGAGATAGCCTTCAATATCAAAGGCGTTCTTCGGGTCAGCGTCGGCGGTGAGCTTGTAATTGGGGTGCTGGGTGATGTCGTATTTGTCGGACAAAAACGGCCGCACCCCGCGCAGCTGCAAAATGCACTTGCTGCCGTCCATGACGGCCAGCTCGTCCTGGCTCATCAGCTCTTTACCGAGCTTTTGGTAGTTGAGCGAATGGGAAGTTTCCCGCCCACGGCTCTCACCAACATTGTAGGTGTCGATAGTCTCCTTGCCCAGCACGGCAGCCAGTTCTTTGAGCGTGGTGGGTTCTTTACCGCCCAAAAAGATCGAGGTATCCATGTTGCCAATGATTGTGTCGGCGTTGTCCTTGTAGATGGCCTTGAGCTGGCTCTGCGCCTGCAACACCAGACAGGCAGAGATTTCTCGACTGCGGATGGTGGCGACCAATTTTTCCAGCTTGGGGATCTGGCCGATGTTGGCGCACTCATCAATGAGGCAGCGCACATGAACCGGCAGCCGCCCGCCGTAGACATCATCGGCCTTTTCACAGAGCAGGTTGAACAGCTGGGTGTAGCACATGGAGATTAAGAAATTAAAGGAATCGTCCGTGTCGCTCATAATGAGGAACAGCGCCGTCCGGCGGTCGCCCAGGGTGTCCAGCTCCAGCTCATCGTAGGACGTGACCTCCCGCAGCTCGGCAATGTCAAACACCGCCAGCCGTGCGCCGCAGCTCACCAAAATCGACTTCGCAGTTTTGCCCGCGGCCAATTTATATTTGGCATACTGGCGCACCGCAAAGTGGTTGGGTTCCCGCTCTTTCAGCTCATCAAACATCAGGTCAACGGCATTTTTGAACTCCTCATCGTCCTCCCGGACCTCCATGCTGTTGATCATCTCGATGAGGGTGGAGAAATTCTGCTCCTCCACAGGGGCCTCGTAGTGGATGTAGCCGATGAGCGCGCAGTACAGCAGCGTCTCGGCCTTCACCCAGAAATCGTCCCCGGCCTTGCCCTCGCCCTTCGTATTCGCAATCAAGGTCGTGACCAGCTTCAAAATATCCTTTTCGCTGTGGATGTAGCTGAAAGGGTTATAGTGCATGGACTTTTTGAAGTTGATGGTGTTCAGCACCTTGATCTGGTACGGCTCGTAGATGACTTTGCCGTTTTTGTCCTTCACCGGCTTGCCGTCCTTGCCCAGCTTGGGTGCGCCCCGCTGAAGCATTTTACCGCACTCCACCAGGATGGTGCCCTTGGGGTCTGTAACCACATAGGAGCTGTGCATCTGCATCAGGTTCGGCTTGAGCCAGAAGCGGGTCTTGCCGGAGCCGGAGCCGCCGATGACCAGCACGTTCTTATTGCGGGCATACTTGGGGTTCTTGGGGCGGCTGGACATGGTGAGCCGTTCGGTCTGGGTCAGAATGACGTTATTCTGGAACACCGGGTCGATGTAGGGGGCAATATCGTCATGGGTGCCCCATCGGGCTGAACCATACTCCACATTGTGGCGGTACTTTTTGGCGTTTTTGCCCTTCAGGTAGACCGCCAGCCGCAAGTCGCGCTCCGGAAGATTGCGGTAGCCCAGTTGCTCGACGAGATATTCCTGCAACGACCGTCCTTCGGTCAGATAGACCGGACGCTGCTTGTCGTCCTTCGAAAAGTTATTGATGCGGCTCTTGTACGACGGCGTGTCGTCCTCCCGGAGGTATTCGTCGAAGGAGATCTGCTGGGGAGGCTGCTCCTCGTCCTCGGCCGAACGCTCCTCCTCTTCCAGCACAATATTGTCTTCGATCTCCTGTTTGATGCGCTGTTCGAGCTGCACGGCAGGCAGTTCCAGCAGCTTGATCATCTGTATCTGCTGCGGAGAGAGCTTCTGCTGAAGCGAAAGTACCTGTTTCTGATTAATAGCCATATTGGGTCCAAATTAAGAATTGTTCAGCATTCCGAATTTGGTCTCTTCATTTATCGGGTTTCAGGGTTTTCGAAAGTCGTTCAGGGCGGACAGATTCCGGGTTTCGGGAAGTCGGGCGCGGCAGGAGCACACTCAAGTATGTGGCTGTCGCGGACGGCGAGGGAAGGCCGGAAGGCGCCGCCCTCGGACGGCTTTCGTCAAAAGTCGGCGTGCTGGGGCGTCCGCGGGAACGGCTGCACGTCACGGATGTTGGTCATGCCCGTCACGAAAAGCAGCAGACGGTCGAAGCCCAGGCCGAAGCCCGAGTGCGGCGCCGAACCCCAGCGGCGGGTATCGATCAAAAATTCATACTGTCGTTTACCGCCAACATAATTTTCTTTTCTAATAATATCACCTGTATAGTAATCCAAATAAATAGACTGGTTACCATTAGCAAGCTGCTTGAATCTAATCCTTACGGGTTCTTTCAATTTAACTTCTTGTTTTTTTTCGCCATAATTATGTTCTTATTTTGTTACCGATGCAAATATAACTATTTGTTTTGTTACTCCAACGAATACGAGTAACAAAATAGTAACAAAATAAACGCATTTATTAGATTAAACAAGAAAACAAGGGAAATAAAGGAAATTACACTAAATAAATATAAAACACTCAATATCAATATCTTATATTTAATATTTCATCTCATTTTTTCTTTTCTTCCATAACTGATAACTATTGATGATGTTTTGCCACACCACATAGCTACCGGGACCGACAGACGATAAAGGATTGAGATAAGTCACTGCCATCCAAATGGCAAGCACCGTATTCTTCTGTCCCAAAGCCTGCCCCGCGCTGATTCGGTCATGATAAGCACTGCCAATTCTTTTACCAAAATAAAATTGCAGACAGCAAGTGGCAAGTCCTGCCAAAGCAATCATTATCTCGATGGAAACATCGGCAGCAGCGGTAACCAGTGAGCGCACGGTTTGTCCTGTCACAATAGTCAGTGCAACCGCCCACAAATAAAAAGCGACCCCATGATATTTCGACAACAGTCGATGTACAGACGGGATATAATAACGAAACAACAATGCAATAAAAAAAGGAGCCAGTAACAGAGGAAACACTTTACTCAGTATTTTAAGAAAAGCCACCACAAAGGTGATGTCGGCATGAGGCTCCACAAGCGGAAACACAAGCGGCACCGCTATTGCCGCCAATACATTCGAAAGTAAGGTATAAGTAGTAAGCGTGGAAGCACTTCCTCCCAATTTTCCTGTAATGACAGCCGCTGCCGTGGCCGTGGGACAAATCAGGCAAACCATCGCCCCTTCAAAAATATCCCTGTAAGCCTCCTCCATGGGGCAGAAAATCAGCAACAAAGCAATAATGCCGCTTGATACAGCCTGAATGGACAATAGCCATACGTGCCATGCCTTGGGTAGTAATTCCTTGGGCTCAATCTTACAAAAAGTAAGCAGCAACTGTGCGAAGATAAGAAAAGGAGTCAAAACGGCAATCAGCCAATTCACAAAAGGTTTTGCCGGCTCCAAAATAGTGACGTTGGCCAACAGGAAATATCCGATAGCTCCGGCAAACATTGCCAAAGGCAGCGTCCAATTCTTCAGAAATTTAAGCATATTATAGATTTTTTGGAGATGCAAAGTAATAGAAAATCAACCAAATACTCGTCTGTTTTTCGGGTTTTATGGCATCTTTCTACTAAAAAACACAAAACTTGAAGGTAAAAGCCGAGTTTTCATTAAAAATCGCTACATTTGCACCTTAATTAATATGAGAACCGATAGACTTAAAATAATAATTCTGTTGTGTAGCCTTGCGCTAGTCTTGCCCTTTCTTTGTCTTACAGCCGAAGGAAAGGACTTCACTGTTGTCATTGACCCCGGTCACGGAGGCCATGACCCCGGTGCCATCGGCAGACGCGGAAAAGAAAAGAATATCAATCTGAATGTGGCATTGAAAGTAGGACGCCTGATACAGAACAACTGTAAAGACGTAAAAGTCATATTCACACGCCGCAGCGATGTGTTTATTCCTTTGGACCGCCGGGCACAAATAGCCAATAACGCCAAAGCAGACTTATTCATCTCCATCCATACCAATTCGGTAGCCCGCGGACGCAATGTCAGAGGTACGGAAACCTACACCCTCGGTCTCCATCGGACAGAAGAAAACCTGGAAGTCGCCAAAAAGGAAAACTCTGTTATTTTAATAGAGGACAATTATCAGCAACGTTATGCCGGTTTCAATCCGAACTCTTCGGAAAGTTACATCATCTTTGAATTCCTGCAGGACAAAAACATGGAGAAGAGTGTCAAACTGGCAACTCTGATACAAAAACAATTCAAGACTTCGGCACGCCGCATAGACAAAGGCGTGCATCAGGCAGGATTTCTCGTACTTCGTGAAACATCCATGCCCGGTGTATTGGTAGAGCTCGGCTATATCTCTACTCCCGATGAAGAACAGTATCTTCTGTCCGACACAGGCAGTGAAGCATTGGCAAACAGTATTTACAAAGCTTTCTTAAACTATAAACGCGAACACGACGCACCAATAGACCGTAGCAAAGTGCAGCAACCGGAAGTGCCCGAACCGGAGGAATCTGTAGCGGAAACACCGACCGATGAACCCGACAGTGCACCCGAACCGGTAAGAAGCAACAGAAAGCCGGATACACCTAACATCAAGACAAATAAGAGCAACCCTGAAGTTGTACATAAACCGATATTCAAAATACAAATATTGGCATCCGATAGGATATTGCCCAAAAACAGCAGACAATTAAAAGGACTTTCTCCGGTAAGTTATTATAAAGAAAAAGGGCTATATAAATATACCTATGGAGAAAGCACCGACTATAATAAGGTATTACGCATGAAGCGCGAAGTTACCGCTAAATTTAAAGATGCATTCATCATTGCCTTTAAAAACGGAGAAAAGATGAATGTAAACGAAGCCATCAAAGAATTTAAGAAAAACAGATAATTATATAAAAGAAATAACAGAAATGACGAAAGAGGTAAAAATAGGATTAATAGGCATCGCTGCTTTAGCCATGCTAATTTATGGTATCAATTACCTGAAAGGAATCAACATGTTCCAATCAGCAAACTATTATTATGTAGAATATACCAACATAAACGGTCTGGCCGGCTCCAGCCCCGTATTTGCCAATGGTTTTAAAGTGGGTACTGTGAGAAGTATCAACTATAATTACAAGAAACCGGGGCATGTGACGGTAGAGGTAGAGGTAGACAAAGAAATGCGCATCCCCAAAGGAAGTAAAGGAGAATTGGTTACCGAAATGCTGGGAACGGTAAAAATGAACTTACTCTTGAATGATAAAACCAACGAATTTTTCCAGCCGGGAGATACTTTGCCCGGAATAACCAACAATGGTTTGATGGGGGTAGCCGAAGAAAAGTTGGTTCCCCAAGTGGAACAGCTTCTTCCCAAAATGGATTCCATTCTTCAATCATTGAACAAACTCCTGGCAGACCCGGCACTGACGGCAACCATACACAATGCTGAGAGACTGACAGCCAACTTGGACGTTACTACACGCCAGCTGAATTCATTAATGAATAATGAATTACCGCAGATCACCGGCCGATTGGTGACCATTACCGATAACTTCTCTGTCATCAGTGAAAACTTAAAAGGCATTGACTATGCAAGCACTTTCAGCAAAGTAGACTCTACATTATATAATGTACAATTGCTGACCGAAAAACTCACCCGCAAAGATAATACCATTGGCTTATTGTTCAACGACCCGACATTCTACCAGAACTTGAGTACAACAACAGCCAATGCAGCTTCCCTGCTGGAAGACCTGAAGGCACATCCCAAACGGTATGTACACTTCTCGCTGTTCGGCAAGAAAGATAAGTAAGGCTTCCGCTTAAAATAGAAATATTCTAAATAAAGCCATATTTCCTTTTTTTCCCTGTTGGCTAGTAAAAGGCTGTCAACAGGGAAGAAAGGCTTAAAGAAGCGGAGTTAATCACCAATATAGCGACACAAGAAAAGCTCAATAGAAAGCTAAGAATCAAGAGCTTACAAATATGCAACTTTCATTCCGGACTGACCTCAGAGTGCTTTTTATAAGTCACTGAAACTAAAGAGATTACTTTTAAAATATAAAAAGCAAGAAAAAAGCGATTTGTTTTTTCAGAAATTCATTTCGAAATTTGCATTGTAGAAGTTTCGCTTTTTATAATAAATGTTTCATATGATTGAAAACGATCACGTCGTTTTATGGAATCGATGTCTCAATATCATTAGAGACAATGTTCCTGATACGACTTATAAAACTTGGTTTGAGCCTATCGTACCTCTGAAGTACGAAGACCACGCCTTGACCATTGGAGTCCCGAGTCCTTTCTTCTATGAATTTTTGGAAGAAAAGTTCGTGGATTTATTGCGTGCAGCCCTTTATAAAGAAATCGGGGAAGGTACGCAGTTGATGTATTGCATATTAACAGACAAGACCAATCATATAACTGTAAATATAGAGGGTACCAAGCGTTCTTCGGCATTACCCGCACAAACAGTTATAAAAGATGGCAATAAGGCTCCCAACCCGATGCAGGCTCCGGCTCCGCAGGATTTGGATCCGCACTTGAACCCGAACTACAATTTCGAGAACTTTATCAAAGGAAACAGTAACGAGTTTTCGCGTACTGTAGGAGAAACCGTGGCAAAGAACCCTGCCCGGACATTCAACCCGTTGTTTTTATACGGACCGTCAGGTGTGGGAAAAACCCACTTAATCAATGCCATAGGTACACGCATCAAGGAACTTTATCCGGAAAAACGAGTATTATATGTATCGGCACATTTGTTTCAGGTACAATATACCGACTCTGTACGTACAAACCATTTCAATGATTTCATCAGTTTCTACCAGACAATAGATGTGCTGATTATCGATGATATCCAGGAATTTGCCGGTGTTACCAAAACTCAGAATACCTTCTTCCATATCTTTAACCACCTGCACCAAAACGGTAAGCAACTTATCCTGACTTCCGACCGCGCACCGGTGATGCTGCAAGGTATGGAAGAACGCCTCCTGACCCGTTTTAAATGGGGTTTGGTAGCTGAACTGGAAAAGCCTGATGTGGAACTGAGAAAGAATATTCTCCGCAACAAGATTCGCCGTGACGGACTGAATATTCCTGAATCTGTAATAAACTACATTGCCGAAAACGTCAACGAAAGCGTACGTGAACTGGAAGGTATCATCAACTCTCTGTTGGCACAGTCCATTATCTTTAAGCGTGACGTGGACATCGATTTGGCAGAACGGATTGTTCGCAAAGCGGTTCGTTGCGAAAGCAAACCGATTACCATCGAGGACATTATCGCCAAAGTATGCAGTCATTATGAGATAGAAGAATCGGCAATCCACACTAAAACGCGCAAAAGAGAAGTCGTGCAGGTACGTCAGGTTGCCATGTTCCTTGCAAAAAAGCATACAGACGCCTCCTCTTCCAAGATTGGTCAGTTAATTGGAAATAAAGACCATGCTACCGTATTGCATGCTTGCAAAATAGTGAAAGATCAGGTAGAGGTAGATAAATCATTCAAAGCTGATATAGAAGAAATTGAAGCATTACTAAGAAGAAAATAAAAAGTCTCATTCTGTAGAGACTGCTTTTTAGGCACAAATAACACAGATAAACACGGATTTTTCATCTTTTCCGTAAATCGTGTGTTATTCATGCCTAAAAATAAATACAAACGGATTATTTTTCAAACCCCTGTTTCTTTAATGTCGCCTTCAGGATACCCGACATATACTCGTTATCAGCCTTCTTATAACGTACGTCAGTAAACACCTGAGCCAATGTCTCCTTCTGATTCTCCTCTATAAATCGATGATTCTCCGGCAATGATTCTTTATAAGCATAAATACGGTCGATGTCTTCAACCGAATAATCATGATAAACCTCATCATGCAACAGCCCCTGAACAGGAAGACGGTCGACCTGTGAAGGACATTCGTCAGGATATCCTACCGTTATGGTAGCTACCGGCATCACCAGTTCCGGCAACTGGAGAATCTCAACTATCTGATCCGGGTTATAGATAGTAGTACCCAAATAGCAAATACCCAACCCATGTTCTTCCGCCAATGTGCAAAAATTTTGTGTAACCAGCAATGCATCTGTCGCCGCATTCAAAAAAGAGATAGGATTATCATATCCCGGTTCCGCTTTGCGTGCCCGACACCATTTACTAAAGCGGTTAAAGTCGGCACAAAAAGTAAGCACCACCGGTGCACCCGTTACCATAGGCTGATTAAAATGAGCCGGTGCCAATTTTTCCTTCATCTGTTTATCACGAGTGACTACCACACTATATAGTTGCATATTCCCCATAGTAGAAGCACGAAAAGCCTCTTCAAGCAAATCATTTAACAAAGAAGCGGGAATTTCATCCTGCTTGTATTTACGGATAGACCGTCTGTTCTTTATTGAATCCATATTCTTTTTCTTGCAAAGATAAGAAAAGAAAAGCGTATTCAATAACCTTTTTTGCAAAATAATCCACCCCAAACATTTGGAGTTTTCAATTATTTCATTACTTCACATTTTACTCAAATTTTCCAAATAGAAAACTTTAGCAGCTCACGCATCAACAACCTACATTGAAAATCAAATAATTAACAGACCGTTTTGGATAACTTTTAAATTGTTGAAAACTTATTCGATATTTATTTTGTTTATTCAGAAAACATATATAGCTTTGCCGACGCTTTTGTTATAAATGAGTTAGGACTTCTACATCTTAAGCTTATTAATAATTATAGTAAATCTGAACAGAAAAGTGGAAAAACGAATTTACTCCTACGACGAAGCCTTTGAAGCATCTTTACAATACTTTAAGGGCGATGAACTTGCTGCCAGGGTTTGGGTAAACAAATACGCAGTAAAGGACTCTTTCGGCAATATTTACGAAAAGTCACCGGAAGACATGCATTGGCGTATTGCCAATGAGGTGGCCCGCATTGAAAGCAAATACCAAAACGGGCTGGACGCACAACAACTTTACGAGTTATTGGACCATTTTAAGTACATCGTTCCACAAGGAAGTCCGATGACAGGCATCGGCAATGATTACCAAGTAGCATCATTGTCCAACTGTTTTGTTATCGGAATGGAAGGTGCAGCCGATTCCTATGGTGCCATTATCCGCATTGATGAAGAACAGGTTCAGCTGATGAAACGTCGTGGAGGAGTAGGACATGATTTGTCTCATATCCGTCCGAAAGGTTCACCTGTCAAGAACTCAGCACTGACTTCTACAGGATTGGTTCCTTTTATGGAGCGTTATTCAAATTCCACCCGTGAAGTAGCTCAAGACGGCCGTCGTGGTGCATTGATGCTGAGCGTATCTATCAAGCACCCCGATTCTGAAGCATTTATCGATGCTAAAATGACAGAAGGCAAAGTTACAGGAGCCAATGTCTCTGTAAAACTTGACGATGCATTCATGCAGGCAGCTGTTGACGGTACTCCATATACACAACAATATCCCATCGATGCTGCCACACCTTCGACAACCAAAGAAATAGACGCTTCGGCTTTATGGAAGAAGATTGTACACAATGCGTGGAAGTCGGCAGAACCGGGTGTTCTGTTCTGGGATACCATCATACGCGAATCCGTACCCGACTGTTATGCAGATTTAGGTTACCGCACAGTGTCTACCAACCCTTGCGGTGAGATTCCCTTATGTCCTTACGACTCCTGCCGTTTGCTGGCTATCAATCTATATTCTTATGTAGTCAATCCCTTCACCAAGGATGCCTATTTCGATTTCGAGCTGTTCAAAAAACATGTTGCTTTAGCTCAACGCATCATGGATGACATTATCGACTTGGAGCTGGAGAAAATCGAAAGAATTATGACCAAGATTGACTCCGACCCTGAAAGTGAAGAAGTAAAAGGGGCAGAAAGACATCTGTGGGAAAAAATATACAAGAAAAGCGGTCAGGGACGCCGTACCGGTGTAGGTATCACTGCCGAAGGAGATATGCTCGCCGCCATGGGACTACGCTACGGAACTGAAGAAGCAACCGAATTTTCGGAAAAAGTGCATAAAACGATTGCCTTGGAAGCATATCGTTCTTCTGTAGAAATGGCAAAAGAACGCGGTGCATTCGCTATCTATGACAGCGAAAGAGAAAAAGACAACCCCTTCATCAACCGCTTGAAAGAAGCTGATCCGAAATTGTATGAAGACATGCTCAAATACGGACGCCGTAACATTGCCTGTCTGACAATTGCTCCGACGGGAACCACCAGTTTGATGACTCAGACCACTTCGGGCATTGAACCCGTATTTATGCCGGTTTACAAGCGCAGAAGAAAAGTCAACCCGAATGATCCGCAAGTACATGTTGACTTTGTGGATGAAACAGGTGACGCCTTCGAAGAATATGTGGTATTCCACCATAAGTTTGTAACATGGATGGAAATAAACGGCTACGACCCCGCCAAGCGTTATACACAGGAAGAAATAGACGAATTGGTAAAAAAATCACCTTATTATAAGGCAACATCAAATGATGTAGACTGGCTGATGAAAGTAAAGATGCAAGGACGTATCCAAAAATGGGTTGACCATTCCATCAGTGTCACCATCA
>OGXC01001847.1_pt1 | contig 15534 bp, 15 predicted proteins | sample 1576201 | NCBI WGS metagenome assembly OGXC01 (sample SAMEA3541562, study PRJEB24748) | human gut metagenome | biome: human gut; feature: human-associated habitat; material: faeces | place: China | collected 2012 | reverse complement strand
CGGGCGCTGCGGCTGAAAACCCTGGGGAACGCGGTCTGTCCTCCCCAGGCCTATCCCATTTTCCAGTACATCGCCATGATCGAAACCGGGGCGTGTGTCAATATCTGCCCCTATGGAACAGGAGGTGACGCACCTTGAAAGAGTGGAAAGCCCCCGAAAAGGAGGCTCAGAAGATGACCCGTGACGGGGCAGTATCCGTCAATCTGGTCACGGGCGAGACGACCTATCCCTCTGACCGGACACCGGAGCAGGACTATTCTGTATCCGGCGACATGGCGGGCGCTGCTGGGAAAGCGGCGGATCGTGCGGAACTGCACCGGGAACAGGCAGCAGCCAAAAAGAAGCGCCGGAAACAGCGCAGAGCCTATCGGGAGGGCGAGGCGGCGGCAAGCCGCCTATCCTCCCGATTGCAGTTTTCCGAGGCAGACCGGGCGACGCCGGAGCTGCAAGGGGCCATTCGCAAGTCGGATAAGGCGGCGGATCGGCTGGATGCGGCGAAAGCTGCTGTCCCCATCAAACCTCCCGGCAAGGAGCATGGCAACCCATTGTCCCGGCCGGTGCAGGAAATACGGTCCACCCTCCACGGCGAAGTAAGCAAGGTGGAGGGCGATAACTCCGGTGTTCAGGCCGGCCACCTGGGAGAACGGCAGATTGAGAAGGCCGTGGGCTATGGCAATCGGCGTTTCCATCAGGCGCGTGCGGACCGGAAACTGAAACCCTGGCGGGATGTGAAGCAGGCGGAGCAGGCAGCGGTGAAAGCCAATGCCGATTTCTACTGGCGGAAGTCCGTCATGGAAAATCCCCAGCTTGCGTCCAGTAACCCCATCTCCCGCCTGTGGCAGAAAAAGCGGCTGCAAAAGCAGTATGCTGCCGCGAACCGGGCAGGGACCGGCGCGGCCCAGGCTACGGGAAAGGCGTCCCAGACCGCCGCTTCCGCAGCGAAAAAAGGCGGCGGGACCATCGCCCAGAAGCTGGGCGGGCTTGTGACGAAGAACAAACACACCCTTCTCATTGTGGGAGGGATCGGCTTGATCCTCATGCTCATCATGGGGCTGATGCAGTCCTGCACTTCCATGTTTGGGGGCGGGACTTCCGGCCTGGTGGCGTCCTCCTATCTCTCCGAGGACGCGGACCTGACCGGAGCCGAGGCCGCCTATTGCGGGATGGAGGCAGAGCTTCAAGAATACCTGGACACCTACGAGGCCACTCACGACTATGACGAATATCACTTTGACCTGGACGAAATCGAGCATGACCCTTATGTGCTGCTGTCCATCTTGTCGGCGCTCCACGAAGGGGTGTTTACCCTGGACGAGGTGCAAAGCGACCTGGAAATGTTCTTTGACAAGCAGTACATCCTCACCGAAACGGTGACCACCGAAACAAGGTATCGGGCGGAAACACGGACAGACAGCGAGGGCAACGAGTACGAAGTGGAGGTGCCATACACCTGGTATATCTGCACCGTCACGCTGGAAAACTTTGACCTCTCTCATGTGCCGGTCTACATCATGGGCGATGATCAGCTTTCCATGTATGCCGTGTATATGTCCACCCTGGGCAACCGACCGGATCTGTTTCCGTCCTCCGGGTATGTGGACAGGTACATCGAGAACCCGCCTACGGCCTGGGACATCCCCGCCGAGTACCTGACGGATGAACGGTTTGCCACCCTCATCACCGAGGCAGAGAAATACCTGGGATACCCCTATGTGTGGGGCGGAAGCAGTCCGGAGACCTCCTTTGACTGCTCCGGCTTCGTGAGCTATGTGCTGACCAACAGCGGCCTGTGCAACACCGGGCGGCTGGGCGCCCAGGGGCTCTACAACATTTCCACCCCGGTATCCGATCCCCAGCCGGGCGACCTGGTGTTTTTCGTGGGGACCTATGATACAAGCGGGATTTCCCATGTGGGCATTTATGTGGGCGACAATATGATGCTGCACTGCGGAGATCCCATCTCTTACACGAACTTGAATACCAGCTACTGGCAGTCTCACCTCTATGCCTACGGCCGCCCGCCGTACAACTGACGGGAGGTGGAACGCACATCAATATGGTTTCCTACGGGGGCGGCGCCAACAGCACCGCCCTTTTAGTCGGCCTTCATCAGCACCACATCCCGGTGGACCTGGTCCTCTTTGCGGATACCGGGGCGGAGCACCCCCACACCTACGCCTATCTGGACATCATGGACCGCTGGCTGAAGGAACACGGGATGCCGCCCATCACCAGAGTCTGCAAGACCACGCGGGACGGAAAACGGCTGACTTTGGAGCAGGAGTGCTTGCAGAGCGGCACCCTGCCCTCTATGGCCTACGGCTTCAAGCGGTGTTCCCTGAAACACAAGATCGGGCCGCAGGACAAGTTCTGCAACCGCTACCCGCCCTGCCGCAAGGTATGGGCGGATGGAAAACGGGTGGTGAAGTTCATCGGTTACGACGCCGGCGAGAGCTACCGGAGCGACAAGGTGCTGCTGGGCGACCTGTCCGACCCAAAGTACAGCAAGTGGTATCCCCTGATGGAATGGGGCTGGGACCGGGCGGCCTGCCTGCAAGCCATTGAAGATGCGGGCCTGCCCCAGCCGGGCAAGTCCTCCTGTTTCTTCTGTCCCAGCATGCGGGCAGAGGAGATCATCTACCTGCGGGACCACCACCCGGACCTGTTCCGGCGGGCCATCGCTCTGGAGGACAACGCCCGCCCCAATTTGAAAACGGTCCAGGGCCTGGGCCGGAACTACTCATGGAAAGAACGATTTGGAAAGGAGTTTTGCGAACATGGCAACTGTTGAGAAGATCCGCCGCGACATTGAAAAGACCAGGGAGAAGATCTCCGAACAGCAGAAGCGCCTCCGCGCCCTGGAGGCCCAGCTCACCGAGGAGGAGAACCTGGAGATCGTCCGCATGGTCAAGGCGGTGAAGATGGATAACCGGGAGCTGACGGCCTTCCTGAAGGCCTACGCCAGCGGCCTCATCACCCTGCCGGATGGCATGATGGAGGCGGAGGCCGCGGCGGACCCCGGCGAGGAAGATATGGAGGACAGCGAAAATGAGGAGTAAAAAGATCATCCGCCTGTTTACGGTCATGCTGGCGGTGGTGCTCTGTACCACCGCTTTTGCGGTGCCGGCTTCCGCCGGCGGTGGGGATGGTGAGCCCTACTATACCGAAACCGCCGAACCGGAAGCGACGGAAGAACCCCAGGAGGAGACCACCGGGGGCATGGAGCCGGAGGGGCAGCCTTTGACCCCGGAGGGCAACGCCACTCTGGTGGACGATTTCTACGGTGACAAGCAGCTTATCACGGTCACCACCAAGGCGGGTAACTATTTCTACATCCTGATCGACCGGGCAAACGAGGACGCGGAGACCGCCGTTCACTTCCTCAATCAGGTGGATGAGGAAGATCTCCTGGCCCTGATGGAAGATGGAGAGACCCAGGAGGAGCCCGCGGTCTGCACCTGCACCGAGAAGTGCCAGGCTGGAGCGGTGAATACTTCCTGCCCGGTCTGCTCTGTCAACATGAGCGAGTGCGCCGGCGTGGAACCGGAGGTTGAACCCGAACCGGAGCCGGAGGAGGAGTCCGGCGGCGGCGCCCTGGCGTTGGTCCTGGTGCTGCTGGTGCTGGGCGGCGGCGGAGCCTTCGCCTACATCAAGTTCATCAAGCCCAAGCAGGCGGCCAAGTCCAGCGCGGACCCGGACGACTATGATTTTGAGGACGAGGAGGATTACATCAACGAGGACGAACCGGAACAGGAAGAAGAAACGGAGGAAACGAAATGAAGCTGGTGATCTGCGAGAAACCAAGTGTTGCAAAATCCATCGCGTCGGCCCTGGGTGTCACATCCAGGGCCGACGGCTGTTTTGAGGGGAATGGGCTCATCGTTTCCTGGTGTGTGGGACATCTGGTGTCCCCGATGGATGCGGCGGGCTATGACCCCGGCTACAAGAAATGGCGGTATGACGATCTGCCCATCCTGCCGGAGCCCTTCCGCTATGTGCTGGTGAAGGACAAGGAGGACGCCTTCCAGAACTTGAAGCGCCTCATGGACCGGGAGGATGTCACCGAGCTGGTCAACGCCTGCGACGCCGGAAGGGAGGGTGAACTCATTTTCCGGCTGGTCTATGAGATGGCGGACTGCCAGAAGCCTTTCTCCCGGCTGTGGATCTCCTCGATGGAGGACGCGGCCATCCGGGAGGGCTTCAATGACCTGCGCCCCGGCGCGGAGTACGATCCGCTGTATCAGTCCGCCCTCTGCCGCCAGAAAGCGGACTGGCTCATCGGGATCAACGCCACCCGGCTGTTTTCTGTCCTCTACCACCGCACCCTGAATGTGGGGCGGGTACAGACGCCCACCCTTGCCATGCTGGTGGACCGGGACTGGAAGATCACCAGCTTCAAGAAGGAGAAGTACCACCATGTGCGCCTGGTCTTGGACGGGGCCGAGGCGGTGTCGGAGAAAATTTCCGCCCCGGAGGAGGCGAAGGCCCTGCGGGCGGCCTGTGCCGATAGCCCGGCGGTCTGTACTTCTGTCACCCGTGAACAGAAGAAAGAGGCGCCGCCCAAGCTCTACGACCTGACCACTCTGCAAAGGGAGGCCAACCGCCTGTTCGGCTACACGGCCAAGCAGACTTTGGACTACGCGCAATCTCTCTACGAGAAGAAGCTGCTGACCTATCCCCGGACGGACAGCCGGTATTTGACCGCTGACATGGCGGAGACCGCTGCGGCAGTCCTCCACCTGGCGGCCAAAGTGCCGCCCTTTGATGGATGCGCCGAGTTCTTCCCGGATGTGTCCCTGCTGGTGAATGATGGGAAGGTATCCGACCACCACGCCATCATCCCCACCCTGGAGCTGGAAAAAGCGGATTTATCCGCTCTGCCCGTGGGTGAGCGGAACCTTCTCCTGCTGGTGTGCCGGGAGCTGCTGTGCGCGGCGGCGGAGCCGTATGTGTACGAGGCGGTCACGGCGACCTTTGAGTGTGGCGGGCATACCTTCACCGCCAAGGGCCGCCATGTGCTGTCCCTGGGATGGAAGGACATTGACCGCATTTTCCGCGCCTCCCTGAAGGAGAAGCCGGAGGACGAGGCAGAACCTGCCGCCCTGCCGGACTTCACCAAGGGCCAGACCTTCGACCGGGTGGAGGCCGCAATCACCGAGCACTTCACCGCCCCGCCCAAGGCCTACACGGAGGACACCCTTCTGTCGGCAATGGAGAACGCCGGCAAGGAGGACATCCCGGACGATGCCGAGCGCAAGGGGCTGGGAACCCCGGCCACCAGGGCGGCGATCCTGGAGAAGCTGGTGGCGGCCGGGTTTGTGGAGCGTAAGGGCAGAAGCCTCATTCCCACCAAAGCGGGGATCAACCTGGTCACCGTCCTGCCGGATACCCTGACCTCTCCCATGCTCACGGCGGAGTGGGAACAGAAACTGACCGGCATTGCCAGGGGCGAGGCGGACCCCGCTGTGTTTATGGCGGGGATCACTGGGATGGCGCGGGAACTGGTGAAACAGTATTCCCACATCTCCGAGGAGGGCCAGAAGCTGTTCGCCCCGGAGCGTGAGACCGTGGGCCTGTGTCCCCGCTGCGGCAAGCCGGTGTACGAGGGCAAGAAGAATTTTTACTGCTCCGACCGCTCCTGCCAGTTTGTGTTGTGGAAGGATGGCCGCTTTTGGACCTCCCGCAAGAAGGAGCTGACCCGCAAGATGGCCGGCGACCTGCTGAAGAAGGGCCGTACCTCCGTCAAGGGGATGTGGTCTGAAAAGAAGGGTTCCACCTATGACGCGGTGGTGGTGCTGGATGACACCGGCGGGAAGTATGTCCGCTTCAAGCTGGAGTTTCCCAAACGGAAGGAGGGCGTGAATGGCAAAAAGTAAATCCGATATTTCCCTGAACAATCTGAAAGCGATGCTCCCCCATGAGGGGAGCCCCGCGGAGCAGGAGGCGGCACTTCGGGCTTTGACCGCCCTCTCCCAGGAGGACCGGAACCTTCTGGCCGCTGTCCAGGAGTCTCCCTATCGTCTGACCTCCCTGGAACAGTTCCGGGAATTTCCCGCCAATACCGAGTATTTCATTTTGGAGGCCAACATCAGCAAGGCGGAGGATGTGGGCTGGCGCTATCTGGCGCAGCACCTGGATGTCCTTCTGCCCCCGGAATTGCTGGACGCCATTGACCCGGCGCCCTTCGGCAGGTACGCCATGCAGGAGGAACAGGGCTGCTTTACCAGCAGGGGCTATTTAACGCTGTCCGGGGATGAGTGGCAGCATGACCGCCCCCAGGAGAAGCAGGCGGACCGGAAACCCACTATCAAGGAGAGGCTGGAACAGAGCAAGCAGGAGTGCATGGGGAAAATCAAGGCGCCGGCGCCCCACAAGGGGAAGTCCGAGCCGGAACTGTAAGGAGGTGCGTATATGCCCCATTATGAATATGACAAGGACTATCCTTTCGCTGCGTTCATCACCAACCTGGGCAAGTACAACGAGGGCTCCCTGGTGGGTGAATGGGTGAAGTTCCCCACCACGGCGGAGGAGCTGCAAAAGGTGTTTGAGCGGATCGGCATTGGCTCTAAGGACGACTTCGGGCAGTCCTATGAGGAGTGGTTTATCACCGACTATGACTGCTATGTGGACGGCCTCTATGACAAGCTGGGCGAGTATGAGAACCTGGACGAACTCAACTACCTGGCTTCCAAGCTGGACGAGATGAGCCAGGGCGAGTACGAACAGTTCCAGGCAGCTATGGAGATCGGCGACCATTCCGGCAGTTTGCAGGAGATCATCAACCTGACCGAGAACCTGGACTGCTACGATGTGTACCCTGACATCCGCGACCATGACGACCTGGGCCGGTATTACATCGAGGAGCTGGACGCCATGCAGGTGCCGGAGCACCTGCGGAACTACATCGACTATGAGGCCTACGGCCGGGATGTTGCCCTGGAGGAGGGCGGCGAATTTACCGACTTCGGGTATGTGCGGGATACCGGGGACCGCTTTGACGAGGTGTACGACGGTGAACGCGGCAGTATCCCGGAAGAATACCGGGTGATGACTTTCCAGGACGATATTCCCGAAGAAGAAATTTCGGAATGGGCGATGGATATTGCCTACGACATGGACGAGTTTTTTCGCCAGCACGACCCGCAGTATGCCGCCGAGCACCCGGAGGAACATGCGGCGAAGGAAGAAATTTATGAAAACCTAATGGCTGGCCGCATTTCGGCCCTGGATGAGAAGTTGTCTGCCCTGGGGCAGACGCAGGAGGACTACTTGCCTTCGGAGATTGAAAAGTTCAAAGACGCCACCGGGTATGAGGAATTTCTTGATGTGGACCCGGCGGCGATCCGGGAGGCCATCCAGAACCCGGACAAATCTCATGTGGATGAGATGCTGGCCTTTGCGGAGCAGGCAGGCCGGGAGTACGAGGCGGAGCTGGCCGGGCAGGCCACGGCACCCTCCCCGGATGACCGGGAGACCGGCGAAACGGTGCGGACCCCCAGGGGCACCTTCCATGTGACGGATATGAGCCGGGAACAGATGGAGGCGACCGGATACGGTTTCCACCACGAGTCCGAGGATGGGAAGTATCTCATCATGGGCAACGGCTCCCGCTCCTTCGCTATCCGCAATGAGGAGGCCCAGGAGCACGCCGCGCCGGAGAAGATGACCGTTTTGGTGGTGGAGCCCAGAAAGGAGCCCTACCTGAAGGAGATCGACCCCGGCCTTCATTCGCTGCAAGCGGAGGTGGGCGGCGACATTGCAGCCTCCTATCCCTTCTCTGACCCTGTGGGGCTGGTCTACAACGATGAGGGCAAGCTGATCGGCCTGGAGCTGAACCGGGGCCTGCGGGATGAGGAGGGCAACCTCTATGACATCATGGCCGGCACCTTTCTGGTGGTGGGCCTGGGCGAGGAGTCCTTCACCTCGCTGCCCCCGGATCTGGCGCAGAAGTACACGGAACATTTCAAGCAGCCGGAGCAGTTCATCAACCTGAACGGGCAGATCATCGCCCTGCCGGTGGAGCCGGAAAATCCTCTCCGCACCGCAGAGATGACCGTGGAGGATGACTACGGGATGATTGATGGGGTCATCAACAACGGCCGCAAGGACGAGGAGCTGGAGGCGGCGAAGGGTGAGGTGCGCCGGACCTCCCCGGAGAAAAAGCCCTCTATCCGGGAACGGCTGGAGGAAGCCAAGCGGGAGTGCGGCGAGCGCAAGCCCCCGGACAAGGCCCACCAGAAGAAGTCCCCGGAGCATGACCTATGAGCCGGAGCAAGAAGTGGCGGCTGGAGTGGGCTTTCTTCCTGGGGGAGAACGGCCGCCGCAAGTACAACAAGGTCTGCAAGGGCTGTATCCACCCCTGCAAGCAGAGTTTTCGGGCGGTTCTTATTTCCTGTCCCCATTACCAGTCCGCACGCTCGAAAAAGTGTGGGAATAGGGGTTGAAAACAGGACGAAAAACTGCCTGTGGCGGCTTTTTTAAGGGGTGCCCTTATGATTTCCCATGCTGGCCTACTGCCTCCGTTTTAGGGGCGAAAATTGGCTGGTTTGAACACTTATCCATAGTAAAGCGGGAGCGCCGCCTTCGGTTGAGCCGAGGTGACGCTCCCGTTGTTTTTTCTGCGTTTTTACATTATAATAATTTATAAGATAATCTAACGAAGGGAGTCAAGGCCGATGAGGAGTAGGCGTGCCGATGCAGTACTATTTGGATTTGACTTTCAAAGAAACGCTGCTATTGTGCTTATGCTGGAAAACATCAAAAATTTTCAATCCCTTCGTATGGAAGGAAATGACCAAGATATTGAACTTACCATGCAGGACGGCAAACGAATTTTGGCACAAGCAAAAGCTGTTGTAAACAGTAGCTCGGATTTTTCTCATGTGCGTGAGAATTTGAAGAATTCTCTTATATCTCTTTCCGATGTAGCCCAAGACACTAATGTCGAACAGTTGGTTTTTATTACGAATTCTACTAATCCGTTTAATGACAATGCGTCTCGTAGCATTTTTTGGGCACCAACCCGTCGGCAGTTCTCAACCTTGCCTCCTTCTGCCCAGAAGATTGTGGAAGGCTATCTATCTAAAATTGCACATCCGCTTGATTTGAACAAATTTTATATACAGTTTTTCCAGTTTGAAACAGATGATGAAACAGAGCGTTACAAAGTTGTTCAAGCAAGGATAAATGATTTTATTGGTGAACTCAATACAAACACATCTCCGGGGTTAGGTAAAAAGCTCCTTCAGGTTTGGCATGAAAATATTTTTGTTAATGGAAGTAAAAAAGATGTAGCCATTCAGCTGGAAAAGAAAGATATAATATGGCCTATTATAGTGCTGGAAACAGATATTGCCCATTGCGATGATAGTATCATTGAACAGTTTGACACTGGCATCTACGATGAGGTAGTTCGCTTATATGGAGAGACGATTGATTCTTGCTGCGAACGGATGGATTTTGTTACGCGTGTTCTTTTTGATTATAACCAGTTTCAGAGTAGTAAAAAGCCACGGGAGAAATGTTTGGACTTCGTAGGCCACTTCTGGCGCAATTATCAGTCCGAGTTTGACGTACAAGGCATTGATGGTGAAATTCTTGAGGCATTAACAAAAATTATTCTGTATAACATAGTCCATAGGCGCATTGTTATAGATAACATAAAACGGGGGGTGAATTTGTGATTTTCAAATCAATCTCCATAAAGGAAGGCATGGCAGAACGCACCATCACTTTTTCGGAAGGTGTTAATCTCGTTTTTAGTCGTGAAAATAGCAAGGGGAAAACAACATTGCTTCGTTTTATGCTGTATTCTCTTGGATATAATATTCCAAGCACTCGTAAAATGAAATTTGAACAGTGTGAGGTTACCACAAAAATCCATTGTGATAGACTCGGAGACATAGTTCTTTCCCGGTTCAACGGTACAATTCTCGAAATGGAATATAATGGCGAAAAAACCACTTATATTTTGCCAGACCAATTACATGATATTCAACGAATAATTTTTGGTACGGACAGGACAGATATTCTTGACAATATCTTGGGAGCTATTTATGCGGATCAAGAAAAGGGGTGGACCCTCCTAAACCGTGGTACAGCCATTGGTAGCATTCGCTTTAACATTGAAGAATTGATCCGAGGCCTCTCTGGGTGCGATTGTAGTGAACTAATCCGGAAAGAGCGACAGTTGACCAATGAACTGGGAAAATACCGCCAAATGTTTAGTGTAGCTAAATATCGTGAGAGCGTAGTAGCCGAAAGCAATACCCTTGTTTCAGATGATTATGCTGTTGAGTCTGATGCGGTTGTTTCTCAACTTTTGATTCGACAAAATACACTTCAGCATGAATTGAAACGTATAGATAAGACACTTACAGATAACAGACGATTCCGTCATTATGTGGAAGAAATGAAGCTGATGGTACAATCGCCTGATGGTTCAATAATACCAGTAACCGCAGAAAACATTGTAGGATTAACAGATACTATTGATTATTTGATCGCTAAAAGGAAAATGATTTCTTCTGATCTTCAAGCGGTGATGCGTCAGCTATCAAATATGCAAAAAGAGCAGAATGAAGAAGCAGAACAGTTAGCTTTTTATCAATCAGAAAGTCTGATTAAAATTTTTGATAAGAAAATTGCAGCGGTCCCGATTGATGCTAAAGCTGTCAACAAAGAGATAAAACATCTTGAAACGGCTTTGAAAGCAATTCGTAAAGAAATATCCACAAAAACGAAGTCGAACACCAAAGTCATAATGTCTCTTTATGAGAATATGGTAAAATATGCGTCTGAATTGGGGGTAGGTAACGGTGAGTCGATTGCGACTTCTTACCTATTCACTTCAAATTTGAAGGAACTATCCGGCGCAGTTCTGCATAAAACGGTTTTTGCATTTCGTTTAGCCTATATTATCGAAATAGAAAAGTTCCTTGATGTTAAATTGCCTATTATTTTGGACTCACCAAGTGGAAAGGAAGTAGATCAAACTAACATTCAGTTGATGGTCAATATTCTTAAAAGAGACTTTTCTAATAACCAGATAATTATAGCTTCAATTTTTCAATACGATTTTGACTCTGTTAATTTAATTGAAATCAAGAACCGCTTGATTGAGTGAATATCTTTAAAATCGCAGCGGGAGCGCCGCCTTCGGTTTGAGCCGAGGGTGACGCTCCCGCTTCTTTTTTTGTTCTCTTTTTTCTCATTCAATCAGGATCGGACAGGATAGGAAAGATATTCGCCGTAGTAGGCGCTGTGGGAATGTGCGTAAACGGTCATGCTTGCGGAGCTGTGGGAAACGATGTTTGCGGGCTGTGGGAAAGCCGGCGGCTTTTCCATCGGGCCGTGAATGTCTGTTTTCCATCAGCGGAGCGGCCGTTTTCCACATTTCCATAGTGCAGTTATCCCTCAATCAGGCGGTAGATGGTGAGGGGCACATACCACGCCGCCACCAGCAGGCGCCACATCAGGACGAAGCCCCCGATGAGGCCGCCGATGATGAAGTTCAGCGCGAACAGCGCGGCGCCGCCGCCCAGGGAGCCGCCGCCCGGCACGATCCAGACGCACATCCGATGGATGCCAAAGGGCAGGCCGCAGAGTATCCAGAGCCAGAGAAGATCCAGCTCTCCATTCCTGATACAGGCGGATTTGAAAATGCAGTACAGCAGCCCGGCGATGGCGACGGGCAAAACTGCCTTCTTGAAAAATTCCTTGATGGCCTCGGTTCTCGTCATGGTAACCCCTCCATTCCTGCCTCCATTATACCGGGAAAATTGAAATGCGCCCAGGGGTTTTTGAAAAGTCTGGTAAAGGCGGTACAATCGCCGCTATTCCAGTTCGTTATTTCGCTGTCTCTGCGGTTCGGCCTCCCGCGGCTTTTCCAGCAGAGCCTCCACATTCTGGCGGAGGGTGTCGTACTCCCGTTCCTCCCGCTGGGCCTTTCTATATTCCGATTGCAGGGCGGTCCTTCTGGCGGTGAGTTCGTCCATCTCGGCCCGGAGACGCTGGGCGGCGGGCAGGGGTACGGCATCCAGGCGTTTCAGTTCTCTTGCCGCCGCCTCAAACAGGATGATCTCACCCTCATGCCCCCGGAGGAATTTTTCCTTGTCTCTGGACTGGCGGTATTGGTCATACAGGGGACGGAGCTGGCGGTAGGTGGCGGCGTGCTTCATGGTGAGGGTCAGCCGCTCCATTTCCTTCTCTGCTGCCCGGAGGTCTGCCTTCACCCTGGCAGCAGCGACCGCCGCCCCGTCGCAACGCTCAGCCAACTCCTCATAGCTGGAGATCCCATGTTCGGTCAGGAAGTTCAGTGTTTCAGCGGCTCGCTTCAAATTCTCGATGGTCGCCCAGTGTTTGTAGCCGGCGCTCTGCTGGGCTTTGAAATTGTTCTGGATGTCGATGAGCAGGCTGGGCTTCCCGGTGCGCTGCTGCGGTTGGCGGGAGGGCCTGGGCCTTCCAGCGATCCGGGCGGTCAGAGCCTCCTCGGCGTAGTCAGCGCCCAGGGTTTTCAATCGGGTGAACCGCTCCTGGCCCGGAGCCCTGGCAGATATGTACTTGCCCCGTTTCAGCTCATACCCTTCCCGCTGGAGGCGGCGGAGCAGGTCCTCCAGGTCGGAGCAGCCGGGCAGGAGCCGGTCAATGGCGGCACGCAGCTTCGCCTTGTAGCTGGTGCCGTTCTGTTCCGCCTGGTGCTCAATGTAGCTCTTGCCCTTATCCCGGCCGGGGACGATGACAGACAGGCCATGTTCTTTACAGATCCGGTCGCTGGTGCGGCGGATGAAGTGATAGCTCCGCTTATTGGAGTGGTAGTGCCTGTGGTCCTGAAAGCTGACCGCATTGAAAATCAGGTGGTTATGAACGTGGTCTTTGTCTATGTGGGTAGTGAGGACAAATTCATACTTGCCGCCCAGGACCTCCCGCGCCAGCTCCATGCCGATCCGGTGGGCTTCCTCCGGCGTGACCTCCCCAGGTTCAAACGCCTGGATGAGATGACGGCCCAGGTTCGTACCCTTGTCGATGGCGTGGCGGCGGGTCCATGCAAACTCGATGTCGGCGGTCTCTGCGGAGCAGCCAAAGGAGGACACCAGCAGCTTCCCATCTGTCTTGTCGGGATTGCAGATATAGTCGATGGCCGCTTTCAGCGTTGACTTAATAGGATGCGTCTTTGTAACTGCCATATCTGGTCCATCCTCTCCCGGATCTCCTCCATGTCGGCCTGGTAGGCCGGGCCGCCGGCGTTCAACCGCTTGGCGATCTGGTTGATGTTCCGACCGATGGCGGAGAGGGCGCGGGTCATCTCCTTGATGTCGGTGGTGTCCACCTGGATGATGTACCCATCAATCGCCATCTTGCGGAGATAGGCGCCGATCCGCTTTGTGTGGAGCTGGGCCATCTTCTGTTCTATCAGGGCCCGTTCCTCTGCTGTCACCGGGCAGCGCAGGACGATGGGCCGTTTGCGATTTGCCATAGTGTGTGCCTCCGTTTCCTCATAAGGGTCTGGGACTATCCCAGCAAGCAATTTTTGCGTTTAGGGGCAAGGGGTTCCCTAAACCGAAAATTCGCAAGTGTGGCTACACTTGCTGTGCTTGCTATCGTTACTCCTCTCGTACCTTAGTAATACGGAAACGGAAGATTTGGCTACCTCTTGGAAAAGAAAAAACGCCGTAAACACATTCGTTTACAGCGTCTGTCAGTTCCTATACAGTTGTACCGGGAACACTATTCCTCACCGTCTGTCCTTGCGTCCAAAATGGCCTGCGCGGTGGCAATGAGAATTTGTATCTCCTTGTCGGTCAGCTCATCCACCAAGGCGTCGAGCTGGCGGTATGCAGTGGACTTTCCGCTTTTGGCTTCCCCAAAAAGGATCTGATCCACCGAAAGATGATAACGAGACATGAGTTCCAAAAAAATTTGGACGCTCGGATGCTGCCCTTTATTTTCTATATTAGCCAGATACCGAGGAGAGAGGAACATCCCATTTCCCACCTTGTTGCGGGATTCCTTGCGCCCGGTTCTCGCTTTTTTGATTGCCGCCCCATACGGGCGGAAGTCAATTTTCTCTACCGGCCTCTTTGCCATATTTATTCACCCAATTACATTCTACTGTTCACCTTTCCTTCTGAATATGTCTATATAATTCATCTATATAGCCAATATAATTCATATTGCAGATAACGGGCAAAAAATACAGCGCAAAAGTAAGGATAGGGCGAATGGTTTTTAGCCATTCGCCCTATCCCTGATTTTTGGCATTATAAATGCTTTTTGAAGTTTTGTTAGACGCAAAAAAGTATGAATATCAAGCCAATGCTCAATTCGATGTGTGTTTCACCGTGCTTACCAATTTTGTCCGTGACCATCGCTCATAGAACAAGGGCTTGTGCAGGGCCATGCGAATTCCAGCAAAAAACAACCAGAACAGATACCCGCCAATCAACAATCCATGCAATACGATGGAGGCCAGGCCGTCCATGTGCAAAACATCCATCAGGACAAATAGCAGCCGATTCAGCCAGTACGGAACCCCGACCAGACCCGCCATCAAAAGCGCATACCGCAGAAAATATTGATACCAGTGCGCCGTGTTGCCATCCCTTTGCACAATTTGCATTCTGGTTAGGCGCTTACCGGGCGTCTGGCCGTGGAGCAAAATGGGTAGCAGCCCAAAGTAGGCAATAAATAGAACCGGCATCCATTGAATGGAGAGAGTGATTCCAAACGAGACCACAACTACGGCCAGAATACCTGATGCAAAGGTCAGGCAAGCCATATCGGCCAGAAATGAGAAAACACGCCGCGTAAAGGAGATGGATGCACCCCGCCGGAAACTGACGGTATCCAATTCTTGTCGGGTAGGCAGCAGACGGCTCACTGGCCCGGCCAAGGCAAATCCAATCATGCTGCCCGCAGTGTTGACGATCAGGTCATCTACATCAAACAGGCGGTAGCTGCCTGAATAGACAAAGTACAGGCCGCTGAGTTGGGTCAGCTCGAAAAACAGAGAGAGCAAAAAAGACAGTCGCAAAGTTTTGCGCCACTTATAGCAGAAGTAGTAACGCAGATAGACACCGAAAGGCATTGTCATAAACAGATTGAACACGGTGGTCCAGAAGGCACTGCCAGTGAAAATGCTCAGCCAACTTGCAGGCTGTCCAGGCTGGATCTGCGCTTGTTTGGCTATATCGGCAATGAAAGAAAATGGGATGAGCTGAGCTTTATGCCCATGTAGCGTAGCAGCTTTCTCCGGCGTAGGCAACGGTAGAATGACAAGGCAGTAGACGCAGAGAAGGTACAAAATAAAGCTGTACACAATCAGCACCCGCAAACTGAGGACTGATCCATATTTATGATAACTCCATGCGATGTACGGCACTGTGAACAGGACAATGATTATCGGATAAATGACCATTGCCTGCCGCAGTGCTTCAAGATATTGGCTCATCTGTTTTCCTTTCCGGGTTTTGTTCTATGCTTATGAAATAAGCGGCTGGGTCGGCAGCGAGATTCTAACTTCTAACCCATGCGGGG
>OGXC01001832.1_pt1 | contig 15620 bp, 8 predicted proteins | sample 1576201 | NCBI WGS metagenome assembly OGXC01 (sample SAMEA3541562, study PRJEB24748) | human gut metagenome | biome: human gut; feature: human-associated habitat; material: faeces | place: China | collected 2012 | reverse complement strand
CCTGCACAGCAGCACCAGCACAGCCAGCATTCCCGCCGTATACGGCATGTCCTTGCTCGTGCACAGCACATACATCGGGATGACCGGGAACAGTCCGTAGAACAACAGCCCGCAGACTCGTCCTGCCCTGGTCCGAAGCTGCTGTATGGTCCAGCCAAGCAGCATCGCCATTATCGCCATTTGTGCAAGCACATAAACGCCGATCCCGATATTATAGCTGCCCGTCAGCTTCTGAATGCCGCTTACCGTTTTTCCAAGCATCAGTACATGTAAAAGGGGATGCCTTGTCACATACTGTCCGGTCAGCACCTCCTGCAGCTCGTCCGTCGCATCATAGGCAAAAAAGCCTGGATAGACCGCAAGGAATACCGGCAGCCAGCATAGGAACAGGATGATGGCATAGCGGAGGATCGGACTTTGGAACAGCTTCTTCCAGCCCCGCTGCAGTTGCTGCCCGGCATCCGGCGCTTTTTTGTTGCTGTGCGATACCTGCCTATCGCCTGACGCCTCTATGCCGGTCAGCTTCTCCACCACCAGATAAAACACCGGTGTCAGCACACAGGCCGTCAGAAATGGGATCAGCCAGCTGTACAAATCCGTTACTGCTACGTTTCCGTTTCGATCCAGCTGACTGCCCCAGTTTGCGCCAAATCCGCAAAAGAAAGCCCCTGCTGCGCTGCAAATAAGCGTGCGATATTTAATTTTCCGATTCCTCTTCTTCTCCACCAACGATCTCCCTTACCACAAACTGCGGCGCATGATTGAGACAGATGTACATTCTTCCGACATATTCCCCGATCAGCCCCAGCATCAGCATCAGCATTCCGCCGATAAACATGATCGACGCCATCAGCGCTGAAAATCCAATCGGAACACCCGGAAGCACCAGCTTTTTAATAATCGTATAAATTCCATACAAAAATCCCAGTCCGGCGCAGCCCACACCCGCCATCGTTGCGATCCGGAGGGGCTTTTCTGAAAACGCTGTAAATCCGTTAAACCACAGCGCCAACAGCTTTCCAAAGGTGTAGCCGGATTCGCCGACCATTCGATCCCGATGTTCTACCGTCACGTTGACAATATTTCTGGTTGCACGAAGCACCAGTCCAATGACATAAGGGAACGCATTTTCATATTTCAGCATCTCTTCCAGTACAAAGCGTCTTGCGGCAAAATAGCTGGAAATAAACAGATCCTTTGGTTTGTTCAGCATAAAGCAGAGCATCCAGTCGTTGACCCTGCTTCCGAAATTCCGAAATGCGCTGTGATGCTTGTGCTCATATTTTGCATATGCAACGTCCGCGCCGTTTTCCAGCGCAGCCAGAAGCTTGCCGACTTCGTTTGCAGGCGTCTGACCGTCATCATCCAGACAAACCAGGATGTCGCCCTTTACCTGATGAAATCCCGCCATCAGTGCCGCATGCTGTCCAAAATTTCGCGCCAGATTTATCCCCTTGATCCGTTTATCCTTGCCGCACAGCTCGCGGATTTTTCCAAAGGTATCGTCCGGCGAGCAATCGTTGACCAGAATGATCTCATACTCATACCGCTCCAGCTCCCCCATCGCTGCTTCGATTTCGTCCACCACACTGCCGATCGTTTCCGCTGACCGGTAGCACGGGATTACAAAGCTGACTAACTGTTTCTTCATACTTCCTCCTGTATTGCCGCAGATGCGGCTGTTATTGTAAGCAATACCATTCTATCGTAACGTTTTCCTGATAATCCTCCAACCCTTTCCCATCCAACTGAATCTGCATAATTGAAGTTGACACGTTATCATTTATAACCTGTTTCAATTCCTCCAGCGTCTCCGGTACTTTTTCCAAATAAAATCCTGATTCCAGATTTGGAATTACGCTACGTCCTTCTATCCGGCTTCCACCCTCACAATCCAACACCATATTTACTGTTCCTACATGATATAACCATTTTTTAATAAAACCCTTTAAATTCAGTTTTAAATGTATTTTAACATAATCTGCATTTTCAGGGCACACAATAGTTTCCTTAGAAGAACTGATTTGTTCCCCTACCTTTTCCAATTTTTCTATTTCAATCTTCTGTTTTCTTTGTGTTAAAACGCAAACATCATCAGAAATAATTTCCACCTCATAGTTATTTCGAATTGCTTCCCAAGTAAGCGGATTTTCCAAATATGGAATATGATGATCAATTGTCTCATTTGTCAGCAAGATCTTTTCTGATGCTTTTTCCGAACAAAACCAATCAGCAACTATTCCATCCAGCCACGGAATATATTCATTTCCATTCTGTACGGACGGATACCAAACCATATTCCATTCCGGATATACCGCTCCATAACCATTTCGCCAGGGATATACAGTTACCGTATGCTCTCCAATTGCCTCTAAAATTTCATCTGGAAGTTGATTTTCCTTTACCAGTTCTTCTGGTATACTGTTCTCTCCCAAATGCGTATAATGATACATCTTCGCAGCCAAAGTTTCTTTCACATATCCCATTGAACTGCGCAAACTGTGTGCTTCTAAAATTCCTGTACATCCCACTGCCATAATCATAGCTGTTCCGCATACGTAATATATAATTTGATTCTTTCTTACAGCTTTCGCCCTCTGTCCGATTTTCTGAAAAAAAACATTCCAGTCGATCGACAAAATAGTCGCAGAAAATAACATTGCAAACAGCCAGATCCCAACTTTTAATCCGTGTCTTGTTGTTGCATATTTATAAAGGAAAAACATCGAAGCACAGCTTGCAATAATTGCTGCAGAGCTTTTATAATTACTCCACAGATTTCCTATTATCAATAATACATAACACGCAATTAAAATAATTAACCATCTGACTTCGCTCGGCTGCAGTACGCTGTCAAACTGCATAGTCAACATCCAACCAGAAGAAATTTTCAGAATTCCCGCCACATACTCAAATAAGTTTTTTATCGACGGACAATAGACCAAATAGCATACCGGCATAAGTATAATTCCCGGTAAAAACAACCAAATACTTTTCCAGTTTTTTCTAAACAATACATCGAAAATACAGAATAAAATACAAAAAGCGAACCCACTCGTAAAGGTTGAAAATTTTCCAAAAAACATCAACAGCAAAAGCAGATTTGGAATCAATACAATATTTTTTGCACCTTTTGCCCACAATACCACCGCTAAAATCATTAAGTACAACAAATAGTTATCTCTGGTCGGTGCGTAATATCCCGCCAAATAGCAACACACAGACGCCGTAATTGCCCAAAAATGAATCTTACCCTTTTGATACAATCTATACAGCTGTAACAGCATCCACAAATGAAATAGAAAAATGATCCCCCAAATAACAATACCAGACCAATATTCTATCGTATTTCCAGGTAATTTCATTAAATAAAACAAATATCCCAATGGACCATAGGTAAAATAAATATCTCTTCCGAATTTTAAATCTGTTCCGTTTACAACATTTAAGAAATACCTCCAGGATGGATCAAATCCAGTATTCTCCAATACATAAATGATATCCGGAATCATAAAAACAAATTGTACAACCAGCAAAACTGCTGCGATCCCATCCTTTATCTGTTTTACCCATGCATTTTGCTTACATATTGCAGTCCATTTTTCATTATTCCAGAATATCCATAATCCAAACAGACAAACCGCCAGCACAACAGTAATTAAAAGCCTTTCCAATCTTGAAGCTGACACTGCAAATCCATATGCGTTCAACAATTCCAACGAAGTTTCCGCACCAGAAGCTGTCAAAACAGTATTTTCTCCTACAGTTCCCTTTTCCCTTGCTAATACATATGGTGGAATAGAGCAATCCTTCGCACTGATTTCAAGAATATAACTTTCACCGGCTTTTAATCTTACCCTTAGTGGAATAAATTCCCACTCACCCGCTGTAACAGAAGAAATGGTAATTTCACTATTTGCTTTTATTCTTCCGTCAGAATCTAATACTCGAAAATCAAGTTCTCCGTTTCCGTCTTCTGCAAGGTTAATAAAAACAAACTCTATCCCCTTTAAATAATATTCTCTGGCAATAAATTCCTGAGTAATCGTTTCTTCAGTTGATACCGTCTCAAAAGTTTCTGTAGAAGGTCTTTCTGCTTCATAACCATAACGTAGACCATGATAAATCCACAAATAAAATATTCCGCTAATAAAAATACCACACACAAGAATGGATGTGAAAAGCACCTTATTAAATCTTATATTCGAAATTTTTCTTTGTCGTGTATCAACTTTCTGTTCTTTCATCTTTCCCCCCACTGTTTACCTGTTTTCCTCAAACAAAATCGCCATCAGCAGCATATCCCGATAAACGCCGTTCTGCAAAAATTCATCCTTCAGGCACGCCTCCTGCACAAATCCGGCATTTTGATAGCTTTTGACTGCCCCGACATTATCCGCGAACACGCGCAGCATCAGCTTGTGGAGCTTTAACACATCCCGCGCGTAATCTGCTGCAAGGCGGGCTGTTTCCGATCCGATTCCTCTGCCCGCAGCGTCCGCTTCTCCGATAAAAATTCCATATTCCGCTTTTTTATTGTCGTGGTCGATGTCCCGGAAATATACACTGCCTACCGGTCGATCATTATTTTTTTCACAGATAATAAACTGTACGACATGGCCGGTTTCCACCTGGGTGTGCATCCAATTTTCATGGCTTTCTTTTGTAAAAAGCTTCTGATAGATAAAATTATGCCGGACGCGATCCTGATTCCGCCACGAAACAATCCGGTCCGTATCCTCCATCGTGATCGGCCGCAGATAAATCTGCTTTCCCTCAATCTTCTGCATCAATCTCTTCTCCCCGAAACATTTCGTTTATGCGCTCTTCTGAAAGGAACTGATAAACCTCAACCCCTTCTCCTGCAGAGCCGATCCGCAGCAGCATTCCGGGTTCTCCCCGTTCCTCCAGATATTCTGTCAGCCAGGACATATCCGTGCCCTCGTCCGCCAGCAGACAGACCTTCTCACTGCTTCTGGCCGCTTCTCCCATGGAAGCATATCCAAACGCTGACAGCTTCTGCTTCGTCAGCGGGCTTTTTACCAGCCAGCCGCCCAACAGATCATAATTGAACGGTTTATCGCGGTCCAGCATAATCTTCTCCGAATACGCCACCGTCGAATACACATCCTCTAAAAACAGCGTCGAAGCATGTTTTTCGCAATACGCAAACACGTCCTCGTTTGTCTGGTTTACCGTTTCCCTGCGTGTCTGCTCCTGCGCCACACCCTGCCACATGCCCGGAACCCGGAGAATACAAAGCAACAGGATAACACCGCAGACTGCAGCGGTCATGACAGTGTGAATACGTCCGGTGCTACGCGTGTTGATGCCGGGCGCGGCTGTGCTCGTTGCCGTTCCCCACAGCCCAGCCGCCAGCAAAATCTGTGCCAGATACAGCGGATGGGTCACGCGATCCACCATCCGTCCCTGCATCAGCAGATAGCTCCACAGCATTCCGCCGACACAAACCACAAAAACCGGCTGCCGGAAATATCTTCGGTTTCCTTTCCGTAAACAGCAGGAACACCACGCAAAAATAACTGCCAGCCAGACAAAGTTCCAGGGCAGGTCGCTTTTGGACAACCAGTTTTCATGTGCCAGTCGCCAAATTGCTTTTTTTACCTGCGATAGCACCGATTCTTCTGCGTCTGTTTTCTTCGCCTGCACCGCCAGGGAAGAAAGCATCTGCGTGTCGATCTCATCCGCCGCCCCAAAGTTATAGTTTTTGAGCATCTCCTGCAGCGTCCTGGAAACACCCGTCTCTTCATAGGCTTCCCGGTTTTCATCGTATTGCTCAATGAAATCCAGATGGTAATCATATAATATCGTGCGCTCATCGAAAAACTGTCGGAAATCTTTCCAGTCCGGATCGGAATAGGCAAGTACGTCAAGCCCGTAAAAAACACCCATCCCGATTACCAGCGCTGCAAACAGTCCAAGATAATGCCGCAGGCTTTCTTTGGAAAAAATCTGTTTTTCCCTGCCCCAGATGCAAAGACCGCCAGCTCCTGCAAGCGGCAGGCACAAAAGCGCCATCTCCGGACGCAGGCAGAAAGAAAGCCAATAAAGCAAAAGCGCCCAGAGGCGTTCTTTGCCCTTCGCCGTAACAACCCAAAAAATCGCCGCGCCCGCCAGCATCCCTGCCATGACCGTGTACTGCAGATACACGAGGTGACTGCCCATCGTTGCGAACCAGAACAGAGCCTCCGCAAGAAGAAGCACCCCTTTTACGCCCAGCCGCTCGGCAGTAGTATTCCATGCGCTACATACCGCAGGCTCTGCCAGACGCGTGGCAGACGCTGCACTGCACATCCCTGGTGCAAAAGGCGCGCCATCACGTGCTGCCCGCTCCTCGTCCACCAGTACGGTGCTCCTGTATCCGACCGCCCAGATACTCCCAAACTGGCAGAAAAGCAAAAACGCGCCGAATACCGGGATCGAAAGCCCCCGGTACAACAGCGCAAGCAATGCTCCCAGCGGATACAACAGCTGCATGGTATGTCCGTCCGGCGTACCGGAATATACGCCGGACAGAATATCTTTTATCAGCACATCGTCATTCAAATCATAATAAAAGTCAAAGCGCGCCGCTAAAATCCCCGCCAGGATCAGAGCCATCGCAAGCGACAGTATGCAATTTTCGTGTTTTTTCAAAAACTGCTTACCTGCCATAAAACTCCTTCACCTGATCCGCCACAAATGCTACCTCTTCCGCCGTCAGACCATAGTACATCGGCAGGCGCAGCAGGCGCTCACTTTCCTTTGTCGTGTAGACATCCTCTCCGTTGAAGCGTCCATATTTGATTCCTGCAGGCGCGGAATGCAGCGGCACATAATGATAAACCGCCAGAATATCCCGTTCCTTCAAATAATTGATCAGCTCCTGGCGTTCGTGTTCGTCCGCCGTCTTGATATAGAACATGTGGGCATTATGGACGCAGCCCTCCGGAACCACCGGCAGCTCAATCCTGCCTGTCTGAGCAAGTGGCGTCAGCAGCTTATAGTACTCATTCCAGCGCGCCAACCGTGCCTCATTGATCTGATCTGCCATTTCCAGCTGTGCATACAGATACGCCACATTTAACTCGCTCGGTAAATAGCTGGAGCCGAACTCCTGCCAGCGATATTTATCCACCTGACCGCGAAAATATTTGCTTCGGTCAGTACCTTTTTCCCGGATGATCTCTGCACGCTCCACATGCTCCCGATCGCGGATCAGCAGTGCACCGCCCTCCCCCATGCTGTAATTTTTTGTTTCATGGAAGCTGTAGCAGCCATAATCACCGATGCTCCCGAGGGCTTTCCCTTTATAAGAAGCCATCACGCCCTGCGCCGCATCCTCAATCACAAGAAGGTTGTGACGCTTTGCGATATCCATGATCGTATCCATTTCGCAGGCTACTCCGGCGTAGTGCACCGGCACGATGGCCTTCGTCTTTTCGGTGATCGCTGCTTCGATCTGTTTTTCGTCAATATTCATGGTATCCGGACGAATATCCACAAAAACAGGCACGCCGCCCCGCAGCACAAACGCATTTGCCGTGGAAACAAATGTGTAAGACGGCATAATAATTTCATCCCCCGGTTTGATATCCGCCAGAATCGCGGCAAGCTCCGTCGCATGGGTACAGGAAGTCGTCATCAGGCACTTCGCCGTTCCGGTTTTTTCTTCAAACCAGTGACTCGCCTTTTTGGTAAATTCCCCGTCTCCGCAGATCTTCTGATTTTCCACTGCCTGGCGCACATATTCGTATTCCCGTCCTGTAAACGGAGGTACATTGAACCGGATTTTTTCCCGTCCGGTAAAGGGAAGCTTCTTTTCTTCCATGGCTGATTCCTTCTTTCCCAAAAGCGGTTTTGCAGTCCGTTTTTTCGACCGTACTGCGCTGCTTTCATCTTTATTCATAAATCTGATAGGTTCCGTTATCCAGCTTCATTTCATAGGCATTCTGCGCCAGAAACTCCTGCAGCAGCTCCCATTTCTGCGCTTCCTGTGCATCCTCTGTGTCCACCTTTCCGGGACAGAGGATCACCAGCGGCTTTTCTCCCGCCTGGGACAGCGCTTCCAAATCTGTCCGCATCGTCTCTGCCGGGTAAGTATTCATATCCGGCCAGTCATGGGACAGCGCCGAGGGCAGATCGAACAGCCAGCAAAAGCCCGGCACATCGCCAAAGGTCAAAAGCCGGCTGTTTTCCTCCAATTCATCCGCATGCTCTGCGTAATAATCCACAACATCCTGCAGCTGCTCTGCATTTGCCCGATTCGTTTTTGCACCAGAAAGCTTTTTGCAGTTTACAACCCGGGTATCCCGCTTTTGTCCCTCGATGCTGTCCCGAAAAACCGCACGCACGCCAAAGCCCGTGCTCTGTATCAGAAAAACAACCGCCACGCACACCAGCATCGCCCGGCACGCAAAGCTATACGGCAGGCGGCGCAGCTTTAACAAAAGCCGGTAGCCCATCCAGAAGGTCACCGGAGCAACCAAAAACAGGTTATTCATATTCGGATATGTTTCGTTGTTGCTTCCGATCGGCGTGATCAAAATGACCAAAAGCACCATCAACGACAACAGCTTATCCCTTCGAAATACCAGCGGATCGGCAAGGGTCCAGATACACAGCCCGATTGCCACATATAAAAGCACCATACACCACTCAAATACGCTCCAGTAAAAGGCGTACTGCAGATTGAACATGCCGCGTCCCCATAAAAACCGCAGCAGCACCGGAAGCATGCATAGATACAGCACCATCTTGCCTTTTTCGAATTTTCCGGGGAGAAGGAAAAATAAAACCGTACCTAAAAGCGCTGCGATCCCCAAAATCAGCACCCATTTAAACGCTTCTACATAAGCAGATACAACAGAAGCAATCATAGAAAGGGATGAATACGTCTCATCCGTTCCGGAATATCCGGCAAGCCCGACAAGCATCTTCGGATATGCATCAAACCTAAACTGCAGGCTGATCGCAAGAAAACCGACAAGAAATGCCGCCACAAAGCCGATCACACAAGCAGCGACATCTTTCCAGATCTCCGCCGCTTTTTTCTTTTTCAAAATGCCGTAATAAAATACTGCGATAATCAGCGCACATTCTACAATGTTGGGCAGGCGCGTCAGCACAGAAGCGCCCAGACACACGCCAGCAAACGCCATCCATTTGCGGTTCTGCCAGATCAGTCCGCGGTATAAAAGCACCGTTCCGCACAAAAACAGGAAAAACGTCAGGTAATTATACAGGCTCGTCGTCGGAATCCAGCACAGGCTGATTGCCGCGAATTCGCCCAGGAACACGATCCAGGACGGCATTTTGCCTTTCAGGAAAAAATACGCCAAAAGCGCCATGGCGCTGACGAAAAGTCCCGTATAAAAACGCATTCCCACCAGGCTGTCCCCAAAGGGCAGGCGCATCAAAAGCGCCCCGAGCACATTTGCAAGATAGGTCGCAACCGTCCACTCTTGCCCCGCATGCGGGAAAAAGCGGTAATTTACCAGACCATAGCAGGTGTCCGTCAGCTCAATTCCCTGTGTAATTTTTAACAGCGGATACAAAAACAGTATCACCGGAAACAAAATTGTTCCCAATCGTTTTGCTTTTTCTTTCACGCTCTCTTTTTTCCTCCAAAAAAACCTTTCCCTACTTTGCAGCAAACCTGCCGCAGCTTTTTCCAATTCTATCGAACACGCACAGCCGCAGCCGCTCGATTCCGATACAGACCGCAAAAACGATGACGGACTGCACCAAAAGCACAAGAAGCATCCGTCCTGCAGTTACGCCCGTCTCACCCGGAACGATGTTCCAGAAATCCCCAAGTCGTCCGGTCAGGGCGTTGACCCACGCAAACCAGCGCTGTGCAATATCCGTCTGTTGATGAATCAGATAAACCCCGAATACTGCAGGGCTCCAGAACCGCACCCTATCCGCAAAACGCCCTTCTTTTACCTTCAGGACAGCAAACGCGCCAAACAGCCCTACCGCCGCAAGATAGGCAAACAGTGCATTATAGTGAAATGGAACGGACGCATAATAGGTCAGTCCCGTCAGTCGTCCTGCCAAAGGAAGCAGCAAAAGCTCCAGTAAAAATGTTCCCAGCGTGCAGCCTGCATACAGCGCAATATTTTTGGGAAAGCTGTCCAAACGCGGCATCCCGTATTTTTTCAAATAGCCGCCGGTCAGGTACAGCACTGCAAACCATCCGAGGTCATATCCGAAACGATCCAGCGCAAACTGCAGCGGGCTGAAGGATTTTCCGATGCAGAAAAAGAGCAAAAGCGCCGCCAGCAGCTGCTGCATCCGTTTTGGGGAAAGGGTTTCCAGCCCTGCGTTGAAAAAAGGGGACAACAGGCACAGCACCACATAAGCGCTCACGAACCAGTAATGTCCGGACTGCACCGGAAAAATACTGTTCCAGATGTGGTAGGGATTGAGAACCTCCGACCACGAAAGGACACCGACAAGTGCCAGAACCGGAGGAATCAGCACCGTATAAAACAATGTCTGAACCAGCACCTGCGCCACACGCCGGAAGGAAAAGGTACAGGAGGAAAGAAAATATCCGCTGATCAGCACATAAACGTTGACTGCGACAATGCAGACTGATTCTGTCACAAGGGACCAGACCCCGGCGCCCGTCACAGGGCTTCCGACATCCAAAAGCAATCCGCTGTTCGTGTTCCAGTGCAGGATCACAACCATGAACATGGCGATGATCCGAAGCAGCTCAAAATTTGCCTGACGTCCGGGCTTTCCCATGTCTCCTCCTTTCCGGGCGCGCGGTGTGTTCCAAAAGTGCGCAGTGCTGTACTCCCGCCGCGTAAATCGTCTCTCCGGGACTACGTTTTGCTTCCGCATCGTCCGTGTTCGTCGCGCATCAGCGTTCCCGTTCGATCTCCCCGTGCTCTACACGGTAAACAATATCGCATTTTTCGATCGTCTGCAAACGATGTGCAATAATAATCAATGTCTTATGACCATGCAGGCTGTTGATGGATTCCATGATCGCAGCCTCTGTATCGTTATCCAGTGCGCTGGTCGCTTCATCCAAAACGAGAACCTCCGGGTCTTCAAACAGCGCTCTCGCAATTCCGATTCTCTGACGCTGACCGCCGGAAATCCGGATGCCGCGCTCGCCAATGCTGGTATCCAGTCCTTCGGGAAGGCTGCGGACAAACTCATCCAGACGGGCTTTTTTGAGTGCCTCCCAGACCTTTGCATCGTCGATGTCTTCATCCGCGTAACCGAATGCCACATTTTTGCGGATGGTGGAATCAATCATGAAAATCGTCTGTGGAATGTAGCCGATATTTTTCAGCCAGGATTCGTAATGATCCCGAACCTCCACGCCGTCTGCGAGGATATGTCCCTCCTGAATCGACAGCAGCCCCAGCATAATATCCACAATCGTTGTCTTGCCCGCACCGGATGTCCCCACAATGCCGACAGATTTTCCGGCAGGGATCTCCATATGCGCATGGTCGAAGATCAGCACCTCGGAATTCGGATATTTGTATACAATATCATCCAGTACAATTTTATCCTGTAGGGGCAGCTTATCCACCGGTTTGCTTCTCCGATAGGCAGCTTCGTCGTAAACCACGTTTTTGTCGTTAATTTCCTCCTGCAGATTGTCGGACACGCCCATAAAAAAGGGCTCGAAATAGGAAATCTGCGTCAGATAGTTGTTGATCCGGTTTGCAGAGGGCAGAAGCCGCATGGCAGCCACGCCGAATGCGCCCAGCTGGCTCACCATGCTGGTGACATCCTCGCCGGACAGGATCATGAAAATCAGGTACAGGATCAGTCCTGCCATGCAGACCGTCTCGATCAGCAGACGGGGCGTCGCGTTAAAAATATTGTATTTCTGTACTGCGCTCACATAGCCGTGACCGCATTTACCGTATTCCCGGATGAAATAATTTTCTTTATTGGCAATTTTGATTTCCTTGATGCCCATAACGGATTCTTCAATCCATTTGTACAGACCGCTGTAATAATCCTGGTTCTCGATGCCCGCCTGACGCATAATCGGCTTTAAAAACTGCTTGATCACAAGCAGCGTCACGATCAGAAGTGCCGCTATCGTCAGGATCATCTGCGGAGCCATCGCAGTCAGCGTAACCGCCAGCAGGACAAAAATAATCACTTCACTCATCAGCTGCAGCAGCGCCAGGATCAGACCGTACATGTTATTGACATCCGACGTGATCATACGCTGGATGACAGAGGTATCCGCATTCAGATAATATTCATAGGGGCGCTTCATGAAATTGATCATCATACGCTGAGAGGTTTCAAACTGGTTCGTGTATACAAAACGCAGCTGCACCACATTCTGAAAATACAGAAAGACGTTTTTTAACACAAAGCCCAGAATAATCAGCACCAAAATCAGCGCCGTGAAATATCCCGGTTTCTGAAAGCCTGTCCATCGGTAAATCTGCGCCAGGGCGCTGTCGCCCTCCACGCAGCTCGGGTCCATAATCATCTGAATCGCCGGTACCACAAGACCGATGCTGACGGTTTCCAGAATCGCACCGATCACCATCATAAACAGAATCTGAACCATTTTCAGCTTCTGCTTCCGGTTCATCAGAACCATCATTTTACGGTAAATTTTTTTCATGAAAGCGTTCCTTTCGTTCCTGCAGCCCTATTCCAAAACTGCTTCTTAAAAAATCTGCTCATTAAAGCGGTGTTTTTGAGGATCCTCGTACAGATCCATAAAGTCATCCCCCAGAAAAACCTTTTCCTTTGCAAAATGAATCGAATCCGGCACGGTATACACGGAAACTACCTGGTCGAATTCCAGTCCCTCGATGAAATTCAGGATTTCCATCGGGAACTTTCCATCCAGCACAATATCGTCCGGGAACAGCTTATGATAGTCTAAAACATCTCTGGGATGCGGTTTTAAAATCACCTGCGCATCCTTTCCGTATTTTGCTACGATATCCCGGAAAATCTGCTCGCGCACCGGCAGCTCGCATAATGGCTCCGTCAGCACCAGCACCTTGTGCTCATGATGCGCGCCGGTCGTAAGCTGCGTCATCAGCGTATCCATATCCTCCATAAAAATCCGCAGAATCGTATTTTTGTCGTCCTGCGTCAGCCTGCGCACCATCGCTTCCCGAGGCTGTTCGATATATTTGGAGCAGGGATATTTCAGGATTGACGTATTGTTGACCTCCATATCCACGCAATATTTACTGTATCCGTTCTGGATAAAAATCAGGTTATGCGCCGCAAGAAAGGCTTTCAGTCCGAAATGCCCTCGGTTGTCATAGCGCGCGGTATCGTAATAGCAGATACAATCCAGACCATCCTCCACCGCATGATAGTGGATTTTCTTATAATTCAGATAATATCCGATCGGATCGGAATCGCAGAACACATAGATGTCCTGATACTTTTTAAAATCCACCGGCACATAGGGCTGCTGCAGCTTTCCGTATAATTTCGTAAAAATCATTCTGGAAAACAGGTTAAACACCAGATTTCCATGATCCTCATGATAGCGTGCCAGCTGCGGGAACGCATGCTCTTCCTTTTCCTCGAACATAAAAACAGCTTCAAACAGACCGCTTTTTTCTGCACGCTCCTTCAGGCTGCCAAAGTCGTTCGACATCGTGCTCAGCACCAGATCCGCCTTTCCGCGCATTGCCCTTGGAAGCGTCAGCTCCTTTAAACAGGCAACATATACATGATAATAAGTATGGCAGACATAAATCCGCTCTTTTGGCTTTCTCTTTTTCATTTTCGTTTCTTTCTCCGGCAATTTCCGGGAAACCTGATGAAACCATCCCAGTTAAACCAGTTGACTCCATTGCATAGTCGTTATATTCTACCATACTTTTGTCTGCCATTGCAAGACAATGCGCTTCAAAGCGGCGGAATGCATCTTCTCCGATGTGCTGGGAATCCCGCGTGAACGGTGCTTGAATAATATTCCCCGGATTGTTATACTACTTACGATGCGATGTCTGCGGCGATTTCTTTTTCCCCGGACACTGCACAATCCGATTTTTGACAGGAAACAGGAGGTTTTGCCATGTCAGCACTTGCCATTATTACAGCGCGCGGAGGCAGCAAGCGGATTCCGCGTAAAAATATCCGTCCGTTTCTCGGAAAACCGATTCTTTTATATTCCATCGAAGCCGCTTTGCAGGCGGGCATTTTTGACGAGGTGATGGTTTCTACAGATGATTCGGAAATCGCCGAACTTGCAAAAGGCGCCGGGGCGTCCGTCCCGTTTCTTCGAAGCGCCCAGACCGCAAACGATTACGCCTCTACCGACGACGTCATCCGCGAGGTGCTCGAATGCTACAGGGCTGCCGGCAGGGAGTTTGACACGTTCTGCTGTATCTACCCCACCGCGCCCTTTATTACCCCCAAAAAACTCTGCACCGCGATGGAGCTTTTAAAGAACGCCGAGTCCGTCATGCCGGTGACGACTTTTCCGTATCCGGTTCTGCGCAGCCTCGCCGTAGATGAAAACGGTCACATCGGCTATAAATGGCCCCAGTATGCGACTGCGCGCAGCCAGGATCTCGAAACACTTTACCACGACTGCGGGCAGTTCTATGCCTGCCAGACGGAAGCTTTTTTCCGGGAAGGAACGACAGATACTCCCGGCATGGTTCCCCTGCTTTTACCCGAACTGGAGGTTCAGGATATCGACACCGAAGAGGACTGGGCGATTGCAGAAGTCAAATATCAGAAAATGATGGAGAAAGAATAACAATATGAATCAGGAAATTTATCTGGGCGGGCGCAGAATCGCCACAGACGCCCCTGTCTTTATCGTTGCGGAAATGTCTGCGAACCATTTGCAGGACTACGACCGTGCGATTGAAATCATCCACGCCGCAAAGGAAGCCGGCGCGGACGCGATCAAGCTGCAGACCTACACTGCCGACACCATGACCGTCGACAGCGACGCGGACTGCTTTATCAACAAAGGCGGTCTCTGGGACGGCATCAAAGAATACGACCTTTACAAGCAGGCTTATACGCCGTGGGAATGGCATGCCGGTCTGATGGAGGAGGCAAAAAAATGCGGACTGCTCTGCTTTTCCTCCCCCTTTGACGCAACCGCCGTCGATTTTCTCGAAGAGCTCGACGCTCCCGCGTATAAAATTGCATCTTATGAAATAAATGATATTCCGTTAATCCGTCGGGTGGCGAAGCTCCACAAGCCCGTCATCTTTGCCACCGGCATCGCACATCTCGAGGACATCGAGCGCGCCATGAACGTCTGCCGTGAAGAGGGCAATGAGGACGTAATTTTGTTAAAATGCGTTTCCGCTTACCCGACGCCCTACGAGGACGTCAATCTGCGCATGATTCCGACGCTGTCTCAGACCTTTGGCTGCCTGACCGGCCTCTCCGACCACACGATGGGCGGGGCTGTTGCTGCAGGCGCTGTTTCCCTCGGCGCACGGATGGTGGAAAAGCACCTGACCTTAAAGCGCAGCGATGGCGGCCCGGATGGCGCATTTTCCATGGAACCCCAGGAATTTAAGGAAATGGTTTCGCAGATCCGTATTCTGGAAAAGGCACTCGGCTCTTCCGAATACCGCCTTACCCCCAAGCAGGAAAAAGAACGGGCAGGCTCC
>OGXC01001831.1_pt1 | contig 15622 bp, 16 predicted proteins | sample 1576201 | NCBI WGS metagenome assembly OGXC01 (sample SAMEA3541562, study PRJEB24748) | human gut metagenome | biome: human gut; feature: human-associated habitat; material: faeces | place: China | collected 2012 | reverse complement strand
TAGATGGCGTTGTTGATGAAGATGATGGTGATGTTCTCACCGCGGTTCAGCGCATATTCAATTTTATTATTTAACTTAAATACATTGAAATTGAACTCATATAATTTTAAAAATATGCACCTTTAAAAAAGCCCTAAGAACTTCTTTTCCTTTACAGCAGTTCCATTAAAAGCTACTTCTTCATCATCAAGCATAGCACTTGCATTGCTAATGAAGGCTCTTTTTTGAGATTTTTCTAAAAGTTTAAGAGCTTCGCTCATATCTGTATCTCTTCCTCTATCCCTATGCGCATCAGATCCAATAAAGCTATAAACATTATGTTCTAAGAACTTTTGAGCTGTTTTCTTAACATCTTTACCAAAATTCCCCGCAATACTTCCCGCATTTAACTGGAATAGCATTCCTTCTTTTATAAGCGCATTAATCATTGAAGGTTTTTTAATAAATTGCTTGTACCTTTCTGGATGAGCAATTATTGGCACTATTTTTCTTATTTGAAGCTCATAAATAGTATCGATAACTTCATCTAAATTAAACTCAAGCATTGGTAGTTCAATAAGCATATATCTTGACCCATTAATTGTTCCAATACACTTGTCATTAAAGTACTCCATAAGATTGCTACTGTAATATACTTCTTGTCCAGCATATATATTTATATCTATATTATTATCTGCTGCAACTTTCTTTAATTCTTCTACTCTTTTTAAAACTTCAGAATACTCAACATCAAATCTTCCTCTCATAAAATGAGGTGTTGCTACTATTGATTTAGTTCCTGATATCTCTGCTTTTTTTAACATTGTAATTGTCATTTCTATACTTTTTGAACCATCATCAATCTCATTTATTATATGTGAATGTATATCTATCATCTCTTATTCCCCTCTCGCCATTTTATCCTTTGTTCAAAAGATTAATTATATTATATCTAACTTACTGTTATTTTCAAATAATTCTCTAAAAACTATACCTAAGAAAGCAATTGCTCTACTTTATAATAACAAGCAAAATAGCTTCTTGAACATACCAAAAATAATTTTATAAAAATTAAAGTTAACCTAAACCAGGAACAATTACACTTTCACTTTCATTTTCATTCCTAGATTCAATCATTTCTTCATCATCTGGAATATCTGGCCATGCTTCAAAGTCATTTGAAGTATCATCTGTAACATCTGGTTCAACCCTTCCACCTTCTGATGGTGGCATAACCTCTTCATTTTCTACAATATATGCAACTATTCTTTGTACACTATCATTGTAGTAATACTCCATTGCAATATGACCTACATCTTCTCCACTATATTGCATTCCCTCTTCATATATATTTTTAATAGTTTGAAGCATATTTTTATCGCTACTCTTAAACTTCTTTGGTATATAGCCTTCAGTAACACACCAAATTGCCATTTGTGTTGCAAAATATGCATCACCATCTGATGTTAAACCTAGTTCTTCTGCACTTTTATTAGGATATCCGGCTGCCATAATTCCTATTATATTCTTTTCTGGTGTTCCTTCAAACTCAAACATTTCCCCATTTGGGTATTCTTTTTCAACTTCTAAACAGTATGCTGCTCCTACTTCTGTAGTAATCTCTTTTGCTATTAAATAAAAGTCTTCATATCCAATACTTCCAAGCACATTATCCCCCGTACTAACTACCATCTTGTTTCGCACATTTTCTGCTTTTGATACACCTTTTGATGTTTCATTATTATTTATAGGATTAACTCTTTGTTCTACTAAATCACTAACTTTTGAAAAATCAGCTTTTTCAGAAAATACAGATACAGATTTACCACCTTGAAAATCAACACTATTAATTTCATTGCTTCTATTAATATAATTTAATTTTTGTAATTTTAAGTTTGAACTTTTATATGTAGGGCTTCCTCCTACATTTTCAACCCTAACTGATCCATCAACTCTTGTTAAAGGTTCTGCATAAACAGTGTTTGTCAAATTTATAATTAACATAAGTAATATGGTAATGATAATCAATAAGTTCTCCTTAACTCTTTTCATTAGTGCACCTCCAATAAAGTTATTCTTATAATTATTTTTATGTTGTTTTTTAATTTATCATTTTAAATTAGTCCTTTGATATTTATTCACAGAAAATTTTCCAATATCATAACTCCTAATATTATTGTTGGCCTTATATGAAAATATATACTTGAAATCTAATTTCCTTAATAATAATTTTTGTTTTAAAACTGCTATTTTACTAATCTTATAATGTCATAGAATTAATATCTTATAAATATTTTTGTATTTTTAAATTCTTATATATATTAATTATTAAATTATTTTAAACTATGTCACCTTAACTCATAAAAACATATTATATTATGAGATTATTTTTTTATAATCTTTGTAAAAATATATGAGGTGGTAAAACTAATGAAGAACGAAAGAATAAAACGATATACTAATGAAATAAGAACTAAAAATTTTATTATAAGAAAAATTTCTAACCCCAATAACTGTAAAAACAGAGTAGACGGTCTTATTCCTGGTGGTGATAGGTCAAACTCATATGTATGGGCAATGGCTGAAACAAAAAAATATATCTATATAGGAAGTAACCGAAATTTACTACTAAATTCCATTAATTTATTTATTACTAATGATACTTTAGCAAATGTAATTACTAAACTTGTATTTAGAGGCGATGTTCCTACTGATGTTGATGATAATGCTGCTAGAATATTTAGATATAATAAATCTACTAAAAAAATTGAACTTGTTTACAAATCTGAAACTGATTCTGATGGAATAGTTTATGAAACTGGTTATAGAAGTGCAATAACATTTAAAGCCAGTAATGAAGATAGTGAAAGTGTCTACATGGGTGGATTTGGGCCTAAGTATGCTAGAATATTAAAATTCAAAGATAATTTTGTTATAGGAATTGATAATCCTGAAGTTGTATTTTTTGATGAAAGTGGTTTTGCAAGCATAAGGTCTATGGAAATTTATAATAACAAATTATACTTTGGAATGATGATTATTGATTCTGATTTAGTAATTATGGAAAGTGAAAACCCTAGTAAAGATAATTGGAATGTTGTTGCAAATTTAAATTCTTTTCAAAACATTCCAAATGTAGATCAACTTTCTACTGGATTTGGAGGTATCTTCGATTTAATTGATTATAATGGTTATCTATATTCAATAATTGGATCTGGAAGTAAGCCTTTAGAGGAATCTGGATTTTTAGTATTCAAAGGTAACCCTATTGAAACTATAGATGAGTATGATTCTAATTTTGATTGGAATTGGCAAATGATAGTTGGTCCTGGTGCAAAATATGAATCTGGCCTTGGAATACCTTATCATGCTGTAGCAACTCCATTTAAATATACAGCTTGTGATGGTAATGAATATATATATGTTGGAACTTTTTCTAATATAATTTATGCAATTCAAAGAATGACTCAATTTGATTTTAGTTATTTATATGAAAGCTTTAAAACTCCTACTACCCTTTATAGATTCGATGAAAATGATAATTGGGATTTAGTTATAGGTACACCAAATGATTCTCAATCATTTGAAACTGCATTAGGTAATTATAAAGCTGGGTTCGTTAGTAAATGTAGCAATATAGATTATTCTTCTAATCAATATATTTGGAGAATGTCTAATTACAACGACAAATTATTTTTAGGAACATTTGATTCATCAACATTATATGATTACCTTATTCCTAAAAATATTCCATGCCCTTTAAATAACTTCAAAGAAATACTAAAGTTTTTATTAAACTATTTGATTCAACTCAAAATCATAAATTCATCTAAAGCCTATAATATAATTGATTTATTTAAAAATTATACTAATCTTAGTAATACTCCTGATAAAATTTCACTTGTATATGCATGTTCACATTCTAATGAAATGAAACCTAGCGAATATTTAGAAGAGCATATTAATAATTTAACTATAAATGCTCACTTAAATTTATTAAGTTATTTTAATGCCTTCCTTCCAGATGATTTAAGTACTGAAATCACTGAATTAATAAGCGATATTAACTTTGTTAATTGTGGAAACTATTTAAATAAAAATGTTTTATCAGCCTTAGATATGATTTCTAAAAAATTCCCTTATGATACAATAAATGATGATGAAAAGTATTTAGAATTAATTTATGAAAATCTAAGTTACTATTTTGGTGATGGAACTGTAGATGCTATAAGAAATGCCATTGATAAATGTAATAACAATAAAGAGAATCTTATTTTATTAATTTCTAAAATTAAAAACTACTTGAATTCTGATAAGATAGCAAGGCAAATTTATTATATTAAGAAAATAAGAAAAATGTTAGATAACTCTTTACCTGGATTTGATTTCTTTGTATCTAATGATGGACTTAATTTTAGTAGAATTACTCGAAATGGATTTAATGATAAATTTAATTATGGCCTCAGAACCTTTATATCTAGTAATGATTGTCTTTATATAGGTACTGCTAACCCATTCTATGGTGGACAACTTTGGAAGCTAACTGAGATTTAATTTAAATTGTAATATAGCATTAATTGAAATGTTACATTATGTGTATCCTCTGATATATCATAAATATTTGTAAGAAAAAATGCCTAGATTGCTTAATCTAGGCATATCTTATAATTAATAATTTATTAGTTATTATTAATTGATTTCTCTACGCCGTTTTAAATAATTTTACTAACTGTTATTTCTTCTAAAAACAGTTACTTTTACTTAATAAAACAATTATACTTTGTAACCCCATATAATTCTGTTATATTAAAATGTTGTTAACAACATTTTGGTATAACAGACCTATATGATATTTTCAACAACATTTTGATATAACAGAGCTTTATACTAATTACACCTTCTAGCAACTACAATAGTTCTCGCATCAGTAAATTCATAACTACAAGTTACTAAAGTTATAAGATTATCCTCTGCACTAAAATCAACATCCTTTTTATAAAGAGATTCCTCTGCCTCATTATACGCATAATTAATGAATTCATCTTCATTTGCAAATCCAATTGCTAAATTAACTTCACTTACATTCTTTACATAAACAGAAAAAACTTCATACTCATATAATGTATTATTCATTATTATGTTAATTTTATTATCTTCATTGAAAAAACTTTCTTCCTTATAATTTGTAATATTATTAAACATAGTTCCATTTCTCATATTATGCCCATATAAAATAATATTCTTATCATTATCAATATCGTTTGCACTTTCTACAAAAACTGTCCCGGAAATATTAGATTCTTTTCTAAAGTTATGCTTCAAATAATAATCATTATCTGAACCTTGAACAACAGGATAATTTATATTTGTATTTTCAATTTGTATCCACATTTTATAATCACTATTTATAGATTTTAATTCTTCTTCATTTGCACTATTTACATAATTGCCCTCTTTAGATTGATCTTGTCCATCATTTTCTCCACTAGAATTATTATCTAAATCACTGGCTTCATTAATTACTGGTTGAAGATCCTGTATTTCTGAATTTAACTTATCATCTTTATTGTAATTATAATACTTATATCCTATAATACTTAAGCATACTATAATAATAGCTACTAATATAATGTTAATTATCTTTCTCATATATTTTCCCTTTTTACATTTTATATTTATATATCTATTTTATCATTATAATTTATAAATTGCTTAAATATATTTTATGAATTTATTCTCTACTTTCAACTTTTTGTTTATTAATTTCAAGTAATAATGCTCCTCCTGATAATATTAACACTGCAATAACCATTACTAATCCTTCATCACCAGTTTTAGGTATTACTATATTATTATTTGATACTTCTGCCTTAACTGTTGTACATATTGTTGTCATCATTAGAAATATCATTAAAAATGTTAATATACCCTTATGAAAAATTTTATTTTTACCCCTATTTAGTTTTCTCATACCTTTTCTCCCTTTTCGTTTAAATAAATAATCATTACAGCTAATTTTGCCATACATATTAAATATATTTATTCAATGGCTAAATTATTACTAGCAAATCTCAATAAAATATCCCTTTTACTTTATTGAGGTTAACCATTTAACATATTTTACCATATTTTTTCTCTAATTTCTATAATTTTATTTTTAATATATTTAATCATTTATTTAAAAAGAGTGTTCTCTTAACTTTAAAATTTTATTATTTAATAATAGTTATGTTAATTAACCATAATAATTTCAGAGTATCAACCTTACAACCCTAACTGTTTAGAATAACTTATATCACTTATTTTACAACTTCAAAAATTTTATAATTTTCTAGACATAAAAAAAAGAACAAACTGTATTTTATAACCACAATTTGTTCTCTCTCTCTGATTTAGCTTTATCCATACTATGTAAACTCATTGATTTTAATAACTTTATAAGCTGTATAAACGCGTTAATATATTATCCAACAACATTTCGATACAAAATCGGAATCTTACATATAAATTATATAAAAATATCAATATATTATCTCTATCATTAAAATCTAAACTACTATTTTTATATAATCCTCTATAGCCGTCTGAAATTTCTAATTATAAAATTATACATTATAATAATTTCTCCAAATTATTTACAAGCTCACCTATTGCATCTACATATTTATCAACAATTCTTCTAGCAACTTCATCAGCTAAATTTTCATTATAGATATGAGAAGTACAGTTTCTATCCTCTAACAAATTAATCCAAACCTGATCATCAGAAATTAAATTATTAACATAAGCTTTTTTGTATATAGTTCTTGGAAATGAATTTTCCAATGTTACACCTAAATACTTCATAAATTCCTTTAAAGTTTTATGTGTTAACTCATATGTAAATTCAAATCTTTGAATTAAGCTATCTCTTATTATATCATTTTTACCATCATACATATCACTAACTTCTTTTAATCTTAAATAGGCTTTCTTTAGATTTATATATTTAAATTCAACACTTCTCATATAATAAAATTCCTTCTTTCTCTACTTGCTCTATAAAAAATTCATCTCGAATATTATTCATATCTGAAAAATCAAACTCTAAAAGTGTATGTGTATTATTTTCAATTTCTTCAATAAATAATAACAAATCACTATCGCAATATATTCCTAAATCTATATCACTTTTTAATTCATTATCTCCTCTTGCTCTAGATCCAAAAAGAACTACTTTTTTAATTCCATCATATTTTTTCGATATATCTACTATTTCTTTTATTATATCCTTATTTAAATTCAATAGTTCTTCCCTCCGCTTATTTCTATATTTATTTATATTATATACCACAAATACTGCTTTATAAACATCTTAATATATCCCATTAACTAATACATAATTGAAAAGTGACAAGCTGTGAAATTATTCTCACAACTTGCCACTTATCATTTATCACTTGTTACTTGGAACTTTCCTCCCCTGTAACATGTTATTTATAATTTAAAATTTTATTTATTCGTCGCTCTTACCAACACCAGAAAGAACTAATCCTTTATTATGATCTAAAGCCCAGTTAATTCCCCAGTCATTTTGGAATATAATAAGGTCTCTATCCTTAAAGTCTTTAACTCTCTTAGCATCAGAAGTTAAGTTTAATCTATCAATATCTCCATCGTAGCTTTCAATCCATCTTACATATCTAAATGCAAGTCTATCCATCTTGATATCAACATTGTATTCATTCTTAAGTCTATATTCAAGAACTTCAAATTGAAGTACACCTACAACCCCAACTATTATTTCTTCCATACCAACATGGTTTTCTTTAAATACTTGAATTGCACCTTCTTGAGCTATTTGAGTAACACCTTTAACGAATTGTTTTCTCTTCATAGTGTCAACTGGTCTAACTCTGGCAAAGTGTTCTGGAGCAAATGTTGGAATTCCTTCAAACTTAAACTTTTTGCTTGGTGAACATAAAGTATCTCCAATTGAGAATATACCTGGGTCAAATACCCCGATAATATCCCCAGCATATGCTTCTTCAACAATTTCTCTGTTTTCAGCCATGAATTGTTGAGGTTGAGCAAGCTTTAATTTCTTTCCGCCTTGCATGTGGAATACTTCTTCACCCTTAGTGAATTTACCAGAACAAATTCTCATGAATGCAATTCTATCTCTATGAGCCTTGTTCATATTTGCTTGAATCTTAAATACAAAAGCAGAGAACTTATCATCAAATGGATCAATTTCTCCAATATTTGAGTTTCTAGCAAGTGGTGATGTAGTCATTTCTAAGAAATGCTCTAAGAATGGCTCAACACCAAAGTTAGTTAAAGCTGATCCGAAGAATACAGGAGTTAATTCCCCAACTCTAACCTTTTCCATATCAAGCTCATCACCAGCAATATCAAGAAGTTCAATATCTTCCATTAATTTATCATGAAGTGCTTCACCTAATATTTCTCTGAACTTTTCATCATCAACAGAACCTTCAATAGCTTCAACTTCTGTAGAACCGTGATTTCCACCATTGAATGCTATGATTCTTTGATTTTGTCTATCATAAACACCTTTGAAATCTTTACCTGAACCAATTGGCCAATTCATTGGATAAGTTTTAATTCCAAGCTCAGCTTCAATATCTTCTAATAATCCAAATGGATCTTGAGCTTCTCTATCCATCTTATTGATGAATGTGAATATTGGCATTTCTCTTAATGAACAAACGTGGAATAACTTTCTTGTTTGGTCTTCCACCCCTTTAGCAGCGTCAACTACCATTACAGCAGAGTCAGCAGCCATAAGAGTTCTATATGTGTCTTCTGAGAAGTCTTGGTGCCCAGGAGTATCTAGAATGTTTATACAGTGTCCTGCATAATTAAATTGCATTACTGATGAAGTAACAGAAATACCTCTTTGCTTCTCTATTTCCATCCAGTCAGAAACAGCATGTGTTGATGCTTTTCTTGCTTTTACTGAACCTGCAAGTCTAATTGCTCCTCCGTATAATAGGAACTTTTCTGTTAATGTTGTTTTACCAGCATCAGGGTGAGAAATAATTGCAAATGTTCTTCTCTTTTTTATCTCATTTATGTAATCAGCCAATTTTATGTCCTCCTAAAATTATTTATATATAAATTTAAATAAAATTTCTTTATCTTAACTTTTTTAATAAAAAGAATCTTAACTCCACTTAGTCGTTGAATACACGGTATGTAACTTTAACTGACTAAATTGAAATTTTGGGTTTCCGTCAAGTTTGACTAACCAAATTACCAGGTAGGTAACTTCTACTTACTAAATCTAAAATTTAGAGTATCAGTTGAAATTTGGAGTATTCACTTTTAAGGAGACTCGACTCCTTTCAGTCGCTGAGTAAGTTCGACTAACCAAATTAAAATTTGGAGTCTCACTTAACTTAATTATTATATACTTTTTTCTCTCATAATACAAACTAATCCTTTTAAAATTTAATGTTATATTTTTTCAATTTCACAAATATTTTAATATAGGCAATATTATATTTTAAGGGGGGAAGTACTAATGAAAATTTGCTCTCATTGTGGATTTAAATTATTGGATAATCAGAGGTATTGTCCAAAATGTGGTTTACCTATAACTACAAGTAATAATCAAGATAAAGCTAACCTTTCTCATGACGAAAACATAGAAAATACTGCAAGAATAGAAATACCAAACTTTGATGAAAAAGAACATAACAAGAAACCTGTAATTATAGTTTCTTCAATAGCAATAGGAATTTCTCTTTTATGTGTTATTTTAGTTGTATTATTAATTTATAATCAAAATAAAACCAAAGTTAATAACAATAATATCGTTGAAAATGGTAATACTAATACTACTGTTGTTGATAATACTACTGTTATTGATAATACTGCAAATCAAAATAACACTAACAATACTAGTAATATTAACGATATTGATGATGATTATCTCACACCTCCTACTAGTAATAAGGATGATGATTCACTTACTGATAATGAAGCTAGTTATTATATAGAAAAATATAAAGATAAAGATTTTATATTACCTCAAAGCAATACTAAAAAATTAACTTATTCAGATTTAAATTCTCTTTCTGTAGAAGAATTATTTATTGCTCGTAATGAAATGTTTGCAAGGTATGGCTATGTATTTGATGATGATTCTAATCTTGCTAAATTCTTTGAGAGTAAAGAATGGTATTCATCTAACTCCAATTATTCCGGTGATCTTCATTCAGAAATTGAAGAAGATAATTGTAAATTAATTAGAACAGTAGAATTTACAAAATTATCTCATGATTCATGTCCAGATATAACTTCTGATTACGTTTTTCCAAATAGTTCTTCTTCACTATTATCAAGTAGTGATATTTCATCAAAAAATAACTGGGAAATTATTATTGCTATAAATGAAATATATGCTAGATATGGTTATAGCTTTTCATCAACCGAGCTAAATAACTACTTTGAAAACAAATCCTGGTATAATAATACTCATTCTAATGATATAACATTAAACGATATTGAAGATAATAATTTAAAACTTCTTGCAGAAGAAAGGGAACGTCGAACTAAAAATGCATTAATGCATGATTTAGGGAAATAAATATATCCTCTTTCTCGCTAAGGCTATCTACTATCCTTTATAGTACATCTAAACTTATATAATTAAACATAAAAAAGGACATGACTCAAAATATCATGTCCCTTTTATGTTTAATGAAGTAAACCTTACAACTTTATTCACTTCATTCTAATGATCCACCACTATCTCAACTATTTGAATCCTTATTGTTCATTTTATTTATCCTTTCTGATATACCATCAATAATCTTAGTATTTTCCTCATTAAACGATAAATCTACAATTATCTCCCCCTTCTTATCTATAGATTCACCAAAAATACTTTTTTTAAATTTTCCCTTTGCAGAATCATTAATACCATTTTCAAAAGCCTCCAACGCTTCACCTGCTGTTAGCTTTTCACCTTTTATAATAGAATCAATTTCCTCTTCAACTACAGCTGCTCCACCGTCTATTAAAATATCTGTGGCTTCATTATTGCCAGCCTTCCCCTTTAATACATCCTTAACTAATTTTGATGTTGAATTCTTGGCTCCTTTTCCTGCTCCTTTAAGAAAATCATCTGCAACTTCTAAACCACTATCATCACTTTTAAGCGCTTCCTCCGCTCCAGATTTAATTGAATCTTTTAAAACATTTTTACCTGAATCAATTATCTTTTTCTTAAATGCAGGCTTAATTTTTGAAATACTACCGGCAGCGGTTTTTACTGTTGTTTCTGTTCCTACTTCTGCGGTCATTTCTGCCGCAGTATTTGAAGCTGCTTTTTGAGCTGCTCTTTTGGCTAAGGTTGTTCCTACTCCTTTTCCAATAAAGGCACCTGTTATTGCTCCTGAAATTGCTCCTTTCATGAAGCCATCTGCAAATCCATCCATAAAGTCTTTTCCATCTTTTTCACTTTTAATACCACTAATTATTCCCTTTGCAGTTCCCATAGCCCCCGCCCCTACAGCAGCTCCAATCGCCATTGCTGAACCTCCAGTGACTACTACTGCAACAGCTGCTCCAACAACAACAGCTCCACCTACAGCTATCTTAAACCATTTACTTGTATACCATTTTTCATCTTTTTTATTTTTTTTATTTTTATCTATACTGTTTTCACTTTTACCATAAACTGATACAAACAAAAATCCTAATGATTTTAAATTTTCCTCAAATTCCTTACTTAACTTTGTCAGTGATCTTTCTGCATTTTCGTAACTAGATGCAGCAAATAACAATAAGTAATTAATTTTACCTATTCTATCTTCAACCATTGATATTCTCATTTTAATGTTACTTATGGAGTTTGATATATTACTTTTACACTTCACCTCATAATCAAGTTGTTTTTTTATTTTATCTAAACTATCATTTTTTCTATCTAGCTCTTTCATGAGCCTTTCTAATTCAGTTGCTTTAGCCCTAATACTATTTGTATCTATTAATATATCCATATCATTTCCTACCAACTACATCCACCATTTTTATCAAAAGAATTATTTTCTAGTTCTTTTGAAACACTAACAATAATTTCGCCTAAACTTTCAAGTTCATTTCCTATACTATTAAGTTCTTCTCTTATACTATATATTTCTCTTATTATGGCTGAAGTTTCTATACTTCTGTACTTGCTAGGTATAATATCCGTTACTCTTTCACATTTAATTCCTATCCCTTTAATTTCATTTCCCAATTCTGAAACTTTTCTTCCATTGTTTATATTTCTTATATTATCAAACATTATAAACAATCACCCCAATTAAACATTAGTAGCTAATTAAAATATTTGAACTTACTTATATAAAACCTTCCCTCTAAGTATTCATATAAATATTGTATTAGATACTAATTTAACAATGCTTACACCCAAATTACCTTATTAAACTTTTAGTGTAGAAATTTCCACATTTATTTTTTATATAATTGCCCCTTATTAACACTACTCGCCTTATTACTTATTGCTTATTACTTTATTTATTACTTCTTATTTAATTACTTACTTTAGTTGCTCATTTTTACTATCTGCTTTATTTATTGCTTTAATTGCTTCTTTTAAACTTTTAACTTAGCTACTATTTTAACTACTTTTAAGCTTATAGATTAGTCTTTTTAATCTTTTAATTTAAATTTTTAGCCTAATTTATTTTTTAGATTATTTACTTTTATTACTTAACTTAAATCTCTTAATTTAAATTAAAATTTTTCAAATTGAATTAACTTAAATTTTCTTCAACAAATCTTTTTTCTTCTTCATCTTCATATCCTAAGTAATAAACTTTATCTATTTGATCATGATTAAATAAATACATAAACTCTTCATTTATGTTCCCTTCTGGATATAAACAAGCTAAATAGTCCCATTCTTCACCAGTTTCAACATGCATTTGCTTTCTACCATAAATCATTATTTTCTTTCTTCCATTTTTCAATAAAACTACTGAGCCAATAGGCAAATATTTATCCACCAAACATCCCCTCATTTCTAATTATTACTCAAATGCACTTGCATTATTATTAATACTTGATTCAGTTGTTGAGTAAGCTTCAACAGTATTTTCTAAAAATGTTCCATAAGAATCTATTATATTCTTATAATTTTCAAACTTAGCTTCTAATTTATTAAAATTTGCCCTTATTGTAGTTGAGCTCTCACTCTGCCAACTAGACTCTAGTGAATTCATTTCCCTCTTTATTTCATTTAACCTTGTTACTATTTGAGTATTTAATGATTTTATATTTCTTGCTGTTTCCAAAACTTGTTCTAAACTAATACTAATTCCTTCTATAGCCATTTTAATAACCTCTCTTTATTTATTTGTTAAAGTTTTTGCTTTACTTATTACTTCATCTTGGGTACTCTTATATACTTTTGCACTTTGTCTTAAAAAAGAAGAATATTCATCTAATACCTGCTTGATTTTATTTAAATCCTCTCTAAATCCTTCAATTTGAGTTGTATAAGCAATATTATCTGCCCCTTGCCATGCTTTCCCCATTGCTTCCACCTCTGTAAATAGTTGTTGATATAACTTTGAATAATCAGATGCTTGCTCTTCTATCTTACTTGCAACTAATTCTAATTTAGTTGGATCAACCATAATTTTTGCCATATATAGCCACCCCTTCATATCTATAAGATTTATATATATTAATATCATTAAACCTATTAATTAATGATATTAGATATCATTATTAACTGTATCTTATAACAACATTAAATTGTCCCCATTCTTAATATTTAACTGCCTAGCTGACATATTTATATTTAATATATTTCCGGTTTTTCTTTCATATAAAATTGAATCATCACCTGAAATAAATAATCCGTTAGATAATTCACTTAGCATTTTAGAAACTAAGGGTGTTATCTCATAAAACTTTGAATCCAATGGTATATAAACTTCAAAACTTCTATTAATAGCAGGTAAAAATATATCTATTAGAACTTTATCCATAACTATTCCCCCTGTATATTATTAATACTTGTAAGTAGCTTAGTTAACTTAGCCTTGCTATCATTTATTACATAACCAAAGTCATCTCCAATATCTGAATACATTTCTTTAGAAATCTTATTGAGTTTTAAATGATATTGTTCTGAAATACCATTTCCTATCCAAATTCCATTATTTAATGAAACATGCTTACTAAACCACTCTTCATATACAAATGAATTTAAATTATTAATATCTTCAATTATGATAAAGTTTATATTATATTCCACCTTACCATTTAACATAAATACATTAACTTTATCTTTTCCATCTGCTGATAGATATTTATAAAATTCACTAAATGAATTGATTATACATTTTATATTTTTATAATTTAAAGCTTTAATGCTCACTTCATTTTGGTTCTTAAGACTATCTCTTTTCACCTTATTACTTTCATCTTCTTTTATCCTATTACTCACATTCTCTTTTATTTTATTACTTACATCCTCTTTTATTTTATTACTTACATCCTCTTTTAGTTTATTATTTCTACATTCCTTTGAATTTTTAATAGCTTTATGTCTCTCTACTAATGTGTTAAATAATTCAACTGCTATATCTTCAAATTGCGAAGAATCATTAATATATCTATATTTCTTATTATCATCATCAATAAAAGAATTAATTGCATCTATCACTATTACTTCATCTTTCTCTATAGATTCATATTGCTTCTTTATAATTTCTTCTGCTTTATTTACAATTATTGAATCTTTTTCTATAGGTTTATATCCAATCTTTATACTATCATCTACATCATTTATCTCTGCATCATTTATCTCTAATGTTACCTTATCATTGCTGTTTGCTATTATTACATTACTGTTACTTGGCATTATTTCATTTATAGCTTCTTCTCCTTCTTTATATCTACAATCTATGCAATTTGACATAACTTCTGCTAAACCTTGAGCAAAGCTATTTTTACTTTGATCTTGTGATAAAACTACCGTTATAAATTCTTTATCAAAATCATAATATAAAGTTTTTAATGTACTCTTTTCTATTCCAATTGGAACCTTATTAAATTGATTTACTTGATTTACTTGATTTCTTGCTATTTCATCTTTAAAGAATATTAAATCAACTTTTTTAGGTAATACAGGAATCTTCTTTGCTACTTTACCATTCCATTCCTTGCTATATTTATTGCAATATCTTCTTATTAATTCAAATGTATTATCTAAATCTTTAAAAGGAAGTGCTATTTGGAATTCATATACATTATCAACTTTAAATATACCTCTTCCCTTATATTTTGCTGGAATAACGCCATCAGTTTGCCCAAGTATCGATACATATTCACTATTATCATTAAGTTGTAGTGAATATACGTATTTAAAATTTTCAGCTAATTTATATCTTATTCCATTTATATTTGGTACAGTTGTAACAAAATAAATTCCATACTTTGTACATTCTCTTATTAAATAAGCTAACTTGTCTGATAACTCTTCATAGGCTTCAATAAATGCTGTAATATTATTTATAATTATTAATAATGCTTCTATAGTACTGCCACTATTTTTTATATATGATAAATTACAATATCAAGTGCAACACTAATTAATTGCAAAAAAAATAAC
>OGXC01001811.1_pt1 | contig 15780 bp, 15 predicted proteins | sample 1576201 | NCBI WGS metagenome assembly OGXC01 (sample SAMEA3541562, study PRJEB24748) | human gut metagenome | biome: human gut; feature: human-associated habitat; material: faeces | place: China | collected 2012 | reverse complement strand
CCTATGGAGTCCGAACTACACTTTTAATTGTGTCCTTGACAAGGGGGCCAGTTCAGGTGGCGGAGCACGAATTGGGACGCGCCGCCTTATGAAACACGATAGCGGCTCCGCCGCAGAGACGATAGAAAATAGACGATAGATGGAAGAGAGTCAGCCTGCGGCGCACCCATCAGCTAACCTCCGTCTGCTACGCAGCCACCGCCGGGCCACAAAAGGAAGGCGCTTTAATGTGCAGTAAAAGCGCCTTCCTTTTAGGGCCGGCCATGAGGTTAGCGAATGGATTCTGATAGGACATCTGCCTTGGAAGTTGTAACACCGTCACAGGCACTTACGAGAAAGATCTCTCGACTCATCGGAGCTGTAGCGATTTTGGACTGTAGAGGCACTTCGTATTCTTCCACCGCTCGAGATGACGTTTCAGGGAAAGTGTCAGAAAGTATGGTGACGTGTATGAGATAGAGGAGATTAGCGGCTTCGCCGCTATTGGATTCCTAACGACTCTGCACCTGAAACGTGAAATTGACTCCACAGGAGGCTCTCTTCTCAGAAGAGAGCTGCCAACGGCTGAGAGATGGTGATGGGATTGTGAAAGGTGGCTCAGGGGTAACGCCCTTCGAGCGAAGTGGCGCAAGGGGAATGGCCTGCGGCCAAGGGGATGGTGGCGGCGCACAGATTGGGAAGCGCCGCCTTTTGAAACACAATAGCGGCTCCGCCGCAGAGACGATAGAAGATAGACGATAGATGGAAGCTGATGGGTCCGGCCCGCAGGGCCTGTACAGCTCAAGGCACAAGGCTAAAGGCTCAAGGCCCTGCACGTATGCACGTTACTCAGCCAGCCCAGCGCCGCAGGCAGACCGGTTCTTCTAAAAGCCCCCACCGCGCACGTCGTTCAGCCACTGGACCCCTGGCCCGCAGGGCCAGACCGAATCTATCGTCTTCCATCTATCTTCTATCGTCTGACAGCCAGACCTCCATCCACTCGTTGTGGCACTGGACCTCCGGCCCCACCGGGGCAGCAAAAAACAGCCCCCACCGGGAGGCTGCTTCTTTATTTCTTTATTATTTCTTTCCCTGGACGTAGAGCATGTTGTCCCGCTTTACGAGATTGTACATGAGAGCGTTCACGCAGGATGCGACAATGGAGCTGCCACCCTTCGTTCCGCGAACGGTAATGTAGGGGCAGGGAGCCCGGCGTACGAGCTGTTCCTTGGAGTCGGCAGCGCCCACAAAGCCTACCGGAATACCGATGATGAGGGCCGGACGGATGCCGTCTTCTTCTACCATCCGCATGGCTTCATAGAGGGCGGTCGGCGCATTGCCTACGGCAATGATGGAGCCGTTCAGGTCGGTGCCGAAGGAATTCATGGCTGCCATGGAACGGGCGATATTCTTTTCTTTGGCAATCTTTGCAATTTCCGGATCCGCCACCCGGCAGAATACGTCTCCCCCAAGAGCGGCGAGGGCTCTTTTATTGATGCCCGCTTTGACCATATTCACATCGCAGTAAATGCTGCAGCCACCGGCCAGGGCTTTGATGCCTGCTTCTACGGCGCCCTTGCTGGTGCGGATGAGGTGGCCGTAGTCCACATCCCCCGATGCATGGATCATGCGGGAATAGACGGTCACTTCTTCCGGGGTAAGGTCGATATCACTGATGAACGGATCGATGAGGTCCATACTCTTTTCTTCAATGGCTCTCGGGTTTTTTATGAAATCCATAATGTTCCTCCATATAGTCCAGGACATCCTTCGTATTGTCAAATACGGGAACTCCTGTCAGTTTCGCTTTTGGTTTATCGATGACGATGACGGAAATGCCGGCATCCATGGCGGCTTTGAGCTTCGTATCGCTGCCGCCGATGAGGCCGCTGTTCTTTGTCACCATCACGTCCGCTTTGTAGTCTTTAATCATGGCCAGGTTCATTTCATAGGAGAAAGGTCCCTGGATGGCCAGGATGTTCTTGGCCTTCATGCCCAGGTCTTCGCACATTTTAATGACATTGGACACAGGAAGTACCCTGGCCCAGATGGTCTTTCCCTGAAGCGCCGGCGCATGGACAAAGGTGGCAAGGGTCTTGGATCCGGTGGTGAGAAGGATGCTGTTTCCCAGTTTGCCTGCGAGGTCAGCCGCTTCGAATTCATCCTTTGCATGGTACAGCTTGTCATAGGCCGGAAGGGGGTATTCCGCCCGTTCATAGCGGACGTAATCGATACCGGTCTCTTTGCAGGCATCGTAGGCGGTCTCAGAAACGATGGCCGCATAGGGATGGCTGCAGTCCAGAATCAGGGTGACTCCCTTTTCCCGGATGACCCGGACCATGTCTTCTTTCCTGAACCGGCCCACTTCAATGTCCAGTCCCTTGTGGGCAGCCAGCACTTTTCCGTACTGGCTCACCACGGTCATCAGGATGTCATGGCGCTGTCCTTCCGGCATGGTCATGGCCCGGTCTGCCAGTTCCGCACCGATTTCCCGGCCATCCTGGGTCCCCGATATAATCCAGATCAAACCCGGTACCCCCTTGGTGTAATCATTTTCCCATCAGCCACGTAGGTATTGCTGTTGCCGATGATGACGGTGGACTGCATGTCCACGTCTTCCTGGGGCAGTTTTTCCAGATTGCTGATTGTGACAGTCATTCCCGGCCGTCCTGCTTTCCTGACGATACCTACCGGTGTCTCCGGTTTCCTGAATTCCAGTACAATATCCCGGATCTGGTCCAGATAGGTAGCCCGGCCCCGGCTCTTGGGATTATAAATGGCGATGACGAAATCCCCTTCTGCTGCCAGGCGGGCTCTCTTTTTGATGAGGTCCCAGGGGGTCATGAGATCGGAAAGGCTGATGACCGCATAGTCATGCATGAGAGCAGCACCAAGGGCAGCCGCAGAGGTATTGGCAGCGGTGAGTCCCGGAATAATTTCGCATTCCGGCCGTTTTTCCTTCGGCACCTTCTGGAGCAGTTCCAGTACCAGGCCCGCCATTCCATAGACTCCGGGATCCCCGGAAGAAATGACAGCCACCCGATGGCCTTCCACAGCCAGGTCCACCGCCTTCTGGCAGCGGTCCACTTCCTGACGCATGCCATTTCCGACCACTTCTTTTCCCCGGATCATGTCCTTCACCAGGGCGATGTAAGTATTGTATCCGACGATGATATCAGATTCATCCATACCCTGAATGGCCCGGGGAGTCATTTCTTCCCTATGGCCCGGTCCGATACCGATGACCCGGATAAACCCAGGGCGATTGACACCGTCGTGCTGACGAACTTCGTTTTCGGCAGAAGCGTTTTTCCCTTCATTGATTCCATTAACGCTGCTGATTGACATACGTTTCCCACTCCTATCGTGTTCTCTACAAATTTTGAAATTGGCATATCCACCTTTTCCGTCACCCGTTTCAGCTCCTCAGCCTTGTAAAAATGGATGGGAAGGCGGTTATGCGAAGCAAAGTCCAGAAGTCCCTTTTCATCGGCCTTCGCGTCTACGCTGGCCAGGGATGCTACCTGGTATTCACAGGCTCCTGCCAGGGCAAGGGCCTTATGGAAAGCATCGGAAATCAAAGTTTCCGGTGTCCCCCGTTTACATCCGATGCCGACGAATAAATTCTTCGGCCGGAGGCAGACAAAGGGCTTATTCACGTGAATTTTTTTATCGGAAATAATGACACAGCCATCGAAGGCCTCTTCATCAAGCGCCGTCAGTGGAAGGAAGGAAATCCCCTTCTTCGAAAGCCTTTCTCCTATGGAAGAAGCGCCATCGGTTTCTTCGTCAAGGAACCAGGTCACTTTCTTTCCTTCAGCGATAAAGCTGTTCACCGGTTTCAGGGCCCCCAGCGGTTCTACCCGCATCATGAGTTCCCTGGCCACATCATCCGGCGCCCGCCGTTCATGGACATCGGTGGCAGTGGTGATAACGGGATCCGCCCCCACCGCTGCTGCCACTTCCCGGCACCAGGCATTGGCGCCGCCCAGATGGCCGGAGAGGAGGGAAATGCAGTGTTTCCCGCATTCATCCATCACCAGCACCGCCGGATCGGAGGCCTTGCTCACCACGTGGGGCGCGATGGCCCGCACCGCAATGCCCGAAGCCATGATGAAAAGGAGGCCGTCATACTTCGTAAAGATGTCGGCAGTCAGGGCCAGGGTACGGTTGAAGTACTGCGCCTTTTCCCCGCTTTCTGACCCCTTCCGTTCATACAGCGTCCCTTCTCCGGAAATGCCCGCAAGTACCCGGGCGCCAAGCCTGGCTCCTTCTGATGACACTGAAATCACGGCGTATTTCATTTTTCATCGGTTCCTTTACGGAACATGGTGGTAAATTTGCTGTCATAGAGCTTGGACAGGTCATAGTCCGTATCCAGCACTTTGCCCACAACGATCATGGCCTGCCGCACCACGCCGGCCTTGTGGAGGATATCCGCAATGGTATCGATGGTCCCCCGGAAAATCCGCTGGTCCGGCCAGGTGGCTCTTGCCACGATGGCCACCGGTGTATCCCCCGGATAGCCCCCTTCTTTCAGGGTTGCCATGACCTTTTCAATGGCATGGACAGAGAGGAAAATGCACATGGTGGCCTGATGGGCTGCCAGAAGGGAAAGTTTCTCCTTTGCCGGCACCGGCGTACGGCCTTCCATACGGGTAATGATGACGGTCTGGGAAATACCGGGCAGCGTATATTCCTGCTTCAGCGCTGCGGCGGTAGCCAGAAACGAGCTTACCCCGGGAACCACTTCAAAGTCCTCATCCGGAATGCCGGCAGCCCGAAGGCCATCCATCTGTTCCTGGATAGCCCCATAAATAGCGGGATCCCCCGTGTGGACACGGGCCACCAGCTTTCCTGCCTTCAGCGCCTCGATTTCCACGGCCAGCACTTCATCCAGGTTCATGGTGGCGCTGTTGTAGATTTCAACGTTCTCTTTGCCATACTTCAGGATTTCCGGATTCACCAGGGAGCCGGCGTAGATAATTACATCCGCTTCCCCGATGATTCGCTGCCCTTTCACAGTAATCAGTTCCGGATCTCCAGGACCGGCGCCGATGAAATAAAGTTTCCCCATCATAATCCTCCTCAAATTTTTTCAGCTGTAAATATAAATACCGGGCTCAGGGGATTATACAGATGATAATGCCCCAGTTTCCGGAGTCTGTTGATCTGCATCTGGAACCCTTCCAGCCGGAATGGCCGGCCTTCAAATTCCTTCACGATTTCGCCGGTGGTTTCTGCGGTGACCGCCGTCAGTACGATGCGTCCTCCCTTGGAGAGCAGCGCTTCGGCCCGGTTCAGTATTTCATGCATATTACCGCTGGAACCGCCGATGATGATCACATCCAGCGGCGGAAGGCCGTCCATGGCTTCCGGTGCCACCCCTTTCACAGGATGGATATTGGAACACCCGAACTTTTCAGCATTTTCCTCAATAAGCTGAATGCCCTCCGGATTTCGTTCAATGGAATACACGTCCCCCTTCGAAGCAGCCAGGGCGGCTTCAATGGAAATAGATCCCGTACCTGCACCGATGTCGGCCACCGTATCTCCCGGCTGAATGTCAGCCTGCACCATAACCATGGCGCGGATTTCTGCCTTTGTCATCGGTACCTTTCCCCGAATAAACTCCTCGTCTCTGATACCAAATTTCATTAACCTATCACCACCATTACTGATTCACCAAAACCTTCGAGTCCCCGCATGTCTTCCAGAGTGGACTCCGATACATGCTGGTTCTCATAGGAAATATGCTCACAGGCTGCCGCCTTTGTAGAAGAGGGCCAGCCATGGTCTATAAGATAGCCGGCAATGTAGGCGGGATTGTGTTCATGATCCGTCAGAAATGCCAGCTTTCTCCCTTTCACATAGGCCGTATCCTTCTCGTCAGGAATCCTGCCATGGAAGGAAAGCCAGGAGCCTCCCTGCCAGGCCTCGCCGATGAGACAGAATGCAGCCTGCACCGAGGAAATCCCCGGTATCACTTCCACAGGAGCGGAAGGAAACTTCTTCTTCAGCCAGGGCAGGAGACTGTAAAATCCGGGGTCTCCGCTCACCATGACTACTACATCCTCCTTTTGGATAGCCTTTTCCAGCCATTCCGCCAGGAGGGAAAGCTTCCCGGTAATGGGATATGTTTCCTGGCCGTCCTTTGCATAATCGGACAGGGCCCGCCGTCCACCCACCAGATAATGGGCATGGTCGATAGCCGAAAGAGCCTTTGGAAGGATGTAGTCCCTTCCCCCCGGTCCAATGCCGGCCACAATTATTTTATGATCCATTTATTCTCTTCCAGAATCTCCTTTGCATGACTGGACATGGCCTGGATGGTGCCATCCATGGCCGCAAAAATAACGCCGACCTTCGACTTTCCGAAGATATAGCGCTCGGAACGGACCTGGGCCCGCTCCGCCATCTGGCCATAGACCATATCCAGGTGTTCCCTGTGAATAATGATGGCTGCCCCATCGGTGGTATTGCAGTCAAGGATTTCCTTCACCACCGCCGGCGAAGCCCCGTTCAAGGCAGCATAGGCAGCCATGGTCTCCATGCGGCCATCGCTGTTCCGGTTGTAGGTGTGGAAACTGCCGGATGCCACTTTGACCAGCTTTCCCATGTGGCCGATAAGAAGCATCTTATCAAATCCCCGGGCAATGCACTGCTCCATCATGAAGCCGATGAAATTGCTGGTTTCAATGATGGCCCCCTCCGGGATTCCCATGATTTTAGCAGCATTTTCACCGATACGGCCAGGGCAGAGCACGGCCGTCCGGAATCCTGATGCCCAGACCACCGGCACCTGGGGTGCCAGGGACCGCTTATAGGCATCTTCACTCATGGGCTTCACGATACCCGTGGTTCCCAGGACAGAAATACCGCCCTTCACACCGATGGAGGGATTCAGCGTCTGCTTGGCCAGTTCTTCTCCCTTCGGGATAGAAACGGTGACGGTACAGCCCTTCTCCCGTCCCACCAGGTCTTCATAGACATAGCGCATCATGATCTGGGGGCCCGGATTGATGGCGGGCTTTCCCACCGGCACCTGGAGTCCCGGCCGGGTCACCGTACCTACGCCCTTACCGGCTTTCAGCACCATGCCCGGTGTATCGGTGAGTTCCACCGTCACTACGATGGGAGTTCCATTGGTGCAGTCCAGGTCATCCCCCGCATCCTTGATGCAGGTGGCGGTGCCTTTATTGCCCTCCGCCGAAGCAGACTCCACGGGAATGGTAATTTCCTGCCTCTGGGGAGACAGGACGGTCACTTCCTTTGGAAATTCCCCTCGAATCGCAAGGATGGCTGCCTTCATGGCCCCCGTAGCCGTAGCTCCGGTGGTATGGCCTTCCCTCAGCACCTTGCCAATCATTTCCTCCGGTTTCAATCTATGCACTTCCTCATCTGTAATTTACAAACTGCAGGTCCGCATCCAGATCCTGCTGTTTCAGGAAAGCAATGCAGGCCTGGAGAGCATCCTTATCCTTGCCGCTCACCCGGACCTCATCGCCATTGATCTTGGCCTGTACTTTGATCTTAGATGCTTTCACCCGCTTCACGATGTCCTTGGCCATGTCTGAAGAAATCCCGTTCTTCAGCTCCAGCACCTGGCGCACCGTACCGCCGGCAGCGGGTTCCTTCTTTTCCTCTTTGATATTCTTCAGGGAAATGCCCCGCTTGACCAGCTTCGTATTTAAAATATCCCTTACAAGGCGAAGCTTGAAATCATCATCGCCGATCAGGGTAATATGGTCCTCTTCCAGAGAAACGGAACTCTTACTTCCCTTGAAATCATAACGGGTCCCGATTTCCCGGGCTGCCTGGTTTACTGCATTGGCAGCTTCCTGCAGATTCGTGCGGCATACCACATCGAAAGAATAATCTTTTGCCATAGTTTCCTCCTGCCTGGTCAGGTCAATCTTTCAATACACAGACTGTAAAAGTAAAGTAACTGCACCATTACATTTTACCATATGTAGCAGGGAAAATGAGAGAATTTTGAGTTCCTTTTGGAAAAAAGTTGGATTGTGGTGGATTAAGGGAAGAGCGGTGCATAAAAATCCTTATGATGAAATCTAACTCTGCGAATGAATCATTGCTTCCTTAGTATGCCATCCATGGATATGGGGCTAACGGTGGTGGATTGGCATCGCTGCCCCCGCCAGCCGGGTTGTGGGTACATTGCACCGGGCGCAGGATGAATTGCCGCAGCCCTTTTATCTGCTTCGCAGAACCCGCCTCTTCGAGGCGGATCCATCCCCCGCCCTTCGGGCCGCCCCCTTCTCCCAGGGGGCACATGTTCAAAAGCACCCTTCATAGAAAGCCAAACATTCATTGTGAGAAATCCCATCAGCATGCAGGCTAAACGGTCCGCGCCAAAGGGGCAGGATGGATTGCCGCAGCCACTGATAGCAGGAAAAAGGCGGCGCATTATGTTATGCGCCGCCAATACCGCCTGGCCATCAGCCCTGTCCGCAGAGCTGCTTTCCTATCCTTCCAGCCCGAATGCCTTCTCCCAGATGGCCTTATATTTCCGGAAGAGAGTCATAGCCTCTTCTTCATTCTTTCCTTTCAGTGAGTAATAGAATTTGATTTTCGGCTCCGTGCCGCTGGGGCGGATAGCCATCCAACCTTCCCCTTTCAGGTAGAACTTCAGTACATTTTCCCGAGGCAGGTCCCCCACCCCTTTTTCAAAGTCCACGGTTTCCGTAACAGGGGGGAAGAGTTTCTTCACATCCAAAGCTCTTGCCTGCTCCATGATGGACCGGATCTTTTCCTGCCCCTCAAGACCTTTCAGGGTGTAGGAAACGCTCCTGTCGTAATAATACCCATACCGTTCGTAAAGTTTTTCCAGTACGTCAATGAGGGTAAGTCCCTTTTCTTTAAAGTAAGCTGCCATTTCACAGATAGCCATGGCCGATACCACGGCATCCTTGTCCTGGGCATGGGTGCCAATGAGGTATCCGTAGCTTTCTTCATAGCCGAAGACGAAATCATGGGTGCTGTCCTGTTTCCACCGGCTGATTTTTTCACCGATGTACTTGAATCCGGTCAGCACTTCCACCACCTGCACATGGAAATCCCGGGCCACGTCGCCGCCCAGTTCACCGGTAACTACGGTTTTTACCATGGTAGAAGCAGGGGTGAGTTTTTCTTTTCTGGTAGTAAACAGGAAATAAGCCAGAAGAGCGCCCATCTGGTTTCCGGTGATCAGTTCAAAATGGTCTCCCCTGCGGGCAGCCGCGCCGATGCGGTCGCTGTCCGGATCTGTACCGATCACGATGTCTGCCCCTTCTTTTTCTCCCAGTTCGATGCCCAGCGTAAGGGCTTCCTTATTTTCCGGATTTGGGGATTTGACGGTGGGGAAATCGCCATCCGGCAGTTCCTGTTCCTTTACCACCTTCACATCACGGAAGCCGGCTTTTTCAAGAATGCGCCGTACCGGCCTGTTTCCACTTCCATGAAGCGGTGTATAGACCACCGAAAGGGGCGGCGGATTTCCTTTGTACCAGGACTGTCGAAAAGCGGCATCAAGGAAAAGGTCCACCACGTCCTGGTCCAGCCAGGTAATAAGGCTTTCCTTTCCCTCATCCTCAATATGGGACAGATCCTTGACCGCTTCCACGTAAGTCGTGAGCACATCGGCCTTCGCTGGCACCAGCTGCCCTCCGTCCGGTCCATAGACTTTGTAGCCGTTGTACTCCGGCGGATTATGGCTGGCGGTAATGACAATGCCTCCCAGCGCCCGGAAATGCTTCACGGAAAAAGAAAGCACCGGAATCGGTTCCAGCTCCTTGAAAATACGAACCGGTATGCCCGCCGCCGTCAGAACGGAAGCTGCTTCTACCGCAAACTCCCGGGAGTGGTTCCGGGAATCGTAGGCAATGACGACGCCCCTATCCAGTTCCGCCGGAAAGGTATGGTGAAGGTAATCCGCAAACCCCTTCGATGCCCGGGCCACAGTGTATCGGTTCATCCGATTTGTACCGGCTCCCATGATTCCCCGGAGTCCGGCTGTCCCGAATTCCAGGTCTTTGTAAAAGCGGTCTTCTATATCCTTTTCATTATGGAGAGAAAGGAGCTCTTCCTTCGTTTTGTCATCGGCCCAGGAGAGCCAGTTTTCATAGTTCTCTTTATATCCCATTTCGCACCTCTTCTATGTTTAATCTGTTTCTTTATTATATCAGTTTATAAAGAGGAAGGTAGTGGAAAATAGGGGAAGGGAAACGGCTTCAGCGAAGTGACTGAAAAAGTAAAGAGACTAAGGGAAGCGCCGCAGGCCTGGCATCCATATTCCTTCTTTAAGTCCAGGCGGCAGCCTTAGCCCTGGCCGTCAGACCGTAGCCATCCCCGGCCGAAGCCCCTGCCCATTTCTCCAATAAAAAACAGCAGGAGCCTATTCACTCCTGCTGCCACAAGCCCAATTATCTTACGCTCTTCACCTTGAGCCGCCGTTCCAGCACCCGGAGGCACATGGATACGAAGAAGGTCATGATGAAGTAGTACAGTGCCACGATAACCAGCGGCGGGAATGGCTGGAAGCTGATGCCCTGGATGGTGGTGGCTGTATACATGAGGTCTGCCATGCCGATGACGGAGACCTGGGACGATTCCTTGATAAGGGTGACAAACTCATTGCCGATGACCGGGAGAATATTCCGGATAGCCTGGGGAATGATGATACGTACCATGGATTCCCATTTCGAGAAGCCCAGGGACATGGCCCCTTCCAGCTGGCCCTTCGGAATGGACTCGATACCGGAACGGACGATTTCACATTCGTAGGCCCCGGAATTGATGATGAGTGCCAGGACGCCGGCCGATAGACGTTCGAAGTCCACGCCCAGGATCTGGAAACTGGGGAAATGGATGCCCAGGAACGGGAGTCCGAAGAATACGAGGGAAATCTGTACCAGCACAGGGGTACCGCGGATAACTTCCACGTACACCGCTGCAATGGCCTGGAGAATTTTGATGCCTGAAATCTTCATGAATGCCAGGACAATCCCCAGAAGGAGTCCGAAGAAGCAGGACAGAAGAGAAATAATGATGGTGATTTTCACACCTGACATAAATATGTCATTATATTTCACCGCAGTATCTATAACCATATCCATAGGGTACCATCTCCTTAAATATCCGCATGAAGCAGCCGCTTCAGGAATGTCTGTGTTCTTTCTTCTTTTGGATGGGTAAAGATATCTTCCGGATTTCCTTCTTCCACAATATAGCCTTTATCCATGAAAACCACGTGGCTCGAAACGCTTCTGGCGAACTGCATTTCATGGGTTACCACCACCATGGTCATGCCGGCCAGGGCTACTTCCTTCATGACCGTCAGCACGTCGCCAACCAGTTCCGGATCCAGGGCCGAAGTGGGTTCATCAAAAAGAAGCATCTTCGGCTTCATGGCCAAAGCCCGGGCGATGGCCACACGCTGCTGCTGGCCGCCGGAAAGCTGGCCGGGATAATAGTCCGCCCGTTCCGCCAGTCCCACCCGATCCAGAAGCTCCATGGCCTCTTCCTTTGCCTGGGCCTTTGGCAGCTTCTTGATATGCACCGGCGCATACATCACATTTTCCACCGCCGTAAACATGGGGAACAGGTTAAAGGACTGGAACACCATGCCCACATCCCGGCGGAGCATCTTCACGTCCGTCTTTTCGTTGACCTTCTTCCCCTCAAACCAGAGCTCACCGCCCGTCGGCTTTTCCAGGAGATTCAGGCAGCGGAGGAATGTACTCTTCCCGGATCCCGAAGGTCCGATAATGGTGCACACTTCTCCGTTTTCAATGCTCATGCTGATGTCCTTCAGCACTTCCACCTTGCCAAAGGATTTTTTCAAATGTTTTATTTCGTAAATGATGTCTTTTTTGTCTGCCATAGTTCTCACGTCCTTCTGTTTGACAAGAATTTTAGCATAAATATACAGTTTAGTCAAGAAAAATTGCATAAATTTACATATATTTTGCATATCATGTGCTTAGATTGCAACTTCATCCGGATGTTTGGGGCTAAAGGTTCCCGGTGAACTGCGCTTCGCCTGTTCACCGGGTGGTTGGTACTTCGCACCGGGGGCATAAGGTGGACCAGCCGCCAAAGTCGGCGATTCTACCTTACGTCCCCGCTTTCACGCGCAAAGCGGTGTAAAAGCCACAACCCGGTTGGCGAGCGCCAGCGATGCCAACCCACCACCTTTATGAACCATCTATGGGTTCAGCCCAAATCCAATACATACCCACGTCCCTTTTTCACTGGAAATCTCCCGGTCCATTCAGTATAATGAAGTTGAATCATTGCATGATTTTCCAGAATATGCAGATCATATGAAAACGTTTGAAAGGAAGGTATCACTATGCCGCTTGTAGGAACTACGGAAATGTTTAAGAAAGCCTATGAAGGCCATTATGCCATTGGTGCTTTTAACGTAAACAATATGGAAATCATCCAGGGCATCATGGAAGCTGCCAAAGAAGAAGAATCCCCTGTCATTCTCCAGGCTTCGGAAGGTGCCCGGAAATATGCGGGCCAGGAATATATTGTGGGCCTCGTAAAGATCGCGCTCCAGGATTATCCGGAAATCCCGACTGCCCTCCACCTGGATCACGGCTCTTCCTATGAAGTATGCAAAGCCTGCATTGATGGCGGATTTTCCTCTGTCATGTACGATGGCTCCAAGCATCCCTTCGAAGAAAACGTGAAAGTCACAAAGCAGATCGTAGAATACGCCCATGATAAAGGGGTCGTGGTGGAAGCGGAACTGGGCCGCCTCGCCGGCGTGGAAGATATGGTTTCCGTAGATGCCAAGGATGCCATTTTCACCGATCCCGACCAGGCCGCTGAATTCGTAGAACGGACCGGCTGTGACTCTCTGGCCATCGCCATCGGCACCAGCCACGGTGCCTATAAGTACAAAGGAGATCCCTACCTGGACTACGAACGGCTGGAAAAAGTGGGCAAGCTCCTTCCGGGCTACCCCATCGTCCTCCACGGTGCTTCCACGGTTATTCCGGAATTCGTAGAAAAATGCAATAAGTACGGTGGCAAAGTTCTCGGTGCGAAAGGCGTACCGGAAGACATGCTCCGGAAAGCTGCCACCATGGCGGTCTGCAAAATCAATATCGACACCGATATCCGCCTTGCCATGACCAGCGCCATTCGGGAAGCCCTGTACAAGGATCCCTCCAACTTCGATCCCAGAAACTATCTGAAACCTGCCAGAGAAGCAGTCAAACAGATGGTTATGCATAAGATTGAAGCAGTCCTCGGATCAGCCCACACCATCTGATTGAATCTTAACTGAAAAACACCGATTGACCATTTCCTGTGAATAAGTCAATCGGTGTTTTTATTATAGGGTAAATGATGTATATCTGCCCCAACGTATGTATGGGGCTAAAGGTGGTGGGTGAACATCGCTCCGCTCGTTCACCGGGTTGTAGGTGCTTCGCACCGGGAGCATAAGGTTCTATAGCGGCTTCGCCGCTGTTCGTTAGCCTTCTTTTCTGGGAAAGAGGTAGGTTAGCTGAGGGGTGTGCCGCAGGCCGATTCTATGCACCGCCAGCCGCTAAAGAAAAGCCCCTCTTTTTTAAAGGGGGATGTCACGCAGTGACAGAGGGATTCTGATGGGCTCCGCCTTTAGAGTTGTAACACCGTCACAGGCACTTAGCAGAAAGATCTCTCGACTCTTCGTAGCTGTAGCGATTTTTTACTGCGGTACCACTTTGGCGTGTACCACCGCTCGAGATGACGAGTTAAGGGTAGTGCTAGTTAATGCAGTGAAACTGCTGGTCGTTAGCCTCCTTCCTTGGAAGGCGAGGGTCCTGCAGAGGACCCTCGAGCCGGGCCCCAGTTGGCGTCTATACTGCACACTAAGACGCCTTCCTTTCAGGGCCCGGCGGTGGCGCCGAAGGCGACGGAGGTTAGCTGATGGAAATGCCGCAGGCTGAACACCTCGATCTGATTTGAACAGAGGGATTCCGATGGACATGCGGCGGAGCCGCTGTAGTATTTCAAAAGGCGGCGCTTCCCGATTTATGCGCCGCCACCTTCATTCCTAATTCCTCATTCCTAATTCCTAATTTTTTCTGCGCCACTTCGCCCGCAGGGCGTTACCCTTCAACCACTTTCTAGCCCATCGCCATCTCTCAGCCGTTGGCAGCTCTCTTCTTGGAAGAGAGCCTCGTGCGGAGTCAATGGGACATTTTAGGGGTAGAGTCATCAGGATTCCTATGGTGGTACAGATCAGAGATTTACATGCTTATATCTACTTTTTTTCTTGCCTTTTGTCGTGTATAATGCGAATGGAGAGGGATTTATAACCAATTGCTTTTTGAAAGGAGGCGGAATCATGAAAGAGCTTTCCAGGACAGCCAGGGCTGTATGGGTTCGTACCAATATCCGGTTTATGAATACCGTTTCTATTGATCATCTGATTGATTTGCTTAAGAGCGACACGCCTCCTTCAGAAGGTAAGGATTTATTTTATATACTCGCTTTTTTCGAGGAAGTGTATCCTTCCCTGATGAAGAAGTTTATGCAGGAATATTCTATTTCACGCAGTCATATTCTTTACCTGTTCCATCTTTATGAGGATTTTGGGGAAATGAGAAAGTTTAAAGAGGCTCTGGCAGATGGAAAATTCTGAAAAGCTTCTGGAATTAGCGTTAGAGGCGATGCGGGAGGCAGGTATCACCCAAAATAACTGGGCCGTTGGCGGTGGTACTGTATTATCACACTATTTTCATCATCGTTATAGTAAAGATATAGATGTCTTTATTTCTGATGTACAGCTTTTATCATACCTTTCACCCAAAGTGAACGATTTTACTGACTCTGCACTGGACTATGATGAGGAAACTACGTTTCTTTCTCTTACTTTTGAAGAGGGGAAAATCGATTTCATAACAGCCCGCCATCTGACTCCCTATGATAATCATAAAGAACTTTTCTTTGGGAAGTATGTATATTTGGAAGATCCTGTCGAAATTGTGACAAAGAAGATGTTTTACAGGGGTAAAGATATTTTACCTCGGGATATTTTCGATTTGGCCACGGTTTACAGGAGCAATCGACGTAAAGATTTATTACAGGCTTTTCATCTTTATCCTGAAAAATGGAAGGAATTTGAGCAGGCGTTTTCCGTACGTAAAGAAAAGTTGTCTAATCAGACATATGGAAGTCTCTTTCCGGAGAACATTATGGATGGCGGAAAAAGTATCAATGGTCATGAGGTGAATATTGTCGAAGAATTATGCCATGATATTCTAACTGAATAAAAAAGGAAAAGCACCATGAAAGTCTCTAAAGCTTTACATGGTGCTTTTGCTTCCTTATATCAGGTAATGGTGTCGAAGGGGATATCTGCAGTAGAACCTTTAGCAAAGTGCGATGGTTCAGAAGGTACAAGGAATTTTACTGAATTTCGTTGCGCCTGTTCCACGGATTCAAAGGGCAAGGCAGCGGTTGAGTAGCGTGCGAACGAGTGGGGCCTTGAGCTGATCAGGCCCTGCGGGCGAATGAGATCGAGACCGAGGTCGAAATCGAGGAAGATGGGGCCGGAGGCCTTGGGGGGTCTAGATCTAGGTCTAGATCTCCAGCGGCTCCGCCGCGGGATCCTGTGGCTGAGCTCGTGCGTTCGAGCGGGGGGCTTCTAGCTGTTAGCTGCTAGCGGCTAGGAAAACTGGTCAGCCGCTTCGCGGCAAATGCGCCCCTTCAGTCGCCTGCGGCGACAGCTCCCCCAGAGGGGGAGCCAAGAAACTTGCTTCCCCCTTTGGGGGAAGTCCCGCGAAGCGGGGATGGGGG
>OGXC01001795.1_pt1 | contig 15881 bp, 10 predicted proteins | sample 1576201 | NCBI WGS metagenome assembly OGXC01 (sample SAMEA3541562, study PRJEB24748) | human gut metagenome | biome: human gut; feature: human-associated habitat; material: faeces | place: China | collected 2012 | reverse complement strand
ATTGTACTCCATAGTGATAAAGTTTTTATTTATAGTGATTTATACTGTTATTTCTCATTCGAGGCACAAATTTACGTGTTTATTTTCAGATAACCACGCTTTACCTATTGACTTTCTCGTTTTTATTTCGTATATTTGGGAAAATTAAAAACAGAAAAGTAATCATGAAATATATAAGTATTATTACATAGGTTCAATAGGTGAATGTGCAAAATTGCATATGAGGATAACGAATGGGCAAGAAACTGTGAAGGTTCTTGCCTATTTTTGTTGCAATAATTCGATTTGAGTAACTGAAAGTGCCTAAAAATAGTTTTTAATAAACTTGGGAACCGTTTATAATAAACTATTTCATTATTTATTAAAAACTCGAAGCGGGTTTATGCAATATCGGTGATAAAGTGTAAAGAAGAAATATCGTGAGGATTTGCCGATTTTTAGTTTTTTCCTTATTTGGTAAGATTTGTTTATACAATGAACCCTTTGCGTTTATTGGTATTTTATTTGACAGTGACCGGGTGCTTCGGCAGGAAGTGACTATTTATAGTTTTGTTTAGTCGAGATTCTGTCTGAAATATATTCATAAGAGTCGGTATATATTTTCGTGATTCCCTGTATCTTTGCGGCATTATTAAAAGTATAAGTATGAAACTGACGCACGGATACTATCATCTGATTGCCATACTGACGGTTGCTATCTGGGGGCTGACCTTTATTGCAACGAAAGTATTGATTAATCACGGACTCACTCCTCAGGAAATTTTCTTTTATCGCTTTTTGATAGCCTATATAGGTATTTGGGCGATTTCTCCAAAACACTTGTTTGCCGATAATTTGAAAGATGAGCTTTGGTTGGTGGCGGGAGGCGTATTCGGCGGATCGCTTTATTTCTTCACAGAAAATACAGCTTTGGGGATTACCCAAGCCTCCAATGTTGCTTTCATCATTTGCACGGCTCCTCTGCTAACTACGATTCTTTCCCTGCTCTTTTATAAGAGTGAGAAGGCTACGAAAGGGCTGATCTATGGTTCGCTGTTGGCCCTGATTGGCGTAGGGCTGGTCGTCTTTAACGGAAGTGTGGTGTTGAAGCTCTCTCCTGTGGGTGATTTGCTCACTTTGCTTGCGGCTCTGTCATGGGCTTTTTATAGTCTGGTAATAAAGCGGATGACGGGACGTTATCCCACGGTATTTATTACCCGTAAGATATTTTTCTATGGGGTATTGACTATTCTTCCCGCTTTTCTTCTTCATCCGCTGCAACCGGATTTTGATGTGCTTCTGCAACCGCTCGTATTGTCCAATCTCTTGTTCCTGGCAGTCCTGGCTTCTTTGATCTGCTATATTCTTTGGAATGTGGTTTTGAAACAGCTGGGAACGATGCGGGCCTCCAATTATATCTATTTGAATCCGTTGGTGACGATGGTGGCTTCGGTGCTCATTCTCCACGAACAAATCACATGGATTACGTTAATGGGGGCGGCTTGCATCATATTAGGGGTTTATCTGGCGGAAAAGAAGTAGGATCATTCCATCTTTTATCTGCCGGGAAACTTAGAACAAATATTGATATTGTGTACCCAAGAACTTCCGGATTTGTTTCAGCGCTTTCGTGATTTGTGCCTCTACTGTCTTGACAGATATATCCATTGACTCCGCGATTTCCTGGTTTGTCAGGTTCTTCGTGCGGCTTTGCAGAAATACCTCACGACATTTTTCGGGAAGTGACAGGATAGCCTCCTGAATTAAATTATTCAGTTCTTCTGTTTCCAGTGAATCGGTGATGCTTACTTGCGGAGTGTCCTGTCCGTTGATATCGTCCAGTGAGACAGTAGCCTTTCTGTCTCGTATAGCGTTCAGACACCTGTTTTTGGCAGCCTGAAAAAGATAAGCTTTGAAAGTAAGCCTGATTTCAAGTTTTTTTCTGTTTTCCCATACGGACGCAAAGATGTCACTTGCTATATCTTCCGCTTCTTGTGTATCTCCTAAATACAAATACATAAAGCGGCAAAGAGCAGTGAAATAAGTATCAAAGACGTACTTGAACGCCTGCTTATCACCATTCTTTATCAATTGCAAAAGGAACATATCGTCCATAGTGTTTGTAATTAGGTTAGTGAGACGTTGCAAAGTTAAAGAATATTTTTTTAGTAGAAACTAAAAAAATGCTTTTCTGAATAAGGGTATGATTCGTTTTTTGTGTCTTAGTATCGGTAACAGTTAAAAACGACAGCGAAGCATGAAAAAAGAAATACCTTGGGAGTTAATCATTTCCGACCTGAAACAAGACATCTCCGATGCTGATAAAAAGCACTTGGAGGAGTGGGTGTCTATCGATGAGAACCGGAAGGTGTATGAAGAACTTCGGGGAGTTTGGGAAAAGGTGCGTGCTAAAGTTATCAATTATACGCCGGACGTAGATTTCTACTGGAAAGAGTTGATGCAGCGCATGGAGGAGTGTGAGGAGGCTGAACGGAGACAAGCTGAAGATATGGAAAGGTCTGAAGATAAAGTTGAAGTGAATCTCAAAGATAAGGAACAACCTGTTCGTTTGTGGGCTTTCCCCCGTTTTCAACGCTATGTTGCGGCTGCCTGCGTAGTTGTGGCTGTCTTCCTTTCCGTTTCTTTATATATAGGTATAAAGATCGGTCAGCCGGAAATGGCGCAACAAACCTATTCCAATTGGGGAGGTAAATCAGAAGTAGCTTTGCCGGACGGGTCGAATGTATGGATTCATTCGGCTACTTCGCTTACTTATAATACGAATTATTATTCGAAAAACAGAAATGTCCGGTTGAATGGAGAGGCTTACTTTAATGTGGCCCACGATAAGGATCATCCTTTCGTTGTTGAAACCGAAGGAATGAAAATCACCGTACACGGTACAAAATTCAATGTAGAATCCTTTCCCGGTTCGGAAAATACATTTGTCAGCCTGAAAGAAGGTTCGGTGTCGTTGGAGACGAAAGCGGAAACCCGTTTTCTGCATCCGGGAGAAGTCGGTACTTTCAACAAGCGTAACGGACGGCTTCAAATAGAAAAAGGAGATATCGAGCTGGCTGTCTCGTGGGCAAGCAATCAGATTGTATTTAAAAACAGGCCGTTGAATGAGATTTGCCCTCTTCTGTCCAAATGGTATAATGTGAAGATAAATTTGTCTCCGGAATTGCAGGAACAGTACAGATACACATTCACCTTGCGGCACGAACCGTTGGAAGAAATCATGCGAATCATGTCGCGCATTCATCCTATCAACTATGAATTTAATGATGAGAATATGTTGACGATTTTGCCGAAGCAGAAACAATTAAAATAAAATCAATTTTTTATGAACCGGATTACGGCAACAATTCAATGGGCTGACCCCCCTACTGAAGTGAATAGTGTTGTAGTCTATTAGTTAACTTTTAATATTTAATCATTATGAGTATTTTTAAAAAGGGCGCAGATCAGATTCGCGGGATCTCATGGAGTATGATACTATTGTTGTCGGTACTCTCATTATGGTCTTGCAGTGACGATGATGATGCGGACGAGCGTAGCGGCTGGGTGAGAGTCTTGCCGTTGGATTTGAGTTTTAATTCTTCCGGTGGAACAAAGGACGTTTATCTGGTAGTGACGAAAGATGTTGAATTGAGTGGACTACAATGTTCTGTGGCAAAAAATGGACAAGACTGGTGTACATTAGAGTTAAAGGATAACTTGTTGAAAGTGACCGTAGATCCCACTTACTATGAAGAACCACGTGCCACGGTGGTTACACTTTCTTATGGTGAGTTGACTAGAGAGATACCTGTCAGCCAGGAGGCTTCTTCCGGATCTGACGATGTGCAAATTACTGTCAGCAGTGCAACGGCTACTACGGAAGAAGTGGAATCGGAACAACGTGGTGTTGTTTGTTCTTTCGACGGTGATTACACCTCTTATTTCAATTCAAAATTTGGAGCATTTACCGACTGGCCTTTCCAAATTACCTATACGCTGGAGAACTGTACATCATTGAATTACATCATTTATCATCCACGTACGGATAATGGTACAAAATACGGAGCATTCAATAAGTTTGATGTATTGGTGTCTACTGCGGCAAATCCTGAATTTGTCAAAGTGAAGTCTTTTGAACTGGAAACCAATTATACGGCTGCTTCCGTACTGCAATTGGATGAAGCAATAAAAGACGTGAAGAAAGTACGTTTCGACATTCACGCAGCTCACAATAACCGTATCAGTTGTGCTGAAATGGAATTTTTCCAAACTAGTAGCAACAAATATGACTATCTTCAGATTTTCACGGATAACTCTTGTTCCGAACTTCGTGAAGGTATTACAGAAAAAGATATTAAGAAAATGCCGGGCGAAACGTACAAGAAACTTGCTACCGCTCTGTTGACCGGAACCTATAATCCGGAATTCAGGGTTGCCGAATATCGTCCCTATCAGAATCCGAGCATTATGGCTGCTGTCAACAAGACAGGTCCTTACAGTTTGCGGGACAATCCTACCGGCATTTATGTAGAACAGGGAGACGAGATCCTGGTATTGGTGGGTGATACTCACGGACAAAACATATCTATGGTAGTCCAGGATTTGAGTCTGGGATACAATAGTAGTAAATCATATCCTCTCCTTCCCGGTGAAAATAAACTGAAAATGGTTATCGGAGGTTTGGTTTATATTCAGAATCAGACCAATGACAAAATTCCCTTGGAGTTGAAGACAGAAGAAGACAAAAAAGTGGCTGCTGCTAAATCTGTAAAGGTTCACTTCCCGTTCGGTAAAGTGAACGGTTACTTCGATGCACAAACCGGAACACAGGCTCAATTTGAAGAAATGCTACGCAATGCGAAGTGGATAGACTTGGATGTGGTGGGCAAATATGTTCATGTCACTTGGACCGTACTTGATTATAAACAGGCCAACACTCCTATTCTGGATGTAATGGATTTATTGGATCAGGTCGTTTATCTGGAGTGGGACTTCATGGGATTGTTCAAATACAATAAGGAATTTGGTAACCGTATGTATCTTCATGTAGAGCATAATGCCAAGAATCCTTATTCGGCTTCCAATCATACAGCTTATCTGCCGAGTTACCGCGATGTATTCTGTACAGTGGAAGGACTGAAAAACCGTGTTTGGGTATTAGGACATGAAATTGGACATGCCAACCAGACTCGTCCTGGACTGAAATGGTCGGGACTGACCGAAGTGACAAACAATATACTTGCCAATTATGTGAGAGGAGCATTTGGAAAAGGCTCCCGTTTAATGGATAAAGATACCGGTGTGACTGTTTACGAAGAAGCGATCGCCCGAATTGTAACGGCTCAACAACCGCACTGTCTGAAGAATGCATCCGACGAATTCTATGTGAAACTTGTACCCTTCTGGCAGCTAAAGCTTTACCTAATGGATGTACTGGGTCAGGAAGACTTCTACCGTGATTTGCACGAACACTATCGCGTGACTCCTGATTTGGATACAACTGTCGACACGCAAGGTATCTTACAACTGGATTTCGTGCGTCAAGTATGTAATCTGGCGAAGGTAGATTTGTTGGATTTCTTTGAGAAGTGGGGATTCCTTCGTCCTGTAGATATCGTTATGAATGATTACGGAGACAAACATTTCACAGTGACCGATGAACAGATTCAAGCACTGAAAAAAGAAATAGAAAAGAAAGGATATCCGAAAGCTCCGGAAAACTTATATCTGATAACAGATGAAAATGTAAACGACTATAAATAACACAGAAATATGAAAACTATCAAATATATCACCAATTATTCTTTGTGGCTGGCGTGTGCATTGTTTGCTGTCCTGTTTACAGCTTGCGATGACGATGAAGCGTCAGCGCTGAAAGTCAACCGCCTGGCGGTGGCCGATGTGGCAGAGGGCACTATTTCCTTGATTGAAGGAGACACTTACGCCACTGCTGTTACTACTCTTCCTGCGGATGCGGTAGACGCCGGAGAATACACATACCGTTATACGACCGGCAACGAGAAAGTATTTACCGTAGATGAATCCGGTGTTGTTACAGCTACCGGAGTAGGGGAGGCTGTATTGAGTGTATGGTCAATCAATAATACCGATTTGTGGACTACCTGTCTGGTGAAAGTGGAGAAGCGTATTTATCCGGTTACTTCCATTACCGTAGCTGAAGCATACAAAGACTATTATGTTGCAATGGACCGTACCATCAAATTGGGTGAGACGGTAGCGGTATTCCCAGAGAATGCTACTAACCCTGATGTCATTTATTTGTCTTCGGATCCTGAAGTGGCCGAAGTCAATGAATACGGCGAAGTCTATACAAAAGGATTGGGTGATGTGACTATTACTATTAAGGCTACCGATGGAAGTGAGGTTGCCGCAACTTGTGATTTCCATGTGAGCAATGTAGAATATACGGACTATCTGGAGCGTACTAACTGGACAGTGGAGACTTCTCATCCCTGGGCTGCTGATAAAACAGTCGGTGGTGAACCTGAAAAGATGTTTGACGATAACACGAAAAGTTCCATTCTTTTGGTGAAACCAGGCAAAACATTTACTGATGCTAATAAAAATGTAATAACGGTTCCGGCTACCGATGTCGTTTATTTCATTATTGATATGCAGACACCGCAAACTTTCGACTTCTTTAAATTGACTCACCGGACAGACAATACCAGTGATAATCTTCGTGTGAAGAAAGTTTCTGTCTACGGTAGCAATGATAATGAAGAATTTACTGAAATCTTGAAAGGAGCTGATATACCGGTAGTCAAAACAATTAGTGATGTAGTAGTCGACTTGCCGATGAAAGTGACTTACCGTTACTTTAAGATAACACTGGACGCATGGAGCAACGGTGGTAACACAATGCAAATATCCGAGTTCAATATCGGTAAAATGAATTTTTTGACAAATAAGTAAGAGAGAAAGGCGAGCCTATGATATAATGAAAATATAGAATAAATAAGGGGGAAGTTCCGCTTCCGGCTTTCCCCCCTACCAAATCAAGTTTTTTATTAACCGAAGAAAGTGAGTGAACATTAAAATCTGACCCATTTTAATGCAGCCTCCTTACAGTTAACTTTTAATATCGCAAAAATATGAATTTAAAAAAGCATTTTGCACTTTTAACGCTATTATTTTTTAGCGTTGTACTTTCTGCACAAGTAAAAGAGAAGATGATAACGATAAGCTTCTCGAAAATTCCATTGTCCGAAGCTATGGCACGCATTGAGAAAACCAGCGGCTATACCTTCTTTTATGATGCAACACAAGTAAATGTGAAACAGGAAGTCAGCCTGAACGTGAAACAGGTTCCTGTATCCAAAGCGGTAGGAGAGATGCTGAAAGGCATTGACCTGTCATTTGAAGTGACCAGCACACAGATTGCCTTGTTCCCCAAAAAGAGTACTTCGGCACAGACGGGCAAGGCGACTACAATCATCGGTAAAGTTGTAGACGAGAACGGAGAACCCATTATCGGAGCTAACGTTTTGGTAGCCGGCACAACGACCGGTGTGATTACCGATATTGACGGTAACTACAAACTGGAAGCGCCTTTCGGATCTTCGCTTCAGATCTCGTATATCGGTTATACGACTCAGACGGTGAAAGCCGGGCAGAAGTCTATCATCAAAATGAAGGAAGACTCCAAGACACTGGAGGAGGTCGTAGTGGTAGGTTACGGTGTAATGAAGAAGAAAGACCTGACCGGAGCCGTGGCATCCTTGAAAGCCAGCGACCTTGAAAAAGAACAACCGAAAACTGTTCAGGATATGCTCCGCACGGGTGTGGCCGGACTTTCGGTAGGTATCGAAACCGACACGAAGGGTAACACCAGCATGATGGTGCGTGGTAAAAACAACCTGCGTGCAACGAGTACGGATAAATCTTCCCTTGAACCTCTGATTGTATTGGACGGAGTAATCTATTCGGGACAGATGACCGACATCAATCCTAACGACATTGAGCAGATAGACGTATTGAAAGACGCCAGTTCCACAGCCGTTTATGGTGCGAAGGCAGCCAATGGCGTTGTGCTGATTACTACTAAGAAAGGAACAAGTTCAACGAAACCGATTATCAATTTCAGTGGTACATGGGGACTTTCAATGGTGAACTCTTTGCCGGAAGTATACGAAGGAGAGGATTTCATCAATTTCCGCCGGGATGTGGAAGTTAGCAAGAATCCTTCAAAAGCAGCTACCGGATATTTCGACAATCCGGCACACATGTCCAATGCGGACTTGGCAAACTGGATGGGAAACGATAAAGGCGACCCGACAAGTATCTGGCTGACACGTCTCGAATTTACCAATACGGAGGTCAACAACTATTTGGCCGGACGTCTTGTAGACTGGCGCGATGTCATTTATCAGGATGTAGCGTTACGTCAGGATTACACGGTCAGCGTGGCAGGAAAGAAAGACGAAATGTCTTATTATTCATCTATCAACTACCTGAAAAACGAGAGTAACGTGCGTGGCGGAGGATACAGTGCTATCCGTGCACGTATCAACCTGGAGAATAAGATACAGAGCTTCCTTACTTACGGTGTGAACGCACAGTTTACTTCACGTGATGAGGGATATATCAGTAGTTCATCCGGCAATTACACTACTCTTTCACCTTTCGGAAGCCTTTACGAAGACGATGGAGTGACTTTGAAACAATACCCTACCGGTAACAATAACCAGAGCAACCCGTTGCTTGCTCCGGCTTTCCAGAATAAACGCAATGACATCGAGAACTTGAATGCAGCTCTTTATCTGAAAATCACCCTCCCTTTGGGCTTTTCTATCCAGACTACTTATTCTCCGCGTTTTGAATGGACAAACTATCTTTTCCATAAGGCAGCCGCTTCTCCCGACTCCGGTTCGCAGAACGGCCGTGTGGAACGTACGCATACGAAGGATTTCTATTGGCAATGGGATAATATGCTGAAGTGGAACAAGACATTCGGCAAGCACGCTTTTGACTTTACTTTCCTTGCCAACTGGGAGAAGTTCCAGCGTTGGCATGATGAAATGACGAATGAAAACTTCCTGCCTACCGACGAACTGGGTTATGGAGGTATCGGTTTCGGTACCAGCCCTAACGTATCCAGTGATGATGTCTACCGTACAGGAGACGCCTTTATGGGACGTCTGCACTATGTATACGACCAGCGTTACCTGATTACCGCCACTGTACGTCGTGACGGATATTCGGCTTTCGGTCTTGCCAACCCGCGTGCCACTTTTCCGGCTATCGCATTGGGTTGGGTGTTCTCTGAAGAGAAATTCCTGCACCGTCCGGATTGGTTCGAATATGGTAAACTGCGTCTCTCATGGGGTAAGAACGGTAACCGTGCCGTAGGTACTTATGCTGCATTCATGCAGTTGGCCCCGCGCAAATACATTTATGTGGATCCGGCAACCGGCAGTCTGGTGACCGCCAACACTTTCTACGCTTCTACTATGGCTAACCCCAACCTGAAATGGGAATCAACGACTTCATGGAATATCGGTACGGACCTGACTTTCCTGAAAGGCAGACTGAGCGCGAACCTGGATGTATATAAGAAGATTACGACCGACCTGCTTGTCAGCCGTGAGTTGCCCAGCCTGATCGGTTACAGCTCCGTGATGTCTAATATCGGTGAGGTACAGAATACCGGTGTCGAGCTTTCACTGAACTCTACCAACATCAGAATGGATAAGCTTACATGGCGTACTTCTTTCAGCCTGGCTTATAACAAGAACAAGATAACTCACCTGTACGGAATCATGGAAGATGTGAAAGATGCGGACGGTAACGTTATCGGCCAACGTGAAGCGGACGATATCAAGAACAAGCGTTTCATCGGACACGATATTGATGAAATCTGGGATTACAAGGTAGTGGGAATCTGGCAGGAAGAAGAACGTGAAGAAGCTGCCAAATACGGTCAGCAGCCGGGTGACGTTCATCTGCTGGATAAAGACATGAACTACAAATATGACAATACGGATAAGGAATTCCAGGGAACTACGATGCCGCGTCTGCGTTGGAGTATGCGTAATGATTTCACGTTGTTCAAGAACTTCAATATCTCGTTCAATATGTACTCCTATATCGGACATAAAAAGACATTGGGACGTTTTACCAACGACAATGCTTTGCTGAACGTGACGAACCAGATTAAACGTGACTACTGGACGCCGGAAAACCGTAACAATGAATATCCGCGTCTGGCCAACAAGAAGCCGGCAGGCGTTTCGTATGCCATTTACAAGAACGCTTCTTTCCTGCGTTTTGATAATATCTCAATCGGATATACTTTCCCGAAGAAGCTGATAGAGCCGCTGCGGATTCAGAACCTGAACGTCAATGCTACGATGAAGAATGCAGGTTATATCTCCGGTTGGCCCGGTTACGACCCGGAAAACAGTGATGCAAATACCCCGAGAGTAATTTATTTTGGTATTAACTTGACTTTATAATATCTACAGACTGATGAAACTAAATAATAAGAAAACAGGCATTGCCTGCATGATTGGAGTAGCTGTATTAGCAAGTAGTTGTTCGGATTGGCTGGACCCGAAGCCACTTTCATTCTATACGCCGGAGATTTCTTTTACGGATTACAACGGCCTGAAGACCGGAACGGATATGTTGAACCGTGACGTCCGTTACTTTGATTTTTATCCCACAGGAGGTTCTATGGACCCTTGTATCCTTTCCGAATATTTCTTTTCGGATATAAGTGTCAACGGACGTACTGACGCGGCAAACTCTCCACAGGATCTTGTTCGACAGATTACTCCCAGTGCTTCTCTGACAGGAAATGCAAGTCAGATTAATAACTATTGGACCTATCTGTATAAAGGTATTAAAGACGCCAATACATTGCTGACCCGTTCGGAAACGGCAGAGTTTGACAATGAAGACCAACGTAAGGAAATTGAAGGATTGGCATGTTTCCATCGTGCTTATCGTTATTACCGTCTGGTGAATCAGTATGGGGATATACCGTTCATCACAGAAGAAATCACCGGGCCACGTTATGATTTTTATTCAACGAAGCGTGAAGCAATCTTGCGGTATCTGAAAAACGATTTGGACCGTACGGCTCCTTATCTGAAAAACAACGTTTATATCGGTATGGTGACTCAGGCTGCGGCTTATCACTTACTGACAAAGATCAATCTTGCATTGGGCGAATTTGACGATGCAATCGAATCAGCCAATAACGTCATTAATGACGGAGTACACTATCTAATGACAGAGCGTTTCGGTGTTGACAAGAATGACGCTACCAAGAATGTGATTTGGGACTTGCATCAGTCTGAGAATAAATCCTTGCCTGAAAACAAAGAAGTACTTTACATGGTGCTCGACCGTTATGATGCCGGTGAGGATATTCGTTCGGCAGCCGGACTGGAAATCAAACGGCAGGTGCTTCCCTGGTTTGCAAAAGACGGCGAGATTAAAACTCCCGACGGCAAAAACGGATTTACCGATAACGATGCAAAGAAAAATCCCTATCTTGAGCAATATGGTCGTGGAGTATGTACAGCACGTTCTACCTGGTATCATACGCACATGATCTGGACACTGGATGACACAGATCTTCGTCATGCTCCGGGCAACTGGATAGAAATGACCGACCTGACCTACAATAATCCTGAGCTCAAAGGTACGGAATGGTACGGACAACCGGTTCGCTTTAAAGACGATAAAGGAAACATCCTGGTAAACGATACAATTCGTGACTGGGTGGGGTGGCCGCATTATAAGACCAACGTTGCCGACCAGAAAGATAAATGGTGGCGCGGTGGTTGGGCCGACTGGTATATTTTCCGTATTGCCGAAACGTATCTGTTACGTGCTGAGGCATACATTTGGAAGGGTGATGCAACCAGCCTCCAGAAAGCTGCCGATGACGTGAACAAGGTACGCCGCAGAGCGGGAGCCGATGAACTTGATGCTGACCAGATGACTATCCGTACGATTCTGGACGAACGTGCCCGCGAACTGTATTACGAAGAACCGCGTAAGACGGAGTTGACCCGTATCGCATTTATCTATGCTAAAACCGGCAAGGCGGACGATAAGGGACGTACCTACCGTATGGATAATTTCTCCGAGAAAAACTTCTTCTACGACCACATTATGGATGTAACGGATTTCTATAACAAAGGGGTGAAAACGCCGATTGGAAATGAATATACCATTGCTCCCCACAATGTATTGTGGCCGATTGCATTGAATGCTATTTCGACAAATGTGCAGGGACATATCAATCAGACACCGGGATATGCCGGTTCGGAAAACAATATTGAGCCGTTGGACATTGACTTCAGCAAGTAACGTTTTCTTAATGGTATAACGTACCATTAACTTCCTGTTTATTGGGCATATATATCCACCACGCTGGGCATATATGCCCAATATGTTGAATCTATATATCCACCATGGTGGATATATATTTCCAATAAATCCCTCAATTATATCCGATATTTGGCGTATATTTGTACTTTGTCGGGTATTGGAACCAAAAAACTACCGAACTTTCATAATTTTTTAAACGATAAACGAATGAATCTAAGAACAAAAATCGGGGTCGTAGCAGTGCTGCTGTCTACCCTCACCGTGCAAGCACAAAACATTCCTTTCCGTAAAGCGGAAATAAAAGAAACGATGAAGAAAGTTGCCGACTGGCAAATAGCTAACCCCAACAAGGGCGCCGAACATGGTGACCTGAGCTGGACAAACGCCGTACTATATGTCGGTATGCTCGACTGGGCGGAATTGGCGGAACGTGAAGACGGTAACAAGGATTATTTTAAATGGCTCACCCGTATCGGAAGCCGTAACGGCTGGCAGCCGGACAAGCGGATGTATCATGCCGACGACATCGCTGTTTCACAACTCTTTATCGACCTTTACCGGAAATATAAGAACAAATATATGCTCAATCCTACCATTGCCCGCACGGATTGGGTGATGAAGAACCCGCCGACGGACGATTTCAAGCTGGATTATCGCAAACCTGAGACACTGGGACACTGGAACGCTGGACTTGGTGTGACGCCCTCTTTATGGCTCCTCCGGTCTACACTAAATTATACGTCCTGACGGGTGATAAAAAGTATATCAAATTCATGAACCGCGAATACAAAGCTACGTATGACCACCTTTTCGACAAGGAAGAGAATCTTTTCTATCGCGACTGGCGGTATTTTGACCAACGCGAGGCCAACGGCCGGAAGGTTTTCTGGGGACGCGGCAACGGCTGGGTGCTCGGCGGGCTGGCGGAGATATTGAAAGAACTGCCTGCAAAGGACAAGAACCGGAAGTTTTACGAAGAACTGTTCGTGAAGCTCTGTACCCGTGTCGCTAAATTGCAGAATGCGGACGGATTCTGGCATGCAAGTCTGCTCGATCCGGCTTCTTACCCGTCACCCGAAACAAGCTGTACCACGTTTATTGTCTATGCTTTGGCTTACGGAATCAACGAGGGACTGCTGGACAAGGATACTTTCCTTCCTATACTGGTAAAAGGCTGGAATGCACAGGTTTCTGCTGTCGATGCAGACGGTAAATTAGGTTATGTACAGCCTATCGGGGCCGATCCGAAGAAGGTGACGCGGAATATGACTGAAGTATATGGCGTGGGTGCTTTTTTAATGGGCGGATGTGAGATTTATAAAATGGCCAGATAAACAAGAACTCATAATCTAATGGTAAAAAATATGATTGTATTTCTGCTCCTGTTACTGGGAGCAGTTATGAATGATACGTCCGCACGTGATGTCATTTCTTTCAATACCGGCTGGCAATTTAAGAAAGGGCCGTTTTCTACGGACCCTATGCGTGCTTCCGCACAATGGGACGGCAAGTGGGAGGAAGTGACAATTCCCCATACCTGGAATGCGAAAGATATGCAAGTGAAAGCTGATGCATTCTACGAAGGTGTAGGTTATTACAGAAAGAAACAGTTTTTCGGAAATGAGTTGGCGGGTAAACGTGTATTCTTGCGTTTTGAAGGAGTAGGGGCTTGTACAGAAGTCTATGTCAACGGAAAGTTGGTGGGAACGCATAAAGGCGGGTATAGTGCCTTCGCTTTCGAGATAGGCACTGCCTTGAAACTGGGGGCTGAGAACGAGATTATCGTGAAGGCTGACAATACGGCCCGTCCCGATGTGATTCCTGTCAATCACAGTTTGTTTGGGGTGTATGGCGGTATTTACCGTCCCGTATGGTTGATTACTACGGAGCAGAATAATATCACAGTGACCGATTGCGCCTCTCCCGGTGTGTACATCACTCAGAAGAATGTATCAAGACGTTCGGCGGATATAACTGTTAAAGTAAAGCTGGATAATGGTAGTCTGGCTCCTGCGCAGCTTGTTCTGGAGAACAGTATTTATACGCAGGAAGGGAAAAAGGTGGTTTCCCAACGTCTGCCGCTTGAGTTGACTCCGCAAGGAACACAAAGCTATGTATCAACATTCAAACTAAAGAATCCTCATCTCTGGCAAGGTAGGGAGGACCCTTATCTTTACAAAGTAGTCTCCCGTCTGTTGGCAAATGGTGAGGTGATTGACGAGGTCACGCAGCCTTTGGGTGTTCGTCATTACGAAATTGTTGCCGGAAAAGGTTTCTATCTTAATGGAGAGAAATATCCGATGTATGGTGTTACCCGTCATCAGGACTGGTGGGGCCTGGGGAGTGCGCTGACCAACCGTGAACATGATTTTGACCTGGCTCAAATTATGGATGTCGGTGCCACGACCGTGCGTTTTGCTCATTATCAGCAGTCGGAATATCTTTATTCGCGTTGTGATACATTGGGCTTGATTATCTGGGCGGAAATCCCCTTTGTCAACCGGGTGACAGGCTACGAATCGGAGAATGCGCAGACACAACTCCGCGAACTGATTCGTCAGAGTTTCAATCATCCCTCCATTTATGTGTGGGGGTTGCACAATGAGGTTTATCAGCCTCACGAATACACAGCGTCATTGACTCAATCTCTTCACGATCTGGCGAAGACGGAAGATCCTGACCGCTACACGGTTGCCGTGAACGGTTACGGTCACGCCAATCATCCGGTGAATCAGAATACAGATATACAAGGCATGAACCGTTATTTCGGCTGGTACGAAAAGAAAGTGCAGGACATCAAACCGTGGGTGGAAGGACTCGAAAAAGACTATCCCTGGCAGAAATTGATGTTGACCGAATATGGAGCCGATGCCAACCTTGACCATCAGACGGAGTATTTGGGCGATGCGTTGAACTGGGGAAAGCCTTATTATCCGGAAACTTTCCAGACCAAGACGCATGAATATCAGTGGAGTGTGATAGCTGAGCATCCCTATATTATTGCTTCTTATCTATGGAACATGTTCGACTTTGCCGTGCCTATGTGGAGCCGTGGCGGTGTGCCTGCCCGGAACCTGAAAGGGCTGATGACCTTTGACCGGAAAATAAAAAAGGACTCTTACTACTGGTATAAAGCGAACTGGAGCAAGTCTCCCGTACTCTATCTGACGCAACGACGTAACACGGACCGCGAACGGAAGCAGACTTCCGTCACTGTTTATTCAAATATCGGAACTCCCAAAGTTTACTTGAACGGCAAAGAACTGACAGGCATTCGTAAGGGATATACGGATGTACATTATATCTTCGACCAGGTGACACTTGAAAAAGGAAAAAACAAAATCAAGGCTGTTGCGGTATATAATGGAAAAGAATACGTTGACGAGATCGAATGGGATTATCAGAGTGAAAAGAAACGTGATGCGGATGCGCACGAAAACAAAAATGAACATGCCGGGTGGTAAAACCCGGCTTATGGACATAAAAAAAGGAGCAACGCCTTGCTCCAACCTTTGTTACGAGGATTATAG